>Ga0187858_10003225_pt1 | contig 15967 bp, 19 predicted proteins | sample June2016WEW_8_15_FD_133015 | JGI IMG/M metagenome (GOLD analysis project Ga0187858, IMG submission 133015) | Peatland microbial communities from SPRUCE experiment site at the Marcell Experimental Forest, Minnesota, USA - June2016WEW_8_150 | ecosystem: Environmental > Terrestrial > Soil >...
AAGAAATTTGTTGGCAACGAACACGGCCATGTGAAAGAGATTGTCACCGTCCAGATCGAGTGGCAGAAGGACGACAAAGGCCGGTTTGTGCCAAAGGAAGTCCCCGGCACCGAGCAGACGCGTCCCGCGCAACTGGTGTTGCTGGCGATGGGATTCCTAGGGCCAGAGGACCAGCTTCTCCAGCAACTCGGCGTCGAACGCGACGACCGCAGCAATGTCAAAGCGGAGTACGGCCGATTCGCCACGAGCATCAAAGGCGTGTTCGCCGCCGGCGACGCACGCCGCGGCCAGAGTCTGGTGGTCTGGGCGATCAACGAAGGCCGCGTCGCCGCCCGCGAGTGCGACCGCTATTTGATGGGCGCGACCGACTTGCCGTGAGTGGAAAGAAGATGGAAGGCAGAAGACAGAAGTCAGGAGTCAGGAGCCAGTAGTCAGGATTTAGAAAGCAATGAGGGCGCGGCCACCCGCCGCGCTCTTTTTCTTTTCCCCCGCTCCGATTTCCCCTCCACGGAGGGGATGCAGGGGTGGGTTTCACCGCCGGCGACGATTTGTAACTTATCAGACTCGACGCCCTCTGCTCTACCCGGACTTGTCACGAGTCAGGCGCTGATTCCAGTGACACCCTGAGCTAAGTCAAGAGTCCGATTTTGTATTGACCAATGGTGCCGCAAAGCAGACAGTTCTGTCACTATGAAGACCAGACTTGTGACGCTGGTTCTCTCCGCCTTCTTCACCTCACCACTACTCCTTGCTGCCGATCCCATGCTCCCGTCGCATTCGGAAATTGTTGATCGGTTAAATCAAGAGTATTGGATAATAAACCTTCGGCAAATCCCGGCCACCGTCATTGGCAAGGGAATCATGAGGAACATTCCTTATCTTTCCTACAAATCCCGGGACTACGAACTGAATATTTACGGCGATCCCGAAAAGCCCGCTGCTGTAGAACTGGGCGTCTATGGAAGTTTACTGAATGACAAGCACGCCAAGAAGCGGTGTGTCGATTTTATATGCGGGCTTGTTCGTTATCAAAGTCGAGCGCAGAAGGAGGCGTGGGAGTACCTTGATTATGAAAAAGACATAATCACCAACGGCGAAATGACCGTCGAAATTACGCCGCCGACTGATGAAGACGCCTATGGAGGGTGGTGGATTTCGGCGTACTCTGTCAAAGCCCTAGACTCTGTCAGGGCTACGCCGGACGACCTTGCGGCAATCACCGTTCCCAAGAAAGTCTCCCAGTCACAGACAAACGTCTCCGGCTGGACGGAAGAGGATATGAAACTCGCACGCCCGACCAAGCCGGCGGAAGCCAGCGCCGCGACTGTCATCATTGCCGGCGTGGAATACAAGAACGCCCGTATTGTGAAGAAGAACCCGGCGGAAGTCACCATCTACCATTCGTCCGGGGTTGCCACAATTCCGATAGAGGACTTGAGCGTAGATATGCAACTTGGACTGGGCTATGACCCGGCTGCCGCAGCGGCATTTCGAGACGCTCGGGCTCACACCCAAGAGCAGGCGGCGCAGCGGGCGGCAGATGAAGTTGCGGCACAGAAATCAGTTCAGTCAGACCAGTCGTCATTCACCAGCCCAGCCCAGTCCTACAATGAGGGAAGGGTCTATGTCCCCAGTTATTCTTACACCACATATGTTGGTCCTCGTGGCGGAGTCTATCATTACAGCGCAAGCGGGGGAAAGGTATATGAGAGGCATAGGTAAAAAGTGAATATGAAGCGACTGTTTCTGATCCTGCTGTTGTCACTATCCTCGACTGCCCTCGCCGAGGATGTGTCCGTCGAGTTGCAGGATGGCTCGGTTCTGAAGGGCAAACTGGTTTCCAGATCACCCGACTCAATAACCGTCAGCACCGTTTTGGGCGACCAGATCATCCCCGTCCAGCAACTTTCCCAAAAGAGCCAAGCGAAGTTGAAACTGCCCTCCGCTGACGACCCTGCGTACCTGAAACAAAAGATCGTTGAGTTGGAAAAGCGCATACAAGCGCTTCAGGCAGAGAACCAACAATTGCAGCGACAGCTGGTTGCTCCCGCATCGAGCACGGCGGCATCCCCCGCCCCGCAAGTGAGCGGATCGCAACGGACCGCACCATCCCAGCAACAGCAGCAGCAGACGGGGTATTGGCTGACGACCGGTTCCGGCGTGCGTCATAACTCAAATTGCAGATACTATATGACGACCAAGGGACGCCCGTGCGGGCCGAACGAGGGCAGGGCGTGCAAAATCTGCGGCGGCTGATCCTCGCCCTGCTTCTCTGGCGGCTTTGGGCAGGACCTGCTCAAGCACTAACTATCGGCACGTTCTTAGAACACCTCTCACGCCGATTCGCGCGTTTCCATTGATTACTGGAACGATCGAATGATGGCAGATATTGTCGCGATTCCGATTGTCTATCATGCTGGACGAGTTGGCCTGCGATCTGTATGCTGGGCCGACTCGAAAAGGAGAATATGCAAAGAACGAATTCGATTTTGAAACTGCTGGTTGCGAGCTTGACGATAGCAGCATTGGTCGGCTGCTCGAAGCCCTCTTCCGAGGAAGCGCCTCAGCCGTCCTCAAAACCCGAGCTTGCAAAGACCGCATCACCACCCAGAACTCAGTCGGTGACAAAGGTGAAGACACCATCCCGGCGCTCTTCGTCTGCGACATCGTCCGTTGATGGTGTGCTGACGGCTCCGCCGATGCCGGAAGCGGAGGGCCCGCAGGACACCCTGGAGACCTTGCAGGAGATTGCCAATCTTGAACTGGCCTACGTGACGAATACCGAATTCTCCGCGCGGGCCGAGGTGATCTACAAGATCAGCGACGTGGGAACTCCGGGAGCGATCCCCGCCCTGGGCCGGGTTTTCTCCATGGAGAGTGACCCAGAACTGAAGACGGAGGTGTTGAGTTTGCTGGCGGACATTGACAATCAGGACGAGCAGAAGATCGCCATTCTGTCCGTGGCGGTCGGCGCGGATCAACCCAAGGAAGTGCGCGAAGCGGCGATTGACGCGATCACCGATCTTGGGTCGCCGCAGCGCGGGCTGCTGATCCTGCAATCGTTGGCGAACGATCCCGATTCCGAGATCCGCGATGACGTGAAAGACGCGATCGAGCAGGTGCATGCGGTCATGAGCGAGACGCGCTAATCCGCCGGCGGAATCGCATCGGGGAAAAGTTTTCTCGCTTCAAAGTTTGACGAACAGGCGCTTGCGGGCTTCCCGTCGGTTTGCTATCTTAGCGCGCCTGCTGGTGCGATGCGCCCATAGCTCAATTGGCTAGAGCAGCTGACTCTTAATCAGCGGGTTGTAGGTTCAAGTCCTACTGGGCGCACCAGCTACCTGCTCCTGTCATGCAAGGGCTTCTGCAATCACGCGGCGAGACACGCGCAACCCGCACAATTCGCCGTGATACCCGAAGTGATACCCGCCCACATTCTGCGGCGATCACACCGTTGCCTTGAAAACGTAGCGGCAACGCGTGACAGTCAAACCAACAAACTAAGCGGCAGCGGGCGATGGCCTGCTTGGGGCTGGGCGTGCCTATTCACGCCCACGGCGTCCCCTTGTGCAGCATTGCCAACGCCCCCAGCCCGGCGTTATCGTTTGAGGGAATAGCTTAAAAGGAATAAACAATATGGAAATCGTGCTTCTTTGGGCGATCATTGGTGCGCTTGTTGGTGCGATAATTGGACGATCAAAGGGAAGATCGGGTGCTGGCGCTTTTCTAGGTCTTCTTCTCGGCCCTATTGGCTGGCTGGTGGTTGCCGTAGGTCCTGATATGAAGCCAAAGTCTCCAAGCAAGAAATGTCCCTTCTGCGCAGAACTGATCAAGCGCGAGGCCACCGTTTGCAGGTTTTGCGGGCGCGACCTGCCGCAGGGTTACGAGAAGGGGGCGACGGCGGACATCACGTTCAACTGCGGCTGGTGCGGTCAGCATATCGTGATCGACGAAGCTGGCGCTGGGCTTGCCATTGATTGTCCGAAATGCGGCAAGTCCCTCACCGTACCTTCTCAGTCAGCGAAAGGGGGCGAGCATTCTGCTGCCTCGCCGCCTTCGGTGGGCGGTATCGTCGCTGACTCGCCAACTTATGCCAGCGAGCTTGAGCGCACCGCTACTAATCCCCCACCAACACCGTCAAGCATGGCACAGTGCCCAGATTGCGGACGCGAAGTCTCGAAACGAGCGGCTACTTGCCCGCACTGCGGAGCACCGATAGCCACCACCGCGCCCAAACCTCAATTCACCGCGAGCACGGCAACGGCCAGTAAGCCAAAGAGCGGGATTTCCGTTCTACGCATTGTCCTAATGGCGTGTGGAGCAGGCGCAGTGTTTATTGCCATGCTCGGGGCGTTCAACGGGTACAGCCTTTGGGTGATAATTGGCGGGGTGTTGCTGATTCTCCTAGCGGCCATTGCAAAGTGAAGATTGCCGCGCCGCCGCTCACAGATCAACGGCAGAACCGGCTCCACGCGCACCGGCGGCAATCCTGAGCGCACCCGTGGCCGTTTGTAGAGACTTGCCAGCGCCGACTGCCGGCGTTACCATGCGCTTCGTGATCGTGGCAACGGGGAACGTTCTTTACACACCCAGAACCAAAGGAGAAGCCTATGGACATCTCATTCAAATGTGATACCTGCGGACAAAACGTCGTGGCTGACGAAGCTGGTGCTGGTTCTGTCGTCGAATGCCCAAAATGCAAAGCCTCTTTGATAATTCCACAGAGTGCGAGTGCGATAGCGGCCACAAGGAAACTGTCTCTGTCAAGGGTGATCGTGGAAGAAGTTCAAGGACTGCCGCTGAAGGTCACACTGGGCAAGGAGCCGGTGCCAGTCGAGATTGTCGGGCTGCGGCTGACGTGGGGTGAAGCGTTCGATGTGACCGTCAAGGTTTTCTGTTGCCTGTCGGCGTTCACCCTACTCTTGGCGTTCTTAGCGGCTATCTTTGCTTGGACGCTAAGAGCTTTCTGAATGCTTATGGGATTCTATGGCACTGAATAGGTGAGCGCCAACGCGGGCGGCCAACTGTCCGCGCCTCTGTTAATCTGTGCCCGCTACGCGAGGCGTTACGTGGCTAGATATTCGACGGCGAAGGAGAAGCAGAACGTCGGGCGCGAACACAGGTCGCTCCCACAACGGAGATGATCATGAAACAACCCATCAAACTGTTCGAGCTGTGGCAGGAAACGATCGATGCCTTGACGCGCGACGGGCTGTTGCTGGGCAGCGTCGGCACCGACGGCAAACCGAATGTGATGGCCATCGGATGGATGACGGGCGGCGCGATTTGGAGCAAGCCCATCATCATTGTGCTCGTCCGACCGAGCCGGTGGACCCACAGTCGGTTGGCAGAGGTCCCTGAGTTCACCGTCAACGTGTTGCCGCCCGACCTGGCGGAGGCGGTGCAGTATTGCGGGACGGCATCGGGCCGCGATGGCGACAAATTTGGGTAATTAACTACTTGACGCATAGACATGGGTTTCTCAATAAAAATGATTTTCGTGCTTGACGGTAGGGGTATGTTACCGGACATTACAATGCGTAGGAAAAAAGAAAGCAGCACCGGCGAAATCCAAAGCAATTCTGTACTGTGCCCGTCTGACTTTTGGGCGCACGATGTGCTTGACAGGACAGACAGACGTGCTTGACAGGGCAAACAGATGAAGGCAGACAAGATTATCACCAACACGCCAGAACTGTCGTTTGAACGGTTCAAGGATGCCGTGCGTCACATCATCAGTGTGCCAAAGTCAAAAGCGGTAGCGATGGAAAATAAAAATAGTCACATCCCGAAGGGAAGTAGGGTTAGAAATGGACGGAGCGATTAGGTGCCAAACGTTACATTTGGGCCGGATGATAAATCTGTTTTCCCGACAAAATATCATGGCGACGTTACCCTCTCCAAAGTGAAGTGGGATTTAATATGCTCCGCAGCAGAGAGGGGCTATTACCCGTTTAACGGCGAAAAAGTGGCAACAACACTGATCAATCCAGATATAGTCAGGTATCACAAAAAAGAAGCCAACCAATTTCTGTATTATAAGAAATTTAGCAACATAATAATTGCCCCCGGCGTTAGCGCAACGCCCGCAGATGGCGTATATTTTGCTGTAATCATAGACGATAGCACAAAGCGGATTTGTACGGTTTACCCGGTGCCAAAACCGAAAGAAGGCAAAGAATTCAAACCCGCATGAGGATAAAATGAAGGGCCAAAAAGGAACAATGAATACCGAATTTTCCGAATACTACGACCAGGAAGATGATATTTATTACGTCTCCTTCAAAACCGGAGAGCCGTCTTACGTGGAGGAAGTTGACGACGTGCTTCTGATAGAAGTGGGCATGTTCAGCGGTATGCCCACTGGATTCCGTATTCTAAACTTCAACAAAAGCGAAGTTGGTGGTGTGGCTTTTCTTACTAGGAAGGTCGAAAAGGTTTTTCGGTCTGCTAAGACTAGGTTTACAAGTAATTCCCGCCTCAGAGAGCGACAGCTAGAGGAGAGCATCGAGAAGGTCTGTGCGTAAGACCTGCATCTTCAGTTAAGCCCTGATTGTCCCCTGATTCGTCAACTGACGATACATTAACGGCATCCCGTAACCGATTGTGTTGCCCTTACGAACCTTTCCGAATCGGTTCCCTTGCGCTCGTTGAACCTGTAGCCCTGTTCGTCGGCGTAGCGGTGAAGGTGTTCAGCGTTGACGTGAACATAGGTTCCCCGGATGCTGCGCTTGAGTAAGCTCCAGAAATTCTCCATGCCGTTTGTGTGGACGCATCCGCGCGCGTATTCTTTCGCGTGGTCAATCGCTTCGTGAATGTACTCAGGACTCAGCTTGTTGTAGGACGGCAGCGCATCCGTGAACACGCGCGACCCAATCGCCACGTGCTGCCGAATCTGAGCGTGAAGTGTGCGGCGGCGCGTATCGGGAATAACGCGGGTGCGCACCGGACCATTGCGCTCCAGCATTCCCATGACAATCGCCTTTCCCGTTGGCCCGCGCCCGACCGCCTTGCGCTTGCCCTTGTGCATATTCTTCGCAAGTCCGCCCACGAATGTTTCATCCGCCTCAACTGTGCCTGATAATTTCTCTACGCTTCCGCATTGGAGCGTGTGGCGAATCCGGTGCAACATGAACCAAGCCGTTTTCTGCTGCACTCCGAGCGACCGAGCCAACTCACATGAGCTAATCCCATTCTTGCAGTTGACGGCCAGCCAGATCGCGGGCAGCCATTTGTCGAATCCAATTGCAGAGTCCTCAAAAATCGTTCCGACTTTTGCGGTGAATTGCTTCTTGCACCCGTGGCAATTCCAGAGACGACGCGGATGCTTTTCCTTCGTCTTAACGAACTTTACATCGGTGCTCTGGCACAGTGGACACCTGACACCATCCGGCCAACGCAATCGGACAAAGAAATCGTGGGCGGCGTCAACATCATCGAAATAGCTGATTGCTTGTTTCAGGGTCTTTGGGTAGCTCTCGGTTTTCATGCTGCCATATTACAGGCAGCCACCCTATGTGTCAAGTACATAATTACCCAAATTTGCCCATACGGGGCTGAAGCCTGTCGCCGCGCAGCGTGTCCGGGCACCCATCATCGAGCAGGGTCTGGTGCATTACGAGTGCCGCATCGTGCACACCAATGAGGTCATCCCCGCCAATCTCGCCGCGGACATCAAGGCATCGGCGTACCGCAACGGCGATTACCACCGCGTCTATTTCGGTGAGGTCGTTGCCGCATACGCGGCGGCGGATGCGCGGGAACGATTGCACCGCGCTTTGCTTTAGCAGCCTGTTAGACCAACTGGAGAACCGACTCGCGTCGACAACGAGAACCTCTCCGACCTGACTAACGAAACTGTCGTTGCCAGCGACGGCGCGTCGCAGCCAAACGACAAACAAATTGCCGGCCACGCACCGAAGGCGGTAAGATAAAAAGGTCAAAGAATCAGGAAAGGACGGTATCTATGGCATTCACACTGCAAATTGGAGACAAGGCTCCCGGTTTCAAGCTGCCCGCCACGGACGGCAAGACCTACCGGCTCGCGGATTTCGATGACGCCAAGGTGCTGGTGATCTTTTTCTCCTGCAACCATTGTCCCTACGTGACCGGGTCCGACGAAGTGACACGGCGAACGGCGGAACAGTTCATCCCTCAAGGAGTCAAGTTCGTGGCCATCAATTCCAACAGCGCGAATACGTACGCGGAGGACGACTTCACGCACATGGTCGAACGGATGAAGGAGAAAAAGTTTCCCTGGCTGTACCTGCGCGACGAATCGCAGCAGGTGGCGCTGGCCTACGGCGCGCTGCGGACACCGCATTTCTACGTGTTCGACCGGTCCCGAAAACTCGTCTACACCGGACGCGGGGTGGACAATCCGCGCGACACCAGCAAGACGACCGTGAACGATCTGGAGAACGCGTTGCGGGAACATCTGGCGGGCAAACCCGTGAGCAAGCCGATGACAAATCCCATCGGCTGCAACGTCAAGTGGGAGGGCAAGGATGCGCACTGGATGCCGGCCGACGCCTGCGATCTCGTGTAGCGGATGAGCCTAGTCCCTCAAATGCGGATTCGAATTTCATGGGAGAACGGCGAGGCGTTCGGCGTTCTGAACGACACGCCGAATGCCAGGAAACTGCTCGGCGCTCTTCCGTGTTCATCCACGGCGAACACCTGGGGTGAGGAAGTCTATTTCAGCGTGCCTGCCAATGCCGAACTGGAACCTGACGCACAGCAAGTTGTGCCGCCGGGCACGATCTGTTTCTGGGTCCAAGGCAAATCGCTGGCAATCCCGTTCGGCCCGACTCCGGTTTCGCAGGGCACCGAATGCCGCCTCGTCACCAAGGTGAACCTGCTGGGTAAACTCGAAGGCGATCCTCGCGTGCTGAAATCCGTCCGTGATGGCGACGATATTCGGGTCGAACCTGCCAATGAATAGTTGGCTCCGCCGCGTGTGCTTCGAGCAGGTCAGCCGGGGGCGAGCATGTTTGCGGAGGGGCAAGCCGTAGTCGTTAGGCTTTTTTGACGATGCTTGCCCAAACGGAGTCAAGAACCTTGGGCGAAACTTTCTCAAGCGTCCCGAGTTCCGGGGCGAATTGGGAAATGCGAAATTCCTGCAGGAGGGTGGCGAACCTGAGCAGATCGCGGGGTAATCGCTTGCCTGTCGGACCTGCCAGCTCCGCATCCAGGAGCTCTTGGAAGGGGCGGACGGCTTCCCATTTCGACCGGTCCTTGGACGGGCCGAGTTTCAATCGCTCCAACCGCACGGACAAGGCTTGGAGATACCGCGGGTAGCGCCGCCAGATATCCTCGCCGCGCAGAAACCCGGGACGGAACATGAAAGCGAGTTGATTCTCGATATCGATCAGCATGGCCGACACGGCAGCGCCCTTCTTTCGCAACTCACCCACTCTCTTCATGACCGTTGCCCTTGCGTCCATGATGCCGGCCAGGGTGCGGCCACGTTCCTGGGCGGTCGCGTAGAGCGCGGTGCGCGCCGCCTCGACACGGTATGCGAATGTCGCCGGGTCTCGCGGGTACGCACCGGAATCGTCACGCAGCGAATCTTCAATCAGCAGGTTTACAAAATCCTCGAGGGCGCTCCGGCTTTCGCCTGCCAGCGCGCTAAGGGACGCCTGTAAAGAGGTTGGCAACGGCAATCGCCGTTCGAGCGACTCGATCACGCGGGCATGCTGGACCCGGAACAGGCGTAGCAACCCGGCGACATGCTGTTCCCGGGCGAGTTGCGCGTCGAGGAAGAGCCGCACCCCAACGCTTCTGCCTTCATCGACGAACGCCGGGTACCCGAGCACCTCCCTGGGACCGGACTTCTCCAACGCGATCCGTTCGGGCAACGGTCCCGAGTCCCAGGCGGTCATCCCGGTCCGATACAATCCTGAAGGCATCCAGAAAGACGACCGATCGACCTCGACCGCGTCGGCGATCTCCGCCGGCTTCTCCCTGATGAACCGCAGCACCTTGCCCTGGTCATCGAGCACGGCGATTTTCATGACGAGGTGTTCCGGCAGCCGGGCCACGTCGAAATCCGTTGGTCGTACGGCGACCCGTAATCGTTCGGTCAGGTAATCCGCCAGCGCATCCGTCAGTGGTTGGATTCTCGCGATGCGGCCTTCGGCCAGCCCGCGCAGGAAATCATCCACGATCTGCTGCACGGGATTGCACGCGGCGCGCAGGTCTTTCCGCAGCGAGCGGATCAATGGCCGGACTTTCTCCGGCAGCCAGCCGGGCACCAACCAGTCGGGCGCCCAAGACGGAAGCGCCGCCAACAAACGCTGCGGACAACGCAACACGATGCCGTCATCCGGTTCACCGGGAGCAAACCGGTAGCGAACCTCGAACTGATGCCCGTGAAACATCAATTGATCGGGGTAATCAGCGGGCGCAATCGGCTCGGTCTGCGGATACATCGCGTCTTCCATGGAGATGCCGATAATCTGGCCGTTCAGTTGCAGCCAGCGGTCGAGGTCCCTGGTTGAACAGACGTCGGCGGGCACCAACCGGTTGAAATGCTCGTACACCGCTTGCGGGTCGAGCAGGCTGTCGGGACGACGGAGTTTCTGTTCCAGGTTCCGGATCGTCTGCAGCATCTGGCGGTGCGGTTTCAACCACGCGCCCCGGCTCCGCAGGTTGCCGGGAACCATTCCTTCGCGGATGAAAACCTCGCGCGCCACGTCGGCTTGGATCCGTCCGTAATGGACCTTGCGACCGGTCAGGATCGTAAGCCCACCGCACGTCACAGACTCGCGGGCATAGACAAACCCTTGCTCGGGGCTCCAGGCAATGTCGGAGTACGAAGAGTGACACAGATGCGGGGCGACTTTCTCCAGCCACTCCGGCTCGATGGCGGCCACGGTCCTGCCGTACAACTTGAGTGTCTCGACCAACGAGAACGCCACGACCCACGGCGGCGTCGCTTTGAACAGTCCCGAACCCGGGAAAATGTAGAACACGCGGTCCCGCGTGCCTTGGTATTCGGCTCGCTCGCCGCGTCGCCCGATGTGCATCGGAATGCCCGCCAGCACCGAGCGGAGGACCCGGTCGTAGAAGCAATCGTCGTGAACGGTCTCGCTGATCCGGACTTTCCAGCGGAGTTCATCCACCACCACGTCCGCCAGCTCGCGAAACAGGTTCTGCCATTCCACCATGCGCCGGTGACTCACGAAATTGGATTTGCACCAGCGTCGGAGCCGGGTGTTGGACTTCGTCTTCTTGCGCTGGGCCTGCCATGCGTTCCAGAGGCGCAACGCAGAATGAAAATCCGAGCGCTCGTCCTGCCATTGCCGATGCGCTTGATCGGCGGCGGATTCGTGTTCCGCCGGACGTTCTCGCGGGTCCTGAATGCTGAGTAACGCCGCCAGCACAAGGAGTTCGCTGACCACGTTTTCTTCGCGGGCCTGGACAATCATCCGCGCAATCTGCGGATCAATGGGGAACGCGACCAGTTCCCGGCCGAGCTCGGTCAGGTTTTTCTTGTCGTCCAGCGCGCCGATCTCGAACAGCGTTTGGTGCCCTTCGGCAACCATGATCCGCTGGGGCGGATTGATGAACGGAAAAGCATCGACCGGCGGCAGCCGGAGTACGGCCATCTGCAGGATCACGCCCGCGAGCGAAGCGCGGCGGATTTCAGGGTCGGTGAACGGCGGACTCTGTGCGAGCGATTCCTCGCTGTACAGGTGGACGCAAAGACCTTCGGCCACGCGACCGCAACGTCCGCGCCGCTGGCGGGCGCTGGCTTGGGAGACCGGCTCGATTTGCAGCGACTGGATTTGCCGACGCGGCTGGTAACGATTGATGCGGACAAGGCCGGAATCGATCACATAATGGATTCCAGGAATGGTGATCGAGGTCTCGGCCACATTGGTCGCCAGAATGATTCGACGGCGATCGCCGACGGTGAACACACGTTGCTGCTCGGCCAGAGTCAACCTGGCGAACAACGGCAGGATCTCGGTGTTCGCGTATTGTTTGTCACGAAGCGCGTCCGCCGCGTCGCGAATCTCCCGTTCGCCGGGCAGGAACACCAGCATGTCGCCATGCGGATCGAGTTCGTGGACCCATTGGACCGCGTGCGCCACCTGCCGCGCGACATCGGCGTCGGGATCCGGTGACGGCAGGAACACGTCTTCGATCGGGTACGTGCGTCCCTCGATGGTGAGCACCGGCGCGCCGTTGAAGAACCGCGAGAAACTCTCCACATCGAGCGTGGCCGAACTCACCACCACTTTCAGGTCGGGCCGTTTCGGCAGCAGGTTCTTCAGGTAACCGAGGATGAAATCGATGTTCAGGCTGCGCTCGTGGGCCTCGTCGATGATCAGCGTGTCGTATTGCAGGAGCGACCGGTCAGCGGTGGTTTCGGCCAGCAGAATACCGTCGGTCATGAACTTGATGACTGTTTCGTCCTTGGTCCGGTCGTCGAATCGGACCTGATACCCGATCTGTTGGCCGAGGTTGCACTGGAGTTCCTCCGCCACGCGGCGGGCCATGCTCACCGCCGCCAACCGCCGTGGCTGTGTGCAGCCGATCCGGCCCAACCGACCGCGCCCGGCGGCAAGGGCCATCTTCGGCAACTGGGTGGTTTTGCCCGAGCCGGTATCCCCGCAAACAATGATGACCGTGTGTTTCTCCAGCGCTTCGAGGATGCGCTCGCGATGGGCGGTGATGGGCAGATCGTCCGGGAAACGAACGTCCGGGCGGAAACCGGTCCGCCGTTTCCAGCGCTGCGTCGCGCGATTGAACTCAGACTCCCATTGCCGCAACATACGATCCGCTGGCTTACGCTGGCGGAGACGCTGTTGGATCTCGCGCGCCCGCCGCTGGAGCCGGACGCGGTCCATCAGCAGCAACTCGTCGTTGCCATCGAACACCCGGCTCAACACGGCAGCCGGCTCTGACTGGCTCGTCTCCTTCATGCGAACGCAGCAAAATACCGAACTGCAGGCACCGATGCGAATGGAATTCGGGGGAAGTAGGACAACGTGGGTGGCTGTGGCGGGCGCGAACGGAGGCGCGGCCTCAGGTGCATAATGGGGACATTTCTAAAGAGTTTTGACATGCGGCACGAAAAGTGATTGAAAAATCGCGAAGATTGTCGCATTCTGGTAGCCAGGTTCGGTGATCAATCTTTTATCGATGGAGGTATCATATGCGAATGCGAACTCTCACAGCTCTTGCTTTTCCGATCTTGTTCACAGCGGTGCTCGTGCAAGTTGCTGAAGCAGCGACCCTGAAGAAAATCGTGGCCGTGTCGCGTTTCGAGAACAAGACCTCGTGGAGAGGCCAGGTGTCGCTCGATGACGGCATGGCCGATCAATTGACGGATGCGCTGATGCAAAGCGGCCAGTTCACCGTGATGGAGCGCCAGACGCTTGGCGACGTCGTGGCCGAACAGGATCTCGCCAACAGCGGGCGCGCGCAGAAGTCGCAATCGGCGCAGACGGGCAAGCTCGTCAACGCGCAGATCCTCGTCAAGGGCACGGTCACGGAGTTCGAACAGAACAGCCAGGGCAGCAGTACGGGTGTCGGCTTCGGCGGATTCAACGTCGGCAACAAGCGCGAGGAAGCGCACGTGGGCCTGATCATTCGCTTGATCGACACGACGACGGGCGAGGTGCTGGCATCACAACGCGTCGAAGGCAAGGCGGCCTCGGGCGGCGTCAAGTTCGGGATGGACGTCGCCGGTGTGCAGTTCGGCACCTCGGGCTTCTCCAAAACGCCGCTCGGCAAGGCAACGCAGATGGCGATTGACAATGCCGTCAACCTTATTTCGGAGAAATTGAAGAATGTTCCGTTTCAAGCGCGCATCGTAAAGGTCAATGGCGACGACGAAGTGCTCATCAGCGGCGGCCAAAAGACGGGCGTTTCGGAAGGCGACGTGTTTACCGTGTACAGCGTTGGGGAAAGCCTCGTGGATCCCGCCACGGGCGAGCAACTCGGCTCCGAGGTGGAGAAGAAGGGCACAGTCAAAGTGGTCAAGGTCGAGGAGAAATACGCGAAAGCCAAGTCCGATGGCCCCTTGAAGGGCGTCAAGGCCGGCGACATCGTCAAAGCCCAATAACCTCAGGAGAATTGCCATGATCCGAATGTTTATTTCCACAATGGCTGCGGTCGGACTGCTGTTCGCGTGCGGCTGCGCTTCCCAGACGGAGAGCGTAAACCAGGGCGCGAACCAAGCGGGCCAGGCCGCCGGTGGCGTGATGCGTCTGCCCAATTCGGTCAGCGAAGGCGCCGCACAAGGCGTGGCCGGCCAGCCAAGCCCGAACCCGTACGGCCGCTAGCCGATCCTGCGGCTCGCACCAAGAACGGATGGGAGAAAGACAATGAAAGGGTGTGCGTTCGTTTTGCTCATGTTCACGCTTCCGGCAGTCCACGCCGCAGAACTTCCGTCGATTGCGGTGGCTGACTTCACGTCCGATGCGCACACGGGGTTGGCGCGCGGATTGCCGGATTTGCTCGCGGAGGGTCTCGTCAATTCAAAGCGGTTTGACGTTTACGAGAGAGAAAAGCTCACGACCATCATGCGCGAGCAGGGATTTCAGGCTTCTGGATTTGTCGATCCGCAGACGGCAGTTGGCCTGGGGAAAGTGGCCGGTGTCCAGTACGTGCTCACCGGGAAAATCATCGACTACGGCAGAGAAATCCGGGACTTCACCGGATACGGGGTGAGAACGCGCACGGCGTTCTACAGGCTGAAGGCCGGGATCAGAGTCCTCGATGTCAAAACTGGAAAGGTGCTTTTCTCCAGAAACGAAGGCGCGGAGGAATCGGAGCCCGAAAGCCAGGGAATGCATGTCGCCGACACCACCATGGACGCGAAGTTGGCGGAGCAAGTGTCGGCCAAATTGATCAAAGCGCTGCTCGAGGACGACGCGCTCAAAGCGCCGGCCGAATCGGCTGCGTCTTTGCTTCCCGTGAAAATCTCGTCCGTTCCGGACCGTGCCGATGTCGAAGTTGACGGGGTTTTCTACGGGAATGCCGGCGCGGACATCAAGATTCCATCGGGTATGCATTTGGTCACGATCAGTCTTCCCGGATACGAGAAGTGGTCGAAGAAGGTGCTCGTGCGGGAAGGCTTGTCCATCAACGCGGCCCTCACCAAGAAGGTCGATAAACGCATCGAAGTGGAGACGACGGACCATTAGCCAGTTGCAGCCGGGCTTCAGACCCAACAGGTGACCCGCCAGCACAGTCGTTCAACAATTGTAGCCGCCACGGCCAAGATCGGGGTAAGATTGTAGAAAAGATTCCTTGTTCGCATGGAGGTGAGGTCGGTAAACTGCGCCCACAACAGGTAAGCACATGGACATCTCGTTTCACTGCGGCTCGTGTGGTCAGCGGATGGTCATAGATGAACTGGGGGCGGGTCTTGTCATTAAATGTCCCAAGTGTGGACGTGATGTCAGCGTTCCCAAGGCCGTGGCCCCGAAACCAAGCCCCACCACCAAACCTGCGATTCTCCTTGAGGAAGAGAAGAAAAAGACTGACGCCCTGAAGTGGGCTCCTCCTTCCGGAAGGACACCTGGCTGGTCGAAAAAATGACCACCCCACCTGTGGCAGCCATGTGACGCGGCAGACCCTGTTCTTGGGTTTTGAACCTCGCCTGCACACCCGTAGTGAACTCAATAGGGTCAGGTCTCCTGGGCATGTTGCCCAAATCGGTTTCCGCGCCTTTGGGCGGCGTTTCTGTGAAACGCCGAATTCCTTCGGGAAATGAACGACCCGCGCTTCGCAGAAGCGCGGCTACAACGGCCAACAGCATTTGGCCAACAGCCTCGAAAACGCCGGCCTAACCCGGATTATTCACGATGCGCTTGAAAGCTCGACAGTCTGTCACAGCTCGAACCCTCACCCTGACCCGCCTGCGCCGAGGCTTCGGCGGGCAGGCCCTCTCCCTTGGAAAGGGAGAGGGGAAATCTCCTCGCCCCGCGTGCGGGGAGAGGATCAA
>Ga0187858_10003227_pt1 | contig 15965 bp, 16 predicted proteins | sample June2016WEW_8_15_FD_133015 | JGI IMG/M metagenome (GOLD analysis project Ga0187858, IMG submission 133015) | Peatland microbial communities from SPRUCE experiment site at the Marcell Experimental Forest, Minnesota, USA - June2016WEW_8_150 | ecosystem: Environmental > Terrestrial > Soil >...
CCTTTCCGGCTCGCCCGCTTCGGTTCCGGTGGCGCAGGGCAGTTCGGGAAACTCCACCATAAGTAGTACGGTGACCGGCGGCTTTAACTCGGCCATTACCTTGTCTGCGACCGGCCAGCCCACGGGCGTGACCGTGAGCTTCAGCCCAACTTCGATTACCGGGGCTGGGACTTCGACCATGACGATGGCGGTGGCTTCATCCACAGTCATCGGCACGTACAGCATTACCGTGACCGGAACCTCGGGCAGCACCAGCGAAACGACCACGGTCTCCCTGACCGTGACCGTGCCTTCCAGCTACACGATCGGCGCAGCACCCGCTTCGGTTTCGGTGGCGCAGGGCGGCTCGGGAAGCCCCACCATTAGTAGTACGGTGACCGGCGGCTTTGACTCGGCCATTAAATTGTCTGCGTCCGGCCAGCCAAAGGGCGTGACCGTGAGCTTCAGCCCAACTTCGATTAAGGGTGCTGGAACTTCGACCATGACGATGAAGGTGGGTTCATCCACAGTCGCCGGCACGTACAGCATTACCGTGACCGGAACCTCGGGCAGCACCAGCGAAACGACCACAGTCTCCCTGACCGTGACCGCGGCAACTCCTAGCTTCACCGTCAGCGCAGCACCCTCATCGATTAGCATTGCCAGGGGTAGCTCCGGCACCTTCACAATCACCACGGCTGTTTTTAAGGGCTTTGATAAGGCCATCACCTTGTTTGCGAGCGGCCAGCCAACGGGCGTGACCGTGAGCTTCAGCCCGGATATCGTTACCGGGGCTGGAACTTCGACCATGATAGTTAACGTCGGTGAGAGCGCCGCGCTTGGAGACCACACGATCACCATAAACGGCAAGAACGGAAGTGCGACCCACACGACTACGGTCACCCTCGACGTCCTGAACTAGTGCGGGTCCATTGTGCAGAATGTGCGCAGACGACTCCAGCGAAGCAATGCGAGGCTAAAAATAGTCAGGGCTAGATAGTCAGGTCTACAGTCACGTCTAAAGGTCGTCAGGAGCCTGGCGAGATTCTGCCGGATCTTGCGGCAAGCACTTTTCAGTCAACCTTGACTGTGAGCGAAGTGAGCCAAAGGCCAACAGCTAAAAGCCAAAAGCCGCCCTCCTAATTCTCACTCTCCACCGGCTTCGCTTTCGGAGCCCGCAGCGCCTTCGCCGGCTTGCCCGGATTCGCTGGCGTGGCCGGCGGAATCGGCGGAGCCGGAGCCGCGACCGCAACCGTCCCTTTGCGGATCTCAATTGCTCCCTTGTCGCAGTTCATCACCAGCCGCGGGCCGTTCGTTCCGATCGAACCGCTGGCGCTTGATTGTCTGTCTTTATTGTCGACTTTGATTTCGTCGAACTCGCTCGTGATCTCTCCTTCGTGCGTCCGCGCATCAACTTTGATCGCCGTATTCGGCGGAATCGAAACCTGCACGTCGCCCCGGCGGTTGTCGATCTGGATATTCCCCGGTTTGTACAGCCCGACCGAGACCGTCCCGTTTACGTCTTCCAGGCGCAGGTCGCCCGACAAGCCATCGAGCGTGATGTCCTTCGAGCGCGTCTTCAGCAGCATCGGTCCGCTCAACGAATCGGCGCGCAGGTCGCCAGAATCCAGATCCATCCTGCCATCCAGGCGCGAAAATTCCATGTCCGTGCGCGCCGAGCGGAAACTCACCGTCTTGCTCACTCGAACCAGCCGAGTTTCCCGAAACTCTCCATTCACGTGCACCGCGCCATCCACATCTTCCACCGCCACTTCGTTCGCCGCGCCCTGAACGGTCACGTCGCCCTTCACATGCCCCACCCGGACAGAACCACTCTCCATGTCCAGCGAGATGTTCCCGGTGTGGTCGTTGATGTTGACTTCTCCGCGATGATGGTCAACCTCCACATTGCTGGCCATGCCCGCGATCGTCACAGCGCCCCGGCCCGAGGTGATCAGCAGTGCGGTATTGACCGGCACATAAATATCCAAGTCGGTGGTCACGCCCTTAGCGCCCGCACCCTGGGTATTGGCGTTCAGCGTGAGCACCTTATCCCCCTGGGTAATCGAAGCATCGGTTTTGACGTTGTAGCGGTCGGCGTCCTGCTGATTTTCGGCGTGAATCTTCTTGCGCCAGGAGACCTTCACCTTTTTGTCGTCCGACACATTCACCGTAATCGTGCCGCGCTCGTCATTGATGTGCAGACTATTGATGTGCAGGCCGTCGCCGCCCGCTGGCAGGGCGTTGCTGAGTTCGCCGCTGTAGTCGAACGTCGATCCGCCAAATATCTCGTCGATTCCTTCATCATCCCCAAGGTCGATGTGCTCCCCGAGGTTCTTCCAGTCCACCCGCGCCGCCTGGGTTGCAATCAGTCCGGCCATGATCAGGAACAGCATCAGGAAAACCCCACCGACGCCAATGCCGCGCACCGGCTGGCCGTAGCGCTTCGCCTGTTCGTATTCGATCAGCTTCAGCACGCCCCACAGGATCAGCAGGGCAGGCCAGAAGCGCGCGAACAGCGATCCCAGGTGGTGAATATCCATGATCCCCATCGTCCCCAGCAGGAACAGGATCCCCATCAGGATCAGTACGACCGGACCGGCAATCGAACGGCGCGGAACGCGCGGTGGCGGACTCTGCGGCATCATTGGGCTAGCCATGGTTCACCTCACCCGTCGGCGGTACAGGCGGAATCGGCGGAGCCGGCGCAGAAGGTGGTGCGGGCGGAATCGGCCCTCCCGCAATTGGTGGCTTGGCGCCAAACCCCGTGAACGGAATGTGTCCCTCCACCGATGCGCTTCCCTGCAGCAATTTCAAAGCGCCCACCACCAGCAGAATTACCGGCCAGGTACGGTGAAAGCCAAGGCCGGACTCGTGCAGGTTGCTCAGCAGGAACAAGACGCCGATAGTAATAAGTATCACCGGCCCCGAAATCCGCCGTATTCGGCAGCGCGCACATTGGCACATAGTAAAGGCCAGCTTGGGGCCGATCATCCGCCGTGTCCGGCAGCGCGAACATTGACAGTCCGGACCATGCGAACCCAGCGTGCCCCAGTTGCGCAAGAACATCCAGCCGCCGATGAAGATCAAAATCACCGGCCAGAAACGATCCATTCCGAATTCGCCCAAGCCCATGGTGTGCAGCAGGAAGAGCACGCCCAGCAAAATAAGTACGATCGCACCCATCGGAACTTTGCTGGCCTCGATCTTTGTCCCGCCGCTAAAAGTTGCCGCCAGACCGTAAGGATCAGGAGGCGGCAGGCCGGCTTGAATGGCATGCGCCGAACGCACCGCATCGACAATCTGGTAAATGTAGAAGAAGCTGATGGCGATGCCGCAGATGACGCCGAGAGCTTCGCTGTGCCCGTTGTCGCTGGCGCTAATCCCCGCAATCAGCACACCAAAGATGGCCAGATGCGCCAGTCCCTTGGCATATTGCCCGGTGTAAACCGCGCCCACGCCAAAGGGAAAAAATCCGGCAAGAATGCCAGCCACGGCCGGGTTGGGGCCACTGCCTCCCGTATGCGACGGTGGAGCAGGCGCCTGCCCCGCCGCCGCCGCTGAGAATGTTGTCGGAGCGTAGCCGCCGGGAACAAAGCCCGCCGCTCCCGCCGCAACCCCTTCCATCCTCGCTCCCAGGCAGTCCTCGCAATAGATCACGCCCCGCACCGGACGTGTACAGTTCGCGCACAGTGCCTTCCCGCAAGTGCGGCAATAGGCCACTATTGACGCATCAGCATGATTGGCGCAATTCATACAAACCTCCGATTTGTGGTCGCCGCTGCAACAGGTGAAACATCCCTGAGCGCGGCTAAAACCGGCTGGCTGTACTCCTGGGAGTAGTTGCGATCCTGTCTTTGCTCTGGTTGCCCACTGGTATTGTTCTTGCGATTCTCTTTCGGTTCCGCGGGGAGCGGTTCGGCGGGTGGGTTGGCCCGCTTCAGCTCGCGCAGCTTCGATTCAATCTCGTACACGAACCGGACATTTTCGTAGTGCTGCACCACCCAGATCTGCGCCCCATTATACGCATGCCGCAAGGCTGCCGGCCGCAGGTCGACCTTGGCGACGTCCTTCGCCTTCACGCCCGCTGCGTTCAGCGCCAGCGAGAACGAGAAGAAGATCATCCCGAACGACATCACAAACCGCGGCTGCCGCACAAAGGACGCCACCGGTCTGATGAAAGAAGCGGAGAAAGAATCCCACCGCTCCCGCACCCGCTCGCTGAAAGGAGTCGTTCTGCCGTCGGCCGTCGCCGCCGTCGCCGAAAGTGATCGTCGACTAACCACCCCACTCGTAGCCGTCAGAATGTTGCGGACCAGAACAGCCGGAGGGTCGACTGCCTCGAGCGACCGCAGCCACTTCTGCCCCGCCTGCACCTCCGCGAACAGCGGACCGCAAACCCCGCAGACCCGCCGGTGAGCCTCGAAACTCTCTTTGCGAGCCGCGCTCAACTGCCCTTTCCCGTCCCGGGCGCCGCTGTCGGCATCGCTGTCTATGACCTCGCTAAGCAGCGCTTCGAACTCCGCGCACTCGACCCCGTGCTTGCTTTCCTCTGGCATCAGATCACCTGCCTATAGGTACGTTGTAGGAGGCGCGCAAGTTCCGCTCGTCCCCGGTTAATTCGTGACTTGACGGTCCCCTCCGGAACCCTCAAAGCCGTAGCGATTTCCCGATAGTCCATGTCCTGTAAATCCCTAAGAATCACCGCCTCCCGCAGCTCCGGAGACAGCTTCTGCAAAGCCAAATGCACCATTTCCCGCGTTTCCCGGCGTTGCACCGCCGCATCCGGAGGCACCCCCCGGTCCGCGATCTGCTCGCTAAGCGGCTGAGCATCCTCACGCTCGGAAGGTGCCGAATCCAAAGAATCCGTGATCCGGTCGCCCTTGGACTTCCGGAAGTGATCCACCAGCAGATTGCGGGTAATGGTCGTGACCCAGGTCATAAACGCGCCCTTACCTGCGTCATAGGTGTTCAAAGTCCTATACATCCTGATGAAGACCTCCTGGGTGAGGTCCTGAGCGTTCTCGGAATCCCCGGCAAACCGGTAGCAGACGTTGTAAATCCGCCGGTGATAGCGCTCGACAATCTCCTCCCAAGCCGCGGCATCGCCCCCGACGCAGCGACGGACGAGCAATCCGACAACCTGGGCTTCATCCAAACCGAACTCCGTAACCGCGCAGCTTTGAAGGGGCATCGCTTTAGCGATGCCGTAAGTTTCCGAAAATCAGAACGCCCCTTCAGGGGCCCGCCCCGAGTGTCTGCCGCTGCTGGCTCCCCTTTAACAGCACAAGAGAAGTACGTTTTTGTCGAGCGGGAAGTTCCCTTGAATCATGAAGCTAGCGATTGTAGCAGGAGAAGGAAGGTCTCCCACTAGGGTTGGGTTCCCCCCGGTGGGTTAAGGTTCCCCCTGTGTTCTTTCCCCCGTGTCCTCAGTGCCCCCCTGTGGTTGGCCCTTTTCTACAGCAAACTTCTCCGGGCCTGCAGGAGCAACAAAGATCACCCGGGGCAAAATTGACGTGGACTGCGACAAATGCGATCACTGGAACGGATTTGTCACCACGACGCCGAAATATTTCTGCCCCGCATTGAGATCTTCCGACAGGATTCGCGCGCACTCACCGCGTTCGGCCGCAGCGACGATCATTCCATCATAGAGATGGATTCCGTAGGCGCGGCGTGCTTCGACGGCCCGCCGAATCAGTTCCCCATCGGATACAACTAGCTTGATCGCCGAAATCTTGTCCAGGATCGCGGTCACAGCATCGGGAGTCGCTAATGGCGAAGCTTTGTGAAGCAACGCGGATGCAAATTCGGACAAGACCTGCACCGAAATCACAAATTTCCCCGCGACCGCAGCCTCCACCAGTTCCTGCGCGACTCTCTGTTTCTCGCGATCATTGAACTGATACGCGTATACCAGCACATTGGTATCGAGAAAGTCAGCGCCGCTCATGCAGGTCTTCTCGTTTCCAGATGCGCTTCCCCATGTTGAACTGATATTTTTCGAAGCTTTCTCGAAGCGCCTCTATCTCCCGGCGCTTGCGCCCGGATTTTGCATGCTCAGCGGCCAGTTCTTGCAGATGCGCGCGCACCAATCCGGTCAGCGTAGTATCGCGCTCGACCGCAATCTTCCGGACTTCCCTGACCAGATCATCATCCAGCGAAAGCGTGATATTCATGCACCCATAATAAGGGAAACCCTTAATAAGGGCAAGCTGGACGAGGGCGGGTGGCCCGGACTTCGCGTCCATCCCAACCCCTGAAGGGTGCCCCGTCCAAGCTTCGCTTGGGCGGGTCCTTTGACTTTTTTCATCACATCCAAGCTGTGAGCGCCATCACAGACGTCTGACCCACCATGCGCGACAATGGGAACTGAATGGGGCAGTGAAGAGGTGTGCCGTGAACCAAGACGGCCCTCGAAGCTGCCCCAAAGCCATTTGCAGCGCAATTTGGGGAGCTAAGTTGAGGCGTTTAGCGGGCGTGAGCGAAGCGGGAGCCCGCTGCCGAAAATCCTGAGCGAAGCGAACGGATCTCCTAAGTCCTTATTCTGGAATATTTTGACTATAAGTCCTTTAGACCCAAAGATCTGGCGGCATTTTCTTCCTAACCCCATGATTCCAATCAGACCGGGGGTGGGGGGTACCCCACTGGCAAGCTTTGCCAACCATCGTTGGCGGGTGGCCCACATCCCTCCGGCGGGTTAGGTATTACGCAGGTTACGAATTGTCAGCAGAGAGGAAAACGGGGGGTGCCCCACTTCTCGCGCCTTTCGGTTGCCAAGACCTGCCCTACGCGAACCGCACCTTAACATCAGGCCCCTTATCCAGGTGAATGCTGTCAATAAATCGCGCCCGTCCCGTCCTCAAAGTCAGAATCACCGAGGAAGTCCGAGTCCCCTCGCCAAAGAAGCGGACGCCTTTCAGCAGCGCCCCTTCGGTCACGCCCGTCGCGGCGAAGATCATCTGCTTCCCCGGAGCCAGATCCTCCGCTTCGTAGATTTTGTTCTTGTCTTTAATCCCCATCTTCGCAATGCGCTCTTCCAGTTCCGGCTTGTCGATGATCAGCCGTCCCTGCATGTATCCGTTGAGGCAGCGGATCGCGGCCGCCGTGATCACGCCTTCCGGTGCGCCGCCCGATCCCATGACCGCATGCACCCCGGTTCCGATCACCGCCGCGGCAATGCCCGCCGAGAGATCGCCGTCGCCAATCAGCTTGATGCGCGCGCCCGCCTTCCGGATATCGGAGATCAACTTCTCGTGCCGCGGACGGTCGAGCACCACCACCACCAGGTCCTCCACGCCGCGATGCAGCCGGCGCGCGATATTTTTCAGGTTCACGGACACCGGAGCGTCCAGTTCCACCGCGTTCTTGCACGACGGCCCCACCACGATTTTTTCCATGTAGCAGTCGGGAGCGTGCAGCAAGCCGCCTTTTTCCGAAGCCGCCAGCACCGTGATCGCTCCCGGCGATCCGGTGGCGCACAGGTTCGTCCCTTCCAGCGGATCGACCGCGATGTCGATTTCTGGAACCTCGCGGCCGTCCCGATACGTTCCGCCCACCTGCTCGCCGATATAAAGCATGGGCGCGTCGTCGCGCTCGCCCTCGCCGATCACGATCGTGCCGCGCATCGGGACAGTGTCCATCGTCTTGCGCATGGCCTCCGTCGCCGCCTGGTCGCTCAGCGGACGGTCCCCTTGGCCCATGGTGCGCGCCGACTCGATGGCCGCGATCTCCACCACGCGCAAAAATTCCAGCGCCAGATCGCTTTCAATGTTTTCTCCAAAATTCTTCGCGCGCGGCTCGGGACGGGTTTGAGTGGCCATAAATTCCTCCAAAATAAATGCGACCATGAAATATAGTCTCTTCGGAGCGGAGATGGAAGGGCAAGCCTCACACCGTGGCAAACCGTCTGCTAATCTTCCTTCATGACCTCCGAACCCATGCCCGCTGAACCCACGACCCCTGACCCGACGCCCACCGAACCCGCGACCGCCGCAGCAGCGTCCAAAAACCGCAAGGAACCTGCCTATCTCTTCTCCGAGAAGCAGGTTGCAGAAAAAAGCGAACTCGCCCGGCGTTTTCTGGACAACCGCACCCGTCTGAATGAAAATGTCCACAAAGCCGACAACCTCCTCGTCAAACGCTTCTACATCCTGGATCACAACACCTACCTCGAAGGCGCTCTGCCCGCGAAATACAAGGAATTGATGGGCTTGGCTGCCTCCGCCTGTTTGCGTTGCGATGACTGCATCTGCTACCACGCGATTCAGTCCTATCGTCTGGGCGTGACCCGCGCCGAGCAGGAAGAAGCTATCAACGTGGCGCTGGTGGTAGGCGGCAGCATAGTGATTCCGCACATACGACGGGCATACGAATTGCTGACGGAACTCTACGGCTGAGTGGGCACCTCGCGCGCCCCGCGCTAAAGTCCCCGCTTGAGAAACTTCCGGAGAAACCTGGAATCCCCGGCTTTACACAATGACCAAATCACCGTCGGCAACTACCCGAATCTCGCCCGGTGCTCTTTCAAAACGCACCGGTCCATCACCACAAACATTCCCGCCTTTCGCGCCTTCTCCGCTGCGCGTCCGTTGATCACGCCTTCCTGCAGCCAAATCGCCCCAATCTTCAACTGGATCGCCTGCTCCACGATCTCATCCACATACTCTGGCCGCCGGAACACATCCACCAGATCGATCTTCTCCGCCACTTCGAGCGGCATTTCGAGCAAAGACGGATACGACTTTTCTCCGAGCGCCTCCGCGATCTGCGGATTCACCGGGATAATCTTGTATCCGGCCGCCTGCATGTATGCGGAAACGCCGTGACTCGGCCGCATCGGACTTTCCGACAATCCCACCACGGCAATCGTCTTCGTCCGTGATAACAATTCGTAAATAGGATCGGATGGCTTCAACCGCGGCTAGCCCTTTCCGCTTTTCTTTTCCATTCTCTGCTTAAACAGGCGCATCGCCGCTTTGCGAATCGTGTCCGAGACCTCTTTGTTGTCCGCCAGATTCTTCAGGTCGTGAGCCAGCAGGTTCTTCACCAATGTCAGCGAGACATCGAGAGGCGTGCGTGGGTTGCAGACCAGGTTCCGCGTGATGCAGTAATTCTTCATGAACTTCCGCTTCAGCGGAATCGTGCGCAGCACCGCCTCCAGCACATTCTTCTGCGCCGCAAAAGTTTCCACCTCGCTCTCCGAAACCTTGGGCGACTCCAGCACCGCCACCGCCACCAGCTTCGTAGCATCGCGAATCAGGATCGACCGGTCCTCCTTGCTGCCGCGCATCGCCAGCGCGATCCGGCTCTTGATGTCGAGCCTGGAAATTTTCATCAGCGCGCTGTCGCGCCTTTCCGGATGGGCTGGAATTGGTGGCCTCTTGCCATGGGCAGCGACGACGGCCCCTGCGGACTTTCCCGCTGCCGCCGGGTTCCCGGCAGCCGCGTCAGCACTGGCACTGCCAGTGGCCGTAGCGGCCGGCGGTACATCCTCACCCGCCTCGACCCCCGCGTCTCCGTGCCCCAATCCAATGGCCTGGAACGGTTTGTCTTTTTCCGCGGCCAGCTCCACCGCGTTGTCTTCCAGATACTTTGTGACCGTACTCTCGATAACGTCGCCCGGAACGCCCGCTTCACTTTCGTCCGAATCTGCTACCCGTCTGCTTTCCAGAGCAGCCAGCTTTTTTGCAATCTCGCCAAGTTCATTTGGGCGCAGGTGGGCATTCGCCTGCAATGCCTGCACCAGCCGCGGCGAATTCATGACTCGCGGGCTCGTCAACAAAGCTTCTACGGCCCAGCGCGCCCCTGCCACGGCCACCCCGTCCAGCGACTCTTCGCTCACCGCCGGATTCTCCGCCAATGCCGGCAGCAGGGAAGTCCGCAGATTCTCCGGAGAAAGAAAATATCCCAGCACCTCGGGGCTGGTCTTGGGATCGGCAGCCGCGGCCAGGCTGGCTTTCTCGTCCCAACCGGCAAGCGTTAGACGCGCCTGCTCACCAAACAATTTGTTATGGAGCGCCAGATGAACCAGGATCTCAATCGTCTCCCCAGGCGGCGCCGCGAGGGCGCCGCGCGCCGCCGAATGCATCAGGTTCGACGGAACCTCCGAATTGCGGATCAGATCAAGCATTCGCGCCATGGTTCATCTCCCCGAATTGTCTGCGGATTTTTTCTGCGCGACCTTCTTCGCGAACTCCTTCGACGCCCGCGGTTTCCTGCCCACTGCCCGCTCCAATTCCGCGACTGCAATCTCAAGTTCGCGCGTGATGCGGTTCGGGCTGCGCCGCTGATATTCGTTGCTCAAGGCGCGATAGTACCAGAGCGAGACTTCCTTCTTTCCCGTAAACCGTGCCCAGATGTTTTCCCCGTGTTGCCGGTAATCTGCCAGAATCGTGCGCACGTTGTGCAGTTTGTCCGACGCCGAAACCAGCCGCGTATTGACGGCGGCACGCTTCACTTCGCGCAGGTAGTCTTTCTTCCGCTCCAGCCACTCCGGTTTCGGCTCGCCGAACGAATCCGTACAACCCTCCACCATCTTCGCTACCCGCGGACCAAACTGCTTGCGCACCTCGCGCAGCCTCGGCATGCCGCCGCAATCCTCGACCACATCATGCAGCAGCGCCGCAATTGCCATATCTTCGTCACCACCGGCTTCCAGCACCAGCGACGCCACCGCCATCAAATGCGAGAGATAAGGCACTGCCGATTGCTTCCGCGTCTGTCCGGCGTGCTTCTCAGCGGCATAGCGAAAGGCGCGGTGCAGACGGGGTCCAAGATAAGGTGGCTTCAGCGAAATCTTCCCTCTCATTTTCATAAAACCAGAGTTCGAATCGGCGATTTTTCCTCGTGTCTCCCTGTGTACCTCTGTGTCCCCGGTGTCCCCTGTGGTAAAGACTTAGCCGCGTCCGTCTGACAATTCGAAGTGTGTCTAAGCCTTTTTCTCGCCCCGCCGCATGCGCAGATAAGCCTGCATCAAAGGCTGCAGATCGCCATCCAGCACACGATCCACGTCGCCGATCTCCAGTTTCGTGCGGTGATCCTTGATCATCCGGTAAGGTTGCAGCACATACGACCGTATCTGCGAACCGAAATCAATGTCGAGCTTCGAATCCTCAATCTTTTTAGTGACCTCGCGCTTTTTCTCCAGCTCAAACTCGTAAAGTTTGGAGCGCAGCATGCTCATCGCCTTCTCCTTGTTCTTGTGCTGCGAGCGCTCGTTCTGGCAATTGGCCACCAGGCCGGTCGGGATGTGCGTGATCCGCACCGCCGAATCGGTCGTATTTACGTGCTGTCCACCCTTGCCGCTCGAACGGTAAGTGTCTATCCGAATATCCTCAGGTTTAATGACGACCTCAATGCTGTCGTCGATCTCGGGCGAAACATACACGCTGGCAAACGACGTATGCCGCCGCTTCGCCTGATCGAAGGGCGAAATCCGCACCAGTCGATGCACCCCGATCTCGCTCGTCAAATATCCGAACGCATACTGGCCAATCACCGAAAAGGTCGCCGACTTGATTCCCGCTTCTTCTCCGGGCTGGTAGTCGTACATCTCCGTCTTGAATCCCTGCCGCTCGGCCCAGCGCAGATACATGCGCAGCAGCATCTCCGCCCAGTCCTGCGACTCAGTTCCGCCCGCGCCGGGATGAATGGTCACGATCGCGTTCAGGCCGTCGTTCTCGCCCGAAAGCAGCGTCTCGGTTTCGACTCGATCCACCAATTCGCGCAGAGAGTCCAAGTCACGCTGCAAGTCAGCCGCAACGTTCTCCCCTTCGCCCGCCAGATCGAAATAGGTGGCGATGTCGTCGGTCCGGCGCGCCAGGTCGCCTTCCAGCGACAGCATGCTTTCCAGGCGCTTGCGTTCCCGCATCACTTTTTGAGATTTTTCAGAATTCGACCACAGATTCGGATCCGACGCCTGCTTTTCGATTTCGGCAAATTGCTGGCGCAGCTTGCCGGCGTCAAAGATACTCCCGCAGGTCATGAACCTTGGTCTTTAAAGAAGTGTATTGCTGTTCCAGTTCATCTAGCATTTCTGATCACTCGTCTGATGTAATTCGGCTCAACCATCTGCTGAAGAATTCGCGCTTGATTTTGGGTGGCGCAGCGCTTCAGCGCTGCGGTGAGTCGAGTGTCTCAGCACCGGCTTTAGCCGCCGAGGAACCGCGCCTATCTTGCGCGAGTCGGAAACACAAAACGCGCCAGCAGCGCGCCTGCTGAAATTATCGCACACAGATATGCGAACCAATCGCCGTGCCGGGTGTAAAAGGTGGTACCTGAAATCAGCGCATAGGGAGCCGCCAGCGCGGTCCGAACCTTCCGCGGAGTCGCCGCCACAATCCGTCCGTAAGGATCAATCGACGCCGTCATCCCCGTATTTGTCGCCGCCAGCAGCCACCGGTCATTTTCGATGGCCCGCATTTCAGTCTGCTGCAGGTGCTGCTTCCAGGCGCCGCTGTCGCCGTACCAGCCGTCATTCGAAATGTTCAACAAAACCTGCGCGCCTTCGAGCGGTCCCCGCCGCACTTCGTCGGGAAAGATCGATTCATAGCAGATAAACATTCCCAGCCGCTCGCCTCGCGCATCCAGTGGCGTGCGCGACGCACCGCGCTGAAACTCTCCCACTTCCTTGGTCAGGCCTCCGGCAAAGGCAAACAGCTGCGGAAACGGCAAATATTCACCGAAGGGCACAAGATGCACTTTGTCGTAGCGTCCAACCCATTCACCCTGCGGACTGACCAGCGCAGCGGAGTTGAAAATCTGCGATCGTTCTTCGGCACCGCCTCCGCCGCTGCCTCCGCCGCTGTGCATTGCCGGCGTAATTCCAATCGATCCCGCCACCACCCAGGTACCAGACTGCTTAGCCAGCGCGCTCACTGCGTCTCGAAACAAGGGATCGTTCGTGTAAAACGGCGAAGGCGACTCCGGCCAGACAATCAAGTTATAGGAGACGACAAACATGTCGGGCGACCCGGCTGCCTGTTGTCGCGCGGGTTTTCCTCCGGGGGGATGTAAACTCACGGCCGTCAAGTCCCGCAGCGTGTCCTGGAAATATTCCTTCGTCCACATCGCGCCCTCGACGATTGGAATATTCGGCTGTACCAAAAGCGCGGTATGATCGGCCGGCAAACGGTCGGCCGCCACCGGAGCAGGCGCCACCAATTGCCCCGCCTGCAAGATCGCCGTCGCCATGCAAGCCGCCACCAGCAGCCGTTTCCGCTGCTCCCTCGCCACCAGAAACGCCGCCGCGAACACGCTGTTCACCAGCAGGATTTCAAACGAGAGCCCATACACGCCGGTGAGTGTAGCAATCCGCGTGAGCGCAAAATTCGCGGTCTGCGAGTATCCCAGAAGCTCCCAGGGAAACCCGGTAATGCGCGTCCGGGCAAGCTCCACCGCCGCCCAAAGAAACGGAGCCGCCACCAGCGCGCGCCGCAGCGCCGCCGCTGACCTGGCGGCTTTTAATCCAGACTTGTCTGATCGAAAGTTATCTGATCGAGACTTGTCTGATCGAGACTTATCTAATCGAAAGCCGTTTGACCCCGCAACCGCGGCCAGCAACAGCCCGAACATTCCGTGATAAAGCCCGACATACATGCAGAACAAGATCAAAGCCAGCGCAGCGGCCGGAATCGGCAACCCGCCATAGCGATGCATGGTGTCGAAAATCCAGTAGCACGTGCCGGCAAACCACAGAATCCCGCACGCGTAGCCCAGCACGAACCCCTGCCACGGCGCGGCGGGCAGCAAGCGCGCCTGACCATCCAATTGCAGAGTTTCCGGAATGCGCGCCCGCAAGATCGCGACCAGCAGCGGCGCCACCGCGACCCAGGAAACCCCATACAGTCCCGGCAGCGGAAAGATCACAACCTGCAGGGCCGCCGAAAGCAGCACCAGTCCCCACGCGCTCGAATGGATTTGCCGCACCCGCAAGGATAGCAAAGTTCCTTCCGGAGTCAGTGCAGCGCCGGCCAGATTCGCGGCGGCAGCGACTGCATCTCCAGGAATAAAGGAACGGCGCGCATCACATCTTTGATTCGTAGCGCCGATCATAACCGCCGGTAACTGGCACCCAAGAGCCATTTACACCAAGTAATGTCACCATTTAACGTCGATACTTGTCATTACTGCGCCTGAAGATAGGTTTGTGGGCCGAGTGAATCTCCGGCTCATCACGCGAAGCGTTAAATTCCCCCTTATATCTAGGTTGGCATGAAGGCGACAGAGGAGAAGACTATGCGCAAGATGAAAATGAAGACATGGATTTTCTGGGCCGTGCTCTTCGGTCTCGCAGTGGGGTCCTTGGGCACGGCGCAAGCGTCCACGTCAAAAAGCGCGCACGAGCAGCTGAACACGTTGTTGCTGGGGAAGGATGTAAAAGCTCTGGTCGATCTGCCGGCCTACAAAGATGGCGTGGATGTGTACTATGTGCCTCGGTCGAACAAGCGCACCGATGAGCGCGGAATCGATTTGGAAGAGATGACCAAGTGGCTCAAGGACAAGGGCGTGGGAGTGGACCGCGATGAATGGGTGAGTATCACCAATGTCAAAATCGACGGCGACAAGGTGGAGATCCATCTGGAAGGCGGCGGGGAAGGGCGGCGGGGCAGCAATCACGCCAACAAAATGGGGGCGTCCTACAAACGGGCTGGGGGCTCGCGGCTGAATCTGAAGTTTCAGAAAGATCTGACCGACACCGACATCGCTCCGCAAAATATCCTGACCTTCATGGCAAGACTGCTGGACGTGAGCCGCATCGAGCAGAAGCTCCAGGAGAAGGAGATGGCGCCTGAACTCCGCGCCGCCATCGAAGCGCACACCGTGCAGGAGAATATGACCTACGAAATGGTGCTGATGAGCTTCGGAGATCCCGATCAGAAGAAGGTGGACGAGAGCGACGATACGAATCTGCGCGAGACCTGGTTTTACTTGAAGAACGGGCACCGCTGGGTAGTGCGCTTTGACAATGGCAAAGTGGTGAAGACGCAAGTGTTTTGAGGCCGCCGGAAGGCTCTGTTCATATTACCGCAAGCAGTTCGCGGACGTCGGCCGTCCCTACCTTAACCATCGAACCTCGACACCCGCTCACTGCACTTTCGGCGAATCCAGGTCCGCGGGCTTTTGATCCTCCGCATGAATTACACCATCGTCTTCGGCGTAAAAGGAGCGGTGTTCGCTGTCCATCTGTTTGGGCGTCATGGTCAGCACGAAACCGTCTTTGTGCGGACGGAAGCTGACCGTGTAATCCCCGCGCTCGGTGGTGTGCGCCATGCGCTTGGTGAACGACCCTGTGCCCGCCAGCGCCTCAAGCGAATCCGTATACTTGTCATGCCGTTTCTTGTAAGCATGCTCCGCCCGGAGCACCACCCGCATGTAGCCAAGCGCCTGCGCTTCCGCCTCCGAGCGCGCCGGATCGCCCGAAAACTTCGGTTGATACGTTGTTGAAGGCTGCGCTGTCGTTGACTCTGACGCCGGTGCCGGCGCCTGCCCCGACGCTGACGCCTGCGCCAACGTCAGCCCCGGCGCCATCAAGCCCACCCCCAGAATCCCTGCAAAATACCGTCGCATCCGCCGTCGCTTCACCGCCAAACCCTCCTCTGATGCCTGATCTTGGGGGTTACCCCCGTAATTTGCATCGCTCAGCAATCGTTCCAATTCTGTGCCAATTCAGGCAAGCTTGAACAGGATGCAATCCTAACAGGGAAACCTTAATGAAAGCTGCCGTCGCTAGAAAGCCATTGATACGCGTTGCCGTAGTGGAGAGCGATCCGCTGCGGTTTGTAGGGTTCCGGGCCCTCTTTGATACTGAGCCTGACTTGGAGTTAGTCTCCGCCTCGCTGGCCGATCTTGGCCAGTTGCCGAACATCGATCTCGTTCTGCTCGGCAATCGCGGTGGCCAGAACCTGTACGACATCATGGCCAGCATGAAAGCCGTCCGTCCCGACCTGCGCATCATCGTCACCGGCTCCGGCATGGACGATGAA
>Ga0187858_10003252_pt1 | contig 15852 bp, 18 predicted proteins | sample June2016WEW_8_15_FD_133015 | JGI IMG/M metagenome (GOLD analysis project Ga0187858, IMG submission 133015) | Peatland microbial communities from SPRUCE experiment site at the Marcell Experimental Forest, Minnesota, USA - June2016WEW_8_150 | ecosystem: Environmental > Terrestrial > Soil >...
AGAAGGCCTGTTCCTGGCCGACGTGCTGAAGGAGCAGGTGCTACTGTCTTTGCCGATGAAAGTGATCTGCCAGAGCGATTGCCGGGGGTTGTGCCCGCACTGCGGGGCGAACCTCAATCAGGAACAGTGCCGGTGTGAGCGGCACACCAGCGACCCGCGGCTCGCTCCCCTCGCGCGGCTGAAACAGGACTGGCTCAAGAAACAATAGATAGATTTCCGGGCGGAATGCCCATAGAATCCGACCTTGTTCGGTGAGGCGTTGTGTGCCACTGCGAGCGAGGCGGGAACGAGGAGTAGTGTAATGACTAACCCAAAGCGTCGACATTCCAAGATGCGCAAGAACAACCGGCGGGCGCACGATCACCTTTTCGCACCCGCGCTGGCCAAATGCCCGAACTGCCACGAAATGAAACAGCCGCACCATGCCTGTTCCCATTGCGGCTACTACCGGGGAAGGCCGGTTCACGACGTGAAGTGAGGATTGGCGTCAGTCGCTTTCGGGGTGCTGACCCCAAGGGCGATCGCTCGGGCCAGGTAAGAGCTGGCCGGCACGTCCAACAGCGTGCCACCGCTGCGATCCCGGAATCTGCGGAAGAAGACTCCCATGATCACAATCGCCGTGGATGCCATGGGGGGAGACCACGCACCCCGTCCGGAGGTGGAGGGGAGTGTGTTGGCGGCGCAGGAGTACGGGGTTCGCGTTCTGCTGGTGGGCCAGCCGAACGTGATCCGCGCGGAATTGGCCCGACATTCGCGGCCGACGGTGCCCATTGAGATCGTTCCGGCCAGCGAGGTGATCACCATGGAAGATCACCCGGCCCAGGCCTTTCGGAGGAAGAAAGACAGCTCGGTTCACGTGGGCGCGCGGCTGGTGAAAGAGCGAAAGGCCGATGCGTTTGTAAGCGCGGGAAACACCGGCGCGGTGATGACCACGGCCAAGTTCATCATGGGCACGCTCGCTTCGGTGGATCGTGTGGCGCTCGCGGCGCCGTTTCCGAATGCGCGCGGAGGCGTATCGGTGCTGCTGGACGTGGGCGCGAACGTGGACTCGAAACCCGAGCACCTGCTGCAGTTCGGGGTGATGGGCGAGATCTACTACCGGGTGACCTTCGGGAGCCGCAAGCCGCGCGTGGGCTTGCTTTCCGTGGGTGAGGAAGAGACCAAGGGGAATGAGTTGACGCGTGCCGTCTACGATCGCTTGAAAGCCCTGCCGGTGCATTTTGTCGGCAATGTGGAAGGCGGGGACCTGTTCTCCGGCAAGGTGGACGTGATTGTTTGTGACGGGTTCGTGGGCAATATTGCCTTGAAGATTTGCGAAGGGCTGGCGATGGAGATCGTGAAATTTCTCCGCAAGACCTACAAGAGCTCGTTCGCTTCGCAGGTCGGCTATCTGTTGTCGAAAGGCGCGATGAAGGGCATCAGGCAGAAAATGGACTATTCGGAGTACGGCGGAGCGCCGTTACTGGGCGTGCGGGGCGTGTGCGTGATCGGTCACGGAAGATCAAACGCGAATGCGGTGAAGAATGCGATTCGCGTGGCTGCTGGCCTGGCGCGAGCGCGCATCAATGAACGAATCGAACAGGAACTATCCCTGACGCAGGTGAAAGCGTAACGTCTGGAGAGGGAGTCGAGTATGGGAAAAGTAGCGTTTATGTTTCCTGGGCAAGCGTCACAATACCCGGGCATGGGCAAAGAGCTGGCGGAAAAGTATCCCGCGGCCCGCGCCGTCTTTGAGGAAGCGGATAAGGCGCTGGGCTTCTCCATCTCCAAAATGTGTTTTGAAGGCAGCGAAGAGGAATTGAAGCTCACGGCCAACACGCAGCCGGCCATCCTGACTGTGTCGGTGGCGGCGTATCGCGTGGTGGCGGAAAAGGGTCTGGCGCCGGACTATGTCGCCGGGCACAGCCTGGGTGAGTATTCGGCGCTCGTGGCGGTTGGCGCATTGAACTTTTCGGACGCGGTGCGCCTGGTGCACAAGCGCGGAAAGTATATGCAGGAAGCCGTGCCCGCGGGGCAAGGCGGCATGGCCGCGATCATGGGTATTTCCCCGGCGGTGGTGCAGGATGCCTGCAAGCGCGCGGCGGAAGGCGAAATCTGCTCGCCGGCCAACCTGAATTCGCCGGAACAAACCGTGATTTCCGGCCACGCCAGCGCAGTGAAGCGCGCGGTGGAAATTGCTTCGCAGCTCGGCGCGAAACGCTCCATGATGCTGGCGGTTTCCGCGCCGTTCCATTCGGCTTTGATGATGCCGGCGCAGGAAAAGCTGGAAAAGGACTTGCGCGCAACGTCGTTCTCCGACTTGCAGGTGCCGCTGGTCACTAATGTGGACGCGGACACCATTCGCAAGGGCGACGAAGCGCGCGAAGCGCTGGTGCGCCAGGTGACCATGCCCGTGCGCTGGGAAGAGTCCATGCGCCTGCTGCTCGATGAGGGCGTGAACACTTTTCTTGAAGTGGGGCCGGGCAAGGTGCTGACCGGCTTGATGCGGCAGATCGAGCGCTCCGTGGCTTCGCTGAACGTGGAAGACGAAAAGAGCTTGCAGGCCACGGTGGAAAAAATCGCCGGGGCAAAAACCGACGCGGCGTAGGGCAAGTCATAAGTAGTCGGTTTTATGTTATTAGTTTTGAAACTTAGTGCTTAAAGCTTAAGATTCAGAACTGGAGACTTAGAACTTAGAACTGAGCAATGGTGGAGATCGCAACATGTTTAGCTTGAAGGGCAAAGTAGCGTTGGTGACGGGAGCGGCGCAGGGGATTGGTCGCGAAACGGCGCTGGCGCTGGTGGAAGCAGGCGCGAAGGTCGCCGTTGCCAATCGCAACGAAGAGAAGCTCGCCGCACTGGCGCAGGAGATTACCGCTAAGGGCAGGGAAGCGCTCGCCGTGACGATGAACGTTGACGACGCTGACCAGATTTCAGCGGGCTTCAAGGCCGTTCTCGAGAAGTTTGGCAAGCTGGATATTCTGGTGAACAACGCCGCCATCACTCGGGATGGCCTGGCGATGCGCATGAAGCTGGACGATTGGGAAGCGGTACTGCGCACCAATCTGACCGGCGCGCACCTTTGCAGCCAGCAGGCGCTCGCGGTGATGATGCGGGCGCGCACGGGCCGGATTATCAATATCGCTTCGGTTGTCGCGCGGATGGGCAATGCCGGCCAGGCAAACTACGTGGCAGCGAAGGCCGGGCTGATCGGGCTGACGAAAGCCCTAGCCATCGAAATTGCCTCGCGCAACATCACCGTGAACGCCGTCGCTCCGGGCTTCATTGAGACGCCCATGACGGATGTTCTGTCAGACAAAGTGAAGGAAGAATTGAAGACGCGCATTCCCCTGGGGCGCATGGGCAGCGGCCGCGATGTCGCCGCCGCCATCGTGTTTCTGGCGAGCGACGAGGCCTGCTACATCACCGGCCACGTCCTCGACGTAAACGGCGGCATGTATCTGGCGTAATGGCGGACTATAGCCAACAGTGGCGGGACTACCGAACGGTGAGAAATCAGGCTTTGCTTGCCGTCTTTGGGATTATCCCGCTCGGACTTCTCGGTCTGCTACTCCAGAGCCTTTTTGGCAGATCGAGGGTGATGGGTTTTGTTATGGCGGTGATTATGCTGGTTTGGTTTTTCACAGCCTTGTTTACCTTGGCACGACTGAATTTGTGGGAGTGCCCCCGATGTGGGGAGAACTTCGGCAACAAATGGTGGTACAGAAAGACAGCGCTCATTGCCCGTCGATGTGCGCATTGCGGCCTGGCGAAATTCGCCAACAACTGAAACCCAAGTTGACCTTGCGGGGCGGGGAAAGTAGACTTGGCAGGTTACCTGGGCAAGTCGAGAAGAGATTGTAGGACGGCCTCCAGGCCGGAATACGGTGCAAAGCAGTACGAATACGAACATGCGACATCGGGTCGCGGAGGAATGGGCATGGCCAGCGTGGAAGAACGCGTAAAGCAAATCATCGTCGAGCAGCTTGGTGTGGATGAAGCGGAGGTCACGCCGACCGCGTCGTTCGTGGACGACCTGGGCGCGGATTCGCTCGACCAGGTGGAATTGGTCATGGCGTTTGAAGAGGCCTTCGGCATCGAAGTGCCAGACGAAGACGCCGAGAAGATGACGACCGTTAAGGACGCCGTCGAGTACATCGAGAAGCACAGCAAGGGCAAGTAAGCCGCACGCAAATCCCCGCTTGAAGGAGCAAGAGAGTTGACTCGCCGGGTTGTTGTTACGGGCGTTGGTTTGGTCTGTGCACTGGGCATCGGGACCGAGGAAAGCTGGAAAAACCTGGTCGCGGGGCAGAGCGGCATTGACTACATCACGCACTTTGATGCCTCAGAATTTGACTGCAAGATCGCGGGCGAAGTGAAGAACTTCGACCCGTTCCTGTGGATTGAAAAAAAAGAAGTCAGAAAAATGGGCCGGTTCATTCAGCTGGCCCTGGCCGGCGCGGATTTTGCCGTCCAGATGGCCCAGTGGAAGCCGGAACAATCGGACCTCGATGAAGTGGGCGTGTACATCGCCTCCGGCATCGGCGGGTTCGATATCATCGAGCGCGAGCACATCAAGCTGATGCAAGGCGGCCCGGGCAAGATTTCGCCGTTCTTCATTCCTTCGGCAATCATCAACCTGGCCTCCGGCCACATTTCCATTCGATATGGCGCGCGCGGGCCGAACTCGGCGACCGCGACAGCCTGCTCGGCTTCGGCGCACTCGATTGGCGATTCCTTCAAGATCATCGAACGTGGCGCAGCGGAAATGATGATCTGCGGCGGCACCGAAGCCACCGTTACTCCGATGGGCATTGGCGGGTTTGCTTCCATGCGCGCTCTCTCCACGCGCAATGACGAGCCCCAAAGGGCCAGCCGCCCGTTTGACGCGGACCGCGATGGTTTTGTCGTGGGCGAAGGCACGGGCATCCTGATTCTGGAATCGCTGGAGCACGCGCAGAAGCGCAATGCTCCCATCTTTGCCGAAATTGTAGGTTACGGCATGAGCGGCGACGCCTATCACATCACGCAGCCCGCCGAAAATGGCGATGGCGCGTATCGCGTGATGAAAGCGGCACTGAAGGATGCCAAGCTTTCGCCGGACGATATCGGCTACGTGAATGCCCACGGCACTTCCACGCCGCTCGGCGACGCCATCGAAACGACGGCGATGAAGCGGCTCTTTGGCGAACGCGCCATAAGCAAGAAGCTGCCCGTGAGCTCCACAAAATCCATGACCGGGCACCTCCTTGGCGGCGCGGGAGGCCTGGAAGCGGGCATCAGCGTTCTGGCCCTACGCGATCAGATTCTGCCTCCCACGATCAACCAGGAAAAGCCCGACCCCGCCTGCGATCTGGACTATGTGCCCAACGTGGCGCGCAAAGCCACCGTCGATTACGCGCTTTCCAATTCGTTTGGCTTTGGCGGAACGAACGCCGCTCTGATTTTCAAGCGCTGGACCGGAAAATAGTAGCCATCGGATACATGACCCCGGAAGGGCACGGCTTCGCAGCTTGCGGGAAATCTGCTATTCCGTCATTCCGAACGGAGTCTGCGAAGTGAGGAATCCCTCTTTTCCTGGGTTTCCGTCATGGAGAGATTCCTCGGTTCGCTCGGGATCGTTTTATCCCTCTCTGGAAGCACGGGTGGAAGGAAAATCCCATGAATATCATCGTGTGCGTCAAGCAGGTGCCGGCGAAGGATGCGCCGCTGGCCGTTGCCGGGAACTGGATCAAGGAATCCGACATCGGCTTCGAGATGAATGAGCCGGACACCCACGCGTTGGAAGAAGCGCTAAGGCTGAAAGAGAAGCACGGCGGGGAAGTGATCGCGCTTTCGCTGGGGCCGGAGCGCGTGAAGCAGACCATCAAGGAAGCGCTGGCGAAAGGCGCGGATCGCGGCATCCACATCGCCGACGACAATTTCGCGCAGCTCGATCCGCTGGGCGCGGCAAAGTTGCTGGCCGCGGCGATCGCCAGTCAAAAATGCGATTTGGTGTTGACCGGACTACAGAGCGATGACCACGGCTTCGGCCAGACCGGCGTTTTGCTCGCGGGCCTTCTGAATCTGCCGCACGCCACGATCATCATGCAAATCGAGGTGCTGGACGGCAGGTTGAAGCTGAAACGCGAATTGGAGGCTGGCTGGTTCCAGTGGATGGAATGTCCGCTGCCGGCCGTGCTTTCCATTCAGTCTGGCATCAACAAGGTGCGCTACGCCACGTTGAAGGGCATCATGGCCGCGAAGAAAAAAGAAATTGCGGTTGTCACGCGAGAGTCGCTCGGCGTGGTCATCGAGGCGACACAGAAGATCGAGAGAATTTATGTGCCCACGAAAACCAAGAAGACGGAATTCCTGACCGGGACGCCCAAGGAAGCAGCCGCGAAACTGGTGGAGAAGCTGAAGTTCGAGGCGCGGGTGATCTGAATCAGTTTACAGTCCACAGTTAACAGTTGACAGTCAAAGAGGAAATCGCAGGAGATAAGGCGATGAAGATTTTGGTAGTAACCGAACAGCGGCAAGGCAAGTGGAACAACGCCAGCTTCGAGGCACTCGTGGCAGCACAGCAAATCGCCGCGGCGACGTCGGGCGCCGTCAGTGCGGCCGTGATTGGCAAAGGCGTGGCGCCGCTAGCGGAAGAGGTGGCGGCGAAAAACGTCGCGGAAGTTTTGCTCGTTGAGCACGATCTGCTAGAGAGCTACACGGCCGACGGCTATTGCGTGGCGCTGAAGCAGGTCATCGAAGCGGCCAAGCCGGACCTGGTGCTCTTTCCGCACACCTATCAGGTGCGCGATTTTGCGCCGAAGCTGGCTGCTTCGCTCAGCAAGGGCATGATCGGCGATTGCATCGGCTTCCGCAGCGAAGGCGGCAAGCTGGTCTTTGTGCGCCAGATGTTTCAGGGCAAGACGGCGGCTGACGTCACCTTTACCGGAGCGGCGCCCTGGTTTGTGTCATTTCAGTCGGGAGCTTTTCGCGCCGATTTGCTCGCCGGTCATCCGGACGGAAAGGCGCCCGTCAACGCAGTCAAAGTGGTACTGAACGCCGGCGACATTCGCACCAAGCCATTGGAGCTGTTCAAGGAAGCAAAGTCGGCCGTGGACCTCACGCAAGCGCCGCTGATTGTCGCGATCGGCCGCGGCATCAAAGCGCCGGAGAATATCGCGCAAGCGGAAGCGCTGGCCAAGGCGCTGGGCGGAGAAATTGCGGCTTCTCGCCCGATCTGCGATGAAGGCTGGCTCCCGATGGATCGGCAGATCGGCAGCTCCGGCCAAACCGTGGCACCGAAATTGTATCTGGCGCTGGGCATCAGCGGAGCGATTCAGCACGTTGTCGGCATGAAGGGTTCGCGCACCATCGTCGCCGTAAACAGGGACCAGAACGCCCCCATCTTTGAGATTGCCGATTACGGGATTGTGGGCGATATTTTTGAGCTCATGCCAGCGCTGACGGAAGAGCTGCAAAAGGCGAAAAGCTAAAGACCGCGCAGACAAGGTGTTGACGTCGAATCGCAGCGCGTCCTGGGAATCGAAAGCAATGGGCCGATATTGTACCGGCAAGCGCCGCGAGATCGAACCCTTTACGGAGCGCTCTTGCATTCTTCATTCCCTCCTGGCTTGTGCAACCGCATGGCGACAATTTCCGCGACATCCAGGATGGCCATGTCTTCGCGCTTCGCATGGCCCGCGGCGTCGCGAAGCATGATGGGACAGTAGGGGCACGCCACTGCAACCGTGGATGCCTTTGTTTCCGCAAGCTCGGCGAATCGCCGTTGGTTGGCGCGTTCCTTGGCTCCCTCGCGCCGGTCGTCGGTGATGAAAAGTTGCGCCCCCCCGGCCCCGCAGCAGGAAGTGTTTTGACCATGGTGTGAGGATTCCGTCAGCGATATTCCGCAGGCGCCGAGAATCTGCCGGGGCGCTTGGGTGATGCCGCGTCCCCTCGCCAGATAACACGGGTCGTGGTAGGTCACTATCCCCTTGGCGGGCCGCAGGGGAAGTTTTGGCAGGAGATACGCCAGGAGTTCAGAATGGTGCAACACCCGGATGCCGAGTTCTGCGTAGGAGGCAATTTGCCGGTAGTCCTTGTCCAGCATCGTGGTGCAGTGAGGGCAACAGGAAAGAATGTTTTTGACCCTGTTCTTGCGAAAGGATTCGATCAGCTTTTCACTAAGTTGCAGGTAGAGATATTCGTTGCCGGCGCGGCGTGCAGGCTCTCCGCAGCAAGTTTCGCGCGCGAGCACCCCCCAGGAGACACCGGCGGCATCAAGAATCTCCTTCATGGCCGAGGCGACCGCCTGCCCGTGAGGATCGAAACTCAGGCCGCAGCCCAGCCAGAAAAGCCACTCCTGGCTGCCATTGAATAAGGGGAACTGCTTTGTCTCGACGAGCTTTTGCCGGGTATCCTGCGCGATGCCCCAGGGGTTATGCGGCGCGCGTTCCATGGTTGTAAACAGTTGAACGATTTTGTCGCTCGAGACCCGGCCTCGCTTACCAGCCCGCGGCGCAGGTCGAGGATTTTGCTTCCCACGTGCTCAATGCCCACGGGGCAAACATATTCGCAGGCCCCGCACGAGAGGCATTGGAAGAGATCTTCTTCTGAAACCCAGGCCGCGCCTTTTGTTTTCTCCGAAGCTGTTCCCGCGATCACCTCGCCATCTCGGAGCAGCCCATGCTGCATGCTGAGGATGATTTCCTTTGGGCTGAGAGATCCGCCGGTAAGGTTTGCGGGGCAGAACTCCGTGCACCGGCCGCATTCCACGCAAGCGTTAATGTCCAGCACATCTTTCCATCGCAACTCTTTGAAGCGCACCAAGCCCAGATCCTCGCCATCTTCTCGCAGTGCGCGGGTGGCGCTGGTCGTTTCCGGGCGCAAGAAAATCGCGAATGGCGCAAGAACCAAGTGTAGGTGTTTTGACTGCGGGATCACCACCAGCAACGCCAGGAAGGCGAGCGTATGAATCCACCAGTTTGTTTTCCAGGCCGGGCTTGCAACGGGAAACATCCTCCATCCCAACAGGTACGTCACCATCAGCGCCGCAATCAGCGCGGCGACCAGCCCCGACGTCGCCGACAGTGCGCCCAGAGCCGCCGGTCTCAATACGAATCGCCGGAAGGACAACCCAAGGATGGCAATCAGCACTGCCACCGCCCAGGCGGCCACAAACGCTCCATACCCACTCTGGTCTTCCTTCGCGTTTTCCAGACCGCGGATCCCGATATAGAAATGTTTTGCGCTCACCCACGCAAAGGCGAGGAATCCCCACACGACCATGGCATGCAGTATTCCGGCAATCGGCCGATCGCGCACCACGCGGTACTGCAAAACAACTTCCACGAATGTTCGCCAGATCCGCTTGCCTATGCCGCCTGCAGGAAGCTCCCCCGGTTTGGGGATTCGCGCAAGGTGCCGCCGGTTGAGGGTTCTCCAAAAAAGCCAGAGGCTTACAGCCAGGCATGTAAGAACCGCTGCTTGCGACACCCCCTTGGCAAGAAGCGCCACGAACGAAGCCGGTATGAAGGTGACCACTCATCCTCCTTGCGTTGTTGTTCAGAACCACCAGTCACGAGGCTGACCAGGATTTCTGTAGCGCTGCGATGCAACTGGCATTGTACACGGGGTGGCTTTCTTTCGGCTTGTGCGGGCGCACTTCCCAATCCACTTCATCCCTGGCAGGCTGCTGAAAAAGCTCTTTTCTTTAGGAGGCCGGGGCTTTGGCCCCTGAAGAAAGTCTTTCCGATGTTTTTCAGCAAGCTGTTAGAGGTAACCAGAGTTCTTTTTCTCCGTGCCTGGCCAGAGATCCTCAGAAAACCCGTGAAATTGTGTCAGGAACTCGGCGACCAAAGCTTGCGCCAGTAAGTCTTCACGCGGTTCCACGTGGAATCATCGGCAGGCTTCTGAGCGGTGGGTTTCCGCGCCGCGGGCGGCGGAGGTGGCGGTGTTGCGCGCGCGATCACGGGATCGCCTTCCACTTTGCCCTGAAAAATCAGCGTGGGCCTCACACGCACCCGCCGCACCAGCACAATCAGGCTGGGGTCATAGTCCGGCTGCACATTGGCGTTCGCGTCGTAGCGCAGCGGCGGCATGAATACCTGGTAGATAGGTTCCGGCTTCTCCACGGGGGGAGGCGCAGTCGCCGGCGTTGGATCGGCTTTCCGTCCTTCAGCCGCTTTCTTGATCTCCTCCGGCGAAGCCAGCACGCTGACTTCGGTGGCCTCCGGCGCCGGCTTTGCCGCGATTTCTAGTTCGCAGGTGCAACTTTCTGCCGCCGTTCGCAGGCTTTCGATCTGTCCGTTGCTCAACGAAACGTCGCCGCTTTGCGGCACCAGTACGCTCTGCCCGGTCAACTGCTGCTCGATGCGCACCGCCCCTTTGTTCGCGCGGATGCACATGGCACCCGCGGAATCCAAGCCCACCAGCACATCCTCCGGGCCGTTCCCGATCGAGATGGGCCGCGCCTGAATCTGTGGCGTGTACACCGTCAGTGCCAGATCATTCTCCAGGTGCGCGTGAATTATGCCGCCCTCCAGCGCCAGCGTGAGCGCGCCGCCGGATTTCAGCACGGAAAAGTGTGCCGGGCCGCAGATGAGGATCTCTCCCCCCTCCACAAGCTTGATGCGCGCCTGCCCGGCTTTCACGCGCACATCGCTACCGCTGCGCAAAACGGTCCGCACCTGCCCGTGCACCACATCCACGCTCATCGGTCCATCAATGGAGATAGAGTCGCCCTCAATGGCGCCGACGGAATCGCCAAGCGGCGGATTGTCTCCTTGCACCAGCAGCGGCACCGCCAGTCCGCCCCACACTAACACCCCGGCATAGAGAATCTTGCCGATTCTCCGCGTAATCCCTTTCCGGTTGAGGCCGTTCACCAAGGCAAATCACTCCGAAACGCGCAACATCGCTGCAACCCTCTTATACTATAGGAAGATGGCAAACCCCGAAAACGGCAGGGAAGAAGCGCCCGAGGCGATCAGCCCGCACTACGACATCCGCCTGCCCAAACTGCCCTGGCACCGGCGCATTCAGATTCCCATTATCGCCGCGGCGGTCTTTAGCGTGATCCGGACCGTCGGGCCAACTCTGCGCTTTGAAATGGTGGGCGGCGCCCAACTCCAGGCCTTCTGGGCAGCGAAGAAGCCCAGCATATGGGCTTTTTGGCATCGCGTGATTCTGCCGATTACCTGGTACGGCCGGAACCGCGGCATTGTGGTGATGAACACTACCGCCTTCGACGGCCAGTGGACGCGCAAGGTGATCGAGTGGCTGGGCTTCGGCACCGCCCAGGGCAGCTCCTCGCGCGGCGGCTTGCGCGGCCTGCAGGTGATGGCCAAGCGCATTGAAGAAGGTTTCGACTGCGCCTTCACCATTGATGGGCCCCGCGGTCCCCGCTATGTGGCCAAGGTGGGGCCGGTGTTGCTGGCGCGTATGACTGGCGTGCCCATTCAAGTGTTCCATGTGGGCGTCGAGCACGGCAAAACCATCGAGAAGACCTGGGATCAATTTCTGCTGCCAGGATTGTTCACCCGCGCGGTGATTATCGTCGAAAAACCCATCTATGTGCCCCAGGATGCCGATCCAGAGATGATCAAGGCGAAGCACGAAGAGATGCAGAAGGCCCTGGAACGCGTGCGCGATATCGCGGAAGGCTGGTTTGCGATGAGCGAAGACGAACGCAACCGCTACCGCGCCGAGTTTGGCCCGTAAGCAATGGCATCCGCCACCCGCACGTGCCCGTTTTCGTGGCCGCTGTTATTCTGAGTCCGGCTCAGTTGCCGTCGTGTTCGCCGAGTTTTACGGGCACGTCCACTTTCTTGGCTCCGCGATACACCGTGAGCGTCACGGTGTCGCCCGGGCGCTTGCGGTTCAGCAGCACATTCATGTCAAACTGATTCGCCACCTTCTGCCCATCCAGCGCCACGATCACGTCACCGCCGATCACGATGCGCCGCATGCCCGCTTCGGCCACACGATCACCACCTCGGATTCCCGCGGCCGCCGCCGGGCTGCCCTTGGTGGTCTGCTCCACCAGCAAGCCATCCTGCACCGGCAGATCGAGCGCCTCCGCCAGCCAACCGCCCACCGGGACCGTTTGCACGCCGAGATACGCGCGCCGCACGCGCCCCTCTGAAATCAGGTCGTTGGCGATGAGCTTCGCCGTGTTAATCGGAATGGCAAAGCCGATGCCCGCTGTCGTTCCAGAGGGCGTATAGATCGCGGAGTTGATGCCGATCACCTCGCCATGCGTGTTGATCAGCGGCCCGCCGGAATTGCCGCGGTTGATGGAGGCGTCGGTCTGAATCGCGGCATCAATGAATGTTGTTTCGCTGGTCTGCACCGTGCGGCCCAGCGCGCTAACCACACCCGTCGTCAGCGTTGACTGGAAACCGAAGGGATCGCCGATGGCCAAGACCTTTTGTCCCACCTGCAGCGTCGCAGAATCGCCCAGCGGCAACGCCTTAAGTTGCTTGCCTTTGGGATCGATCTTCACCAGTGCGACGTCATTGCGCTGGTCTGCGCCGATGAACTTTGCCGGATAGCGGCTCTGATCGCCCAGGATCACCTCAATGGTCTGCGCGCCCGCGACCACGTGATAATTCGTCAAGATGAAGCCGCGCGGATCGATCACAAATCCCGAGCCCGCGCCTTCCACAGGCACGGGATCCATGAAGAAATCGTACTCCGTGGCCTTCGTCAAAATATTGGCCACCGCCGGCGAGGCCTGGCGGTAGATGCGCACGTTGATGGATTCGTCCTCGGTCAGCGGCTCACTCTTGGCGGCCACAGGCTTCTCGGGCAGGCTGGGTTGCAAGGCGGCGATGCGCCGCGCTTCCACCTTTTCCGCCTGCTTCGGGCCGTAGCGCGCGCCTACCCAAAAGGCTCCCAGCACCAGAATCAGGGCCACCAGAATCAGGCGTCCTCGATTGTTCTTCATTCCTTGCGTCATTTGCGTAATGCCTCCGCCTTCCCGGCGAGTTCGGATTCCTGACCTCTAGTACCGTTCCAACTTGTTTCAGCAAATCCCTTGGAGAATACTCTCTCCGTGCTCGCGTCAGATGCTTGGACCGTCATTTGGCCCAAATAGTTGGAACGGCACTAGTATAGAAAAGTCTCGCGCATCGCGCTAATTTCGCCAGGCGCTCATAAAGCCGCGGATTTGCGGAGCCTCGCGGCGAGTGCGCGCACCTGCGCGCGCGTAGATTCCATCGTTCCCGAGCAATCGATCGTGTAAGTGGCCAAGCGAAGCTTTTCGTCCAGCGGAAGCTGCGCGGCGATACGGCGCTTGGCGTCCATCTCGCCCATGCCACGCGCTTTCAAACGTTCGAGCTGCTGCTCCGGCTCGCACCAGGCCACCACCAGCCCGTCGAGTTTGCTCACGAAGCCTGCTTCGATCAGCAACGCCGCCTCCACAAACGCGGCATCACGCACACCGATGCGCTTCCATTCCTCATACTGGTTGAGCATGATCTGCTCGACGCGCGGATGCAGAATCGCGTTGAGTTTCGCCAGCCTGCGGGGATCGGCGAAGACGATCGCTCCCAACTTCGCGCGGTCAATCCGTCCGTCGGCCCCGGCGAGATCCGCGCCAAACTCCTGCAGAACTTCCTCGCGTGCCGGTTGCCCCGGCTCCATCAGTTTGTGGGCCACGGCATCCGCGTCGAGCACCGGGAAACCCATTTCGCGCAGCAGCGCCGCCACCGCGCTCTTTCCGCTGGCAATCCCGCCGGTTAAGCCGAATTTCAGCATAAACTCTGGAACTCTTCCTTATTGGTCAGATGGCCCGTCTTGCCAAAGGTATCCGCAAGATTGCGAGAGCGGCGCAGCAAAAACTTTTAATGCCCGGCAACCGCGGCGCTCGGGAGACGCCGCAAGCGCGCGGCCTTCACCGTGTTGCTCATCAGCATCGTGATGGTCATCGGTCCAACGCCGCCGGGCACCGGCGTAAGCGCACCGGCCACCTGCAGCGCGTCGGGATGCACGTCGCCGATCAGCACATTCCCCTTCGCGCGGAATTTTTCCAGGCGCTCCGGAAAATTGCGCAGCAGCCGCGCGGCCTCGGCAGGATCGGTGACTTTGTTGGTGCCAACGTCGATCACCGTGGCGCCCGGGCGAATCCATTCGGGTTGCACGTAACCCGCCTTGCCCATTGCCGCCACGACGAGGTCCGCGCGGCGGACCATCTCCGGCAAATCGCGCGTCTTGGAATGGCAGATCGTCACCGTCGCATTCGCGTGCATCAGCAGAAGCGCCATGGGCTTGCCGACAATGTCGCTGCGGCCCAGCACCACGGCGTTTGCACCTTCCACGGGAATCAGGTAGCGACGCAGAAGCTCCATGCACCCTGCTGGTGTGCACGCCACAAGCCCCGGACGATTGCTGACCAGCTTGCCCAGGTTCACGGGATGGAAGCCGTCCACGTCTTTCGCGGGATCGACGGCTTCCAGGATGCGCTTGGCGTCTACTTGCGTGGGCAACGGCAGTTGCACCAGGATGCCATCCACCTCGTAGTCGGCGTTGAGGTTGCGCACCAACTGCAACAATTGCTCCGTGGAAACGGAAGCGGGCGGCGTGTGCAGCCAGCTCGCCAGGCCCAGTTGCTCGCAAGCCGCGATTTTGCTTTTAACGTAAAGCTGCGAGGCGGGATTTTCACCGACCAGCACCGCGGCCAGTCCCGGCCGCACGCCCTTCGCGACGAGTTCGCGGGTTTCTACCTTTAATTCCTCAAAAATCTGGTCGCGGATTTTCAAGCCGTCCAGGAGGCGTGCGCTCATGCACAGAGAATAGCACAGGCAAAGTTGCGGGCACCGGACAGCCGTCGGCCAAAGAAGCGAAGCGCAATGAGCACGCAACGCGGTTGCCACGGTCTTGCGTAGGGGTCGAGCACCGCTCGACCCCATCTGGGCACGGTGCAAAAACTGTCGTCATCCCCTCTGCTCCTGCGCACGCTTTGAAACCATTCGGGCGCGCCAGACTCTAATGCATAAGAGGTGAGGCATGCCGCTGTTCGGCGACGATGGTGGGAGAAGGGAACTCGAGAAAAAGGCGCGCGCCGAAGGACGCCTGCCTCCCGGGCAATCGTTGACCATCAAGTGGCCCGTGCTGCATTATGGCAGCGTGCCGCTGTTCGATCCCGCCAAATGGGACTTCAAGATCAGCGGGCTGGTGGAAGAGCCGCGCCGGCTCTCGTGGCAGGAATTCCGCGCCCTGCCGCAAACCGAGGTGACCAGCGATTTTCACTGCGTCACGCGCTGGAGCCGCCTCAACAATCGCTGGAATGGTGTGTTATTTACAGAAGTTTTGAAGCAGGTTCAACCGAAACCCGGCGCCGAGTTCGTCCTCGTCCTCGCGGAGGAGGGCTACACCTCCAACATCCCGCTGAAAGATTTGCAGCGCCCGGAAGTGCTCTTCGCGTTTGCGCACGACGGCGAGCCGCTCCCCGGCGAACACGGTGGCCCCGTGCGCCTGGTGGTGCCGCATCTCTACGCCTGGAAAAGCGTGAAGTGGGTGCGTGGCTTTATGCTTCTGGACAGCGAGCGGCCGGGCTTCTGGGAACGCAATGGCTACCACGCCTACGGCGACCCTTGGAAAGAGCAACGCTACTCCGGCACGTGACGCCGATTCCCTAGGCCTATCCTCAACGTGCAACGGGTGTCCTGCGTTGCCTTCACGGCTGTTGCCCTTATCACCCGCTTACAAACCGCTCTTCAGCACCTCGAGCCCGGCCTTGGAAACCTCCACATCGTCCTCCGACTTGCCTCCGCTGAATGCCGCGATGACATAGCCGCTCTTCGCCCGGGCAATCACGCCGCCTTGCCAGCCGAATTCGCCAATCATCGGCGGGCGGGTGCCACTGCCGCTGTTCTGCAGCGTGTCCGCCAT
>Ga0187858_10003265_pt1 | contig 15825 bp, 25 predicted proteins | sample June2016WEW_8_15_FD_133015 | JGI IMG/M metagenome (GOLD analysis project Ga0187858, IMG submission 133015) | Peatland microbial communities from SPRUCE experiment site at the Marcell Experimental Forest, Minnesota, USA - June2016WEW_8_150 | ecosystem: Environmental > Terrestrial > Soil >...
GGGGAGGGTCGAAGCCGTGACGGACAACCGTAAACGGTGCCGAGAGTGGCATTACCTCTGGACCGAATGCGGTGGTTGGGCCCATCGCCCGGCTTTGCCAGATGAAGAATTGGACAAGGCCTATGCCGAGTGGGACAAGGCCCGTGCCGAGTGGGACAATGCCAGTGCCGAGTGGGGCAAGGCCTATGCCGAGTTCGTCAAGGCCTATGCCGAGTGGGACAAGGCCCGTGCCGAGTGGGACAATGCCAGTGCCGAGTGGGGCAAGGCCTATGCCGAGTTCGTCAAGGCCTATGCCGAGTGGGTCAAGGCCTATGCCGAGTTGGACAAGGCCCGTGCCGAGTGGGACAATGCCAGTGCCGAGTGGGGCAAGGCCTATGCCGAGTGGGACAAGGCCCGTGCCGAGTGGGACAATGCCAGTGCCGAGTAGGACAATGCCAGTGCCGACCCTGCCGTTCTATCTCTTCACGCGAAGGAATGTCCGAATTGCCCGTGGAACGGGCGCACGATTTTACCATGACAGAATTCTGTTCGCCGCTATTCAAGCAGGTCCGCGAGGCTTTGAATGGGCCGGGACCGTGAAGGGCTGGACCGTGGGATCCTGGACCTGCCCGCTGTGTGGACGGGTCTTGCCCCCTGGTCGCCAGTCCCGAAAACAGTTCCACCGCGAGCGGCACAGGCCCTGGACGGTCAACGGGAGGCGGTACCCCCTGATTCCGTACGAGTTTTCTGCATCCGGGCCACAATGATGCATTTGATTAATTGTTACATTACGCACCGGGAGGGTAATACTCACGCCCGACCCCATGTCATACCATGTCATGCCACCCCCCAATCCGGATACACCGACGCCTTTTTCTAATAATGCACTAATCAAGGTAATCATGGCGATACCCGGAGAAGTGCTACCGTCGCGACGAAGAGGCCGACCCCGAGTGTGGAGAGAGCCCTATGTGCAGACGACCATCAGGATCACCGACAAGCGAATGAGATGGCTCGAGAAAGCCGCGCTCAAGGATCGCCGACTCACACCTACCTTTCTTGTTAACACGGCCATTGACCAACTCATGCGGAAAGAAACTGCCGACCGCGCTCCAACACCCGAGGAGGTGGCGACCTACCTTAAGGAGAAGCGCGATGCCGAGGAAGCCCTGAAGAAGATCACGGAGAGTGTATGATGCCAGACGACGACGCCCGCCTCGCCCGGCTCGAAGACAAGTTCCGTGAGCTCGAGGTAATGTGTCGAGACATTCTCCTGACGCTCAAGGAGGCCTCCGAGGGCCGTTGGGCCAAAGCCGATGCCATCCTGGAGCGTTCCAAGTCCGCCCCCTCCACGGAAGCCGGCGCAGCAGGGCGCGGGGCAAGTCCCGAAGCCCGCCCTCCACTGCCGGCCATTGAGGAAGGGGCGGATCCCCCCCCTCTTCAGGGATTAATGCTCACGGACGCAGACTACTGGCGTCGGCAGGTAGAAAGGTCCGAAGACGCTGCGAACAACGTCTTCCGGGCCCTGAGCAAACGAGTCGAGGAAGTGACGGTGGCACTCGAGACGATCGTGCACGACCCCAAAGTCACCATAGAAGACGCCCGGAAGATAGGGCGAACGGCTCTTCACGAACTATGACCGAAACAATACCCTCCACGGCAAAAGGGGCCCCATGAGAGAAGGCAAGTGCGACGGGTGCCGCCAACCGACGACCGCCCCGGAGCGGTGGTACCTCGGGGACTGGGACCACCCGAGTACCGACCGGACCGGAACGGCCCGGTTCCGCCTCTGTGGGTCGTGTGAGTCGAACTTGGTCCTGAGCGGCCACCCCCGGGTTCCCCGGGGTCAGCTACGGGCCGTCCGAAAGACGTACACCCAACTCGCCATTCTGGGGACACCATGACCCCGTTCAAGACCGTCCGGTGGGTCTGCCTCTGTAATCACTACGGGGTCGAGCGCCCTAACACCAAAGCCGGGATCGTACTTGCCCGCGAAAACGGATTCGAGCACGTTCGCAAGCAAGGGTTAGGTGCCTCCCTCCATCAAACCATGGTGTCCGAGGTCTTCCCGAGGAAACCGAGTCCTTGAGAGACCCCGAGGCCTCGGACAGTTTTACTTTGGCGCAGCTCGACAAAGTTCTAGCGCGCGCCGACGCGACGACGACGAAACTCCAACGCGGAGGCTATTTGGAAGACGACCCAAAGTTCCTCGGGCGGCTGACGCGGACGCTTGCCTATACCGGGATGCACATCTCGGTCCTGTCGGGTGGGTTTCGTCAGCACACTTTTCGCGGCGATCCCGAGATCCCCGAGAGCCGAGAGGTGGCGCATGATTACTCCGCCCCTATCGATTCGAGCGCGGTCCGAGGGGATTTCCTGTACTGGCGACGGCCGAAGAACGAGAAGCCCATCGCCATGCCCATCAAGCCAGAGATCCAGCCTTGGCTCGGGACGTTCCTCGACCAGCCACGGCCGCGAAGCACTCGTCGCTACGAGCAGATCCTGGATACCTTGCAGGAAAAGGTGGGCTTTCCGTGCAACCCCTTGCGGTTCCGGCACACTTGTGGGGTGCTCTTATACCATGTTCTGAAGCTCGACGCCGCAACCGTTCAGCACCTCCTCGGGTGCACGCCTCACACGATGCTCACCTACGTAGTCCGCACCAAAGAGCAGACCAGAGACGAGATGATCCAGAAGGGGTGGTGAACCGCTTCGTCATGGCACGGATAGCGAAGAATCCATCATTCCACCCGAGGATTCATATCCCAAGAGCTCCTGCCCAGAAATCACCGAAGGTATCATGATGACCGACCCCGCCCCTAAAACCGGTCCGGCCGGAGCCCGATATTCACCTGAAGCCCTCATCAGACGTAGAATGGAGGCATCGTGTCGTTAGCTCCCAAATGGGCCCGCCCGGTGGCAATCCTCGGTCTGAAGATGCAACTTCTCCAGCTCAGAATTGCGCTCTCTCAAACCGGAGACGCCCCGCAAGAGATTCTTCTGTCGGTTATCGAGAGTTACGAAGAAGAGCTCCACCGCATCGATATGATGAAGGACTGATGGATCCCCTCATCTGGCTCGATACTCTCCCCCCCTTTTGGGCCGCGCTCCTCGCCATTGGAGTCCTCGAATCGCCCTTCGCCGTGTCGATCGTGTGGCTCGTACTCCGCGTGAAGAACACCGTCGGCAAGTCGTCAAAACTGATTGATGTGGCCCCGAACCTCACCGAGGAGGAGATGGTCGCGCTCAACTGGTCCGTCAACAAGCTCATCCGCAACGAGCTCGCGCTCTACCGGGCCGCGAAGGCGAGAGGAGAGATCCCGTGACGACCTACCAATGCACGAAGGGCTGCCGCGACCCGAGAGCCAAGGACGGCCTGATGTGGCACTATTCTCCGAACGAATGCCCGGCCGAGGCATACAATCCCGACGTGCACCCGGGTCGACCCGGCAAGATGCGGGCGAAAGGCCATCCCGGCCCCGGCAAACCGGCTGAGGTCGTGCCCCGGGCGAAACTATCGGTGGGCGCGCCTCCCGGGCAGGGAATCACTTTCACCGATTCCCGAGCACAGGTCACGAAGGGAACCACGAAACCCGCCGAGGTCGTGGTCGTCGACTACATCGTCGATGGCCCGCACACGAAGGCGTTCGTGAACTTCATCTTCCGGGTGGGGTATTTCGTGCACGTCAAGGTCGACGAATGGGCTTTCGACTGGCACAAGCACCTTCCGCGTGAGCAGTTCCAGCTCACGAAGAACGCGGAGATGTCGATCGAGATGTACCCACGCAATTTCTACTCGCGGGGCGTGACGTGGGTGACGAAGAACATCTTCCAGGCGAAGAACCTCCAGGCAGCACACGCGGCCATCGATGGCGTGCTCTTCTTCGAGGCTTTCGGAGGCATTGGCGTCGCGCTGATATTCCACTACGAGGAAGTCTACAAGAATTCCCCGAAGATGAAGAAGAAGCGCGAGGAAGCCGCACGGAAGAAGGCCTTGAAAGCAGGCGCGATCCAGATGGTGCAGACCGGGCAAACACCCGAAGGGATAGCGATCATGACGGCGGCGACAGCATGAGCGAAGAGCAGCTCGCCCGTTTTGACACCTTCGAGCGGGTACTCGGGGATCGCATGGAGCGGATCTTCGAGCAGGCCATGCTAGGAGATGTCGATTGGGACCACGAGGCCTGGTCGGCGCTTCTCGAATGGATCCAGGGGCCGCTCCGCCGACGGATGTATGGTTCTTGGCTCGCAGCGAATCCGGGGAAGCACATCGAGGAACACCCAGCCTATGCCGCTTTCGAGCAGTTCGACCGGGCGCGTCTCCAGCACCTTCTCGACGACTCGAACCTAATCCGCGTGGTCTTTTCGACGGTGAAGGAGATGGTCGACCTCGAGAAAGATGGGCTCGATTACTTCCGAGTGAAGTTCAAGCCTCCGAAGTTGGGGTTCGAGAAGGCGCTGGAGGAAATATGAGCGGCATGTACGAATTGGCAGCAAGAATCAATGAATCTGGTGCGTGTGTCGTCTGTCATTCAACGGATGATGTGATTATCTGCACTCTCGCTACTATCGATGGCTACGTCCCAGAAAGCATTGATTGTTTCCCTGTCTGCAAGACCCATCTTCCGATGGTAAAACCACATCCTGCTCTTCCCCACGTATCCTTTGATATTTTCAAGCCAAAAGAGGCCGATGCAGCTTGACGCGCCCATCTCGCCCGAAGGCGTCCGGATCCTCCGAGCCCTCTTCCTCGGCCCCTCCGGCTCAGGAAAGACCACTATCGCGGGGCATTTCATCCGTGATTTCCTCCAGTGGCCCATCGACAACATCCGAAGCGTGGCCCCTCCAACCAAGCCCACCCTCTCCAACCTCATCCACGCCAAGCACATCGGCCTCTCCGTCTCGGACCGGGAAGCTCAGGATGCCACATTCGGTCGAATTTGGCGCGAGGCGAGCCTACCTTACGACCAAGGAGGGTCAGACATTGGGTTCGCGTTGGACGACGCGGATTTCTACTTCTCTCAATCCGGCCGGACTTACGGTTCGGATCCGCTTGGCGAGATCGTCAAGCTCGGACGCGAAGCAGGACTCTCCCAGGTCTTCGTGGCTCAGGGTTCTGCAAGCATTTCAAAAGACCTCATATCGAACTCGAATGTCGTTTTCATGGGACGCACCGTCGAGCCTAACCTCCTGGATTACGCTCGCCGGTACATGCGAGATGTCCCGGAGGCGGAGCACGTCATCTCGTCGCTCCAGAAGTACGTCTTCCTCATCTATGCGCCACAACAGACGCCGAAGCTCCAGGGCCTCGCCAAGGTCGTCAATGGGCGCATCGAGGTGAAGGAATGGCAGCCCGAGGAACCCGAGGAAGAGGGATCGCCGCCTACCGAGCCGAGCGAGGAAGCGTCTACGCCCGACGAAGATGCCAGTACCCCGGATGCCACCGCGTCATCCCCGACCGATACCTCTCCGGGTTCTGCCGGGAGCACATCGGCGAATGGCGACGCCAGCAAGAACGGACCGCCGAAGCCCGACGACGCGACAGGGTAGCCGTCCAGCAGGGAAGGGTGCTCCGACCGCATTCCCTGAAGCCGTATCTGGACATACGGAAGAAGCCCATAAAGGAGAATCCCTCACCTGAGTAATGGCCGGGGGCACTCTATCGTGCCCGAAGTGACGGCAAGCGGCGCAACAGCGGCCGTGAAAGGAACCTTCGACAAGACGATCAAGGTAGTCGTGGACATCTTTGTCCCGCTCGGAGCGGGTATCGCCGGCTTCTTCATGCCGACGGTCCTCGGAGGCGGGTACTCGATCTCCAACGCGATCTACGCGGCGACGAACAGGTCCGGTCCTGCCGGGACCATCGACCGCGTGGCGTGGGGCGTCCAGGCGCTCATCAACGCGGCTGTCGGAGCGGCCTTCTGGTCCCTCCGCAAGATGGACGGCATCATCGCAAAGGCCATCGGCGGAGCCATTGGAGGCTTCTTCCTCGGCGGCTCCATCAGCTGCCTTCCCGGCGTCTTCGGAGCGACCCAGCCTCCGCAGGGGGCCATTGACGGATTGGTGAACTGGATGAAGACAACGGCGGCGGAGTGAGGTGGACGATGACGATGGCAAGTTCCTACAGGGATGCGGTTCTCGAGGACATCGGCGCGGCTGTCGTAAGCCCGAGCGGCCAACAGGTCAACGTCGGCCAGAACGCCCGTACCCAGTGGTTCCAGCTCGTCCCGCGAATCCAGGGGGAGTACGTCGAGGCGGCGCTCGTCACCATCACGACCTCCATCACCACGGGCGGGACGACCTATGCCTCTGTCTCTGGGGCTGTCCAGCTCGACGCGTCGTTGCTCCAGATCTTCGTGGCGCCACAGGCCAACACGGCTCCGCGCAGCTACACGAGCTCGCGTCTCGCCTGCCAAGAAGTCGAACGCCTCGCGTTCGTAATCGACGACGCGTCCATCAGCTACCCGGGCACGGCAGCGGCCACGATCGCGGCAAGCACTACCGTCTCCTTCACCAACACGATCCTCGTGCCGGTGGGAGGTCAAGGTGCCGCTATCGCCTTCCAGTCGGGAAGCATCGCGGCCTACGTGACGGGTGCGAGCGCCACCATCGCCAGCACCTACACGGTACGGGCCGTCTCGGGTCTGAACCCGACGGTCGTCACCTTCAAGGACGACTTCACGAACTCGCTGGCGAGCGGAGCAGCGGTCGACATCACCACGTATCTCAACGACGCGAACCTCTCCGCGAACTGGCTGGACTTCGTGGGATGCGCGACGGCCACGCTATCGGGCCTGAGCATCACGGGCGCGGATGGGTCGTTCCTCGTGGACTTCAACGACAGCGCTTCCGGCATCGCTGGAGGCTCGATCGGGCAGCTCCAGAAGTACATCGGCAAGTCGAACTACCTCGCGGCGAGCAATGCCTTCAACCTCCGCCGACAGGGCGTGTGGAAGGCGGTTGCGAACCTCGCGGCCGCCGGCGCGCTCGAGGTCCTTCGCATGGAGTTCACCGAAGGTCCGCAGGTCGGGGAGCCGAACCCGCCGGCGGCCACCGCTGCCCCTGCCGCCTCGAAACAGACGGGAAAGGCAGTCGCGGGAAACGTCACCGTCGTCCAGTCGGCCCGGGCTCCCGTTGGGGCCCGGAGCCCTCCGGGACGGGTGTACTAAGGGGGCGTGAGCCCCCATGCCCGGAGACCCGCACAAGCAGCTCGTCACCCTAACCACCTTCCCGGTGGTGGCGCAAGTCACCGGCCGCGCTTCCGGCAAGGATGCCGGGGCTCCCGTCGAGTTCACCCCGGCAGTGGCTCTCGTCATCCGGGCGGATGACGCGAACGCGGCAACGATCCTTTGGGGCATGGGGCAGTCGGCCAACGACCCTCTGGCAAAGGGTGAGACGGTCGCAGTCGACCTTCCACCGGGATACTACATGGACCTGTCGCAGCTCGCCGTCAATGGGACGGCGGGCGATCAGATCCACGTAGTCGCAGCGATCATCCAGGCAGCGCCGGGAGCATAGGGCCATGACGTATGCCCAGGGCCCGGGGAATCTCGAATCGGCGATCACCGGGGTTCCCTTTGTGACTGTCGGAGCCGGGGCGGGGTACACCTTTCCTCTCAGTGCCACGGATGCAAGTGCCACGATGGCGACTGCGATCACCTCAGTAACTGCCGCCGGTGTCAATCTCGGGAAACCGATCTATGTCTATTTGCAAGGCGCAGTTCCGTGGTCCGGCACCCTCACCATTTCGGCGGCAGCGAATGTCACCATTATCGGACCTGGCGGCGGAGGTATAGGGGTTCCCAGCGCGGTTCTTCTTCCAGCGGGGTACTTCAACTACACCGGCGCCGGCGGTGTTGCCATCAACATGGTGAAGGTGGTGAATACCGCCGGTCTGGAGATAGTGGGTTTGAGCTTTGTCGTGCCTTCGGGAGTGACGAATATGCACTCGATTTTCTATCTCGACATGGTCCGCACTCTGACCTTCTACGAGTCGTTCTTCTACGATGCGAACGCAGCCACCGCCGCGACAGAGTCTCACGTGGCCTTCATTTGCGGCGCGAGCGGGAAAACCTCGGATACCAATTATTGGCTCGCTTGCAATATCATCGCTCCCCTTGCTGTGCAAATGGGCGTCTCTGGCGACGGGTATAATTTCAACGACTCGGTCTTTGACCACTGTACTTTCTCAGCGACTGGCTTCGCGTGTGATACAACGACCAACTGTCTCTTCAAGTGGGTGACTGGTTCCACGAACATCCAGTTCTATCAGGATTGAACTATGACATCCACGTTCGGGTCCGGGCAGTACGTTTTCGACCTCAGCGCGGCCACTGGCGGGTCGTGCTATGTCTTTGGCGGAGAGGTCGGGGTCGGAGGCACGGCTAATGCCGGCGGATACGCTGTTGTAGACAACTCGTACTTCACGATGACGAACATGCAGCTATCCTCGGGGTACTTGCAGGTTGGGAGCTCCGGCGGGGCCGGGCATGTTGTCTTGCTCAACTGTCACTGCACGACAACGAACGCCTTCAACATCACTACCGGCGGTAAAATGGTCATCATCGGGGGTCAATTCTCGAACGCCGGGACCATCAATAATGCCGGGCTCCTTACCCTCTCAGGAATTTCCGATTTCGCGTGGACCGTGGCCGGTACGGCGGGTACGGTGGGATGGGATTCACTGAGCAACTTTGCCTCCGGCACGATGACTCTCTCGGGTGGAACGGCTCTCGTTCCGGCCTTCGGAATGTCCACTTCTGCCGGACTCGGGAACTACGGGTGGGGGACTTTTACCGCAACCGCGACGACCATCACGCCACAGGCGGGCTATCCTTCGGTGGTTGCCCAATCGGCTGCTGCGGGCTCGACGAGCACACAGACCCTTACCTACGCAGGAGTCGCCGCTGCCAGTACGTACCGAGTGACATTTAGGATACGTGTTACAGTTGCTGGAACTTCTACTATTCCGGCCCTGACGTACAACAACCAGGGAAACACTAATACGGGTCCAACCGCAGCGGCCGTCTGGAAGTTTGACGGTATCTCGGTCGCCCCGATATACTCGATAGTCGGCAATGGAGAGTATCAAGCGGAGGTCGTGTTCGGGTGCGGGTCTACCGGACCTGGAATCACCATGACCATTACTCCCACCGGTTCCACCTTCACTTGGACGATGACCGTGGAGCGGCTCGGGCCGTGACGTTCCGGAAGCTGGTCTTACGGCGCAATCTGCCGCCGATGCATGTGGCGCGGCTTCCGGCCGGCTTGCTCCGTCGGTGTATATGCCACCACCCCATTCACCTCGAACCAGATGGCTCGTTCGGCCCGTGCAGAGTCCCGGCTTGCGAATGCGCTTCACCCCTGATGAACGCCCGGTCTCTTGAGAAGTTCAGGTATAAGAAAGCGCTCTTTTTGGAATGGGCCAAGAAGCATGCTCCGCCTGCGAACCCGGCTCAGAATGAGTACGAGGCCGAGGCTCGGCGACTCGGGGTCGTGAAGTGAATGGTCTCCTCGTTGTAGGCCAAACATGACCCCCCTCCGCCAAAAGGATTGACTTGACGACCTATCTCGACACTTCTGCACCCGGAAGCGCCGGCCCGGTCTCGGCTACCGGGCAGGTGTATGCCTTCGGTGCTGAAATAGACTTCTTCATCTCGATAGCCTCGAACCTCATTTCGAGCCAAGCCACCGGACCCTCGGTGGAGTTCGTCATCTACTCCCGGAAGGCCGGGCCTCAGACGATCCAGGTCGATTATGGCACGACGAACACAACGTACCAGGTCAAGCAGACCGGGTATCTCATCAACGTCATCGTTCCGAGTAGCGTGAATGCGGTGAGCTGCCGGGTCGTTATCAGCTCGGAGCCGTTTCCGCTCACGGTTCAAACCATAGCGGCCGTGGGTTCGGTAACGGTTTCGGGGACCATCGATACGGACTTGGGACAGGCGAATGCCGGTGCGAACCTCGTCACACCGCTCGTCCCGAACACACACCTCGGGCCGCTGGACCTTCCCGGCGACTCGAACTTCGCCTATACTCCAGTTGCCAAGGCTTCTCAGCTCCCTGCCGCTCTCGTCGGAGGCGGGTTGAACATCCGGACCATCACGGAGGCCCTTGCCCGGTCGTGGAACCTCAGCGCATCCGATCTTCCGCGTCTAACGGATGGCACTCATGCCCTGAATCTCGATACTTCTGGTTTCATGGGTATCGGGTATGGCGGGTCGCAGATCAACCCGCAGACGATACGCGCCCTCACTTCGGCTGATAACGTGACCGCCTATGGGTCGGGCGGTTTCGCCCTCCAACAGGATAACAAGGGCAACCTCTTCATGGGACTGCGAGTACCGGGCACCACAAGCCTTCAGTACAGCGGGGGCCCCATCTTTGTGGACAGTTCCGGCAACGTTTCACATGGACAGTACCTTCCGGGCACTGCGACGCCCATCTACACCGCTCAATTGCTACAGGACTCCGGCGGAAGGACGATCCACAAGCTCCAGGGACATCAGACATCAGTAGGGCACTTGAATGAGAACGGGTCCATAGTAGCTGGCACTGGAATCACCGCCATTGGAACCATTGTCTGCGGGGCGGGGTCTACTCTACACTGGAGCTTGGCCGTGTTCGGAACGATAACTACGGCTGGAAGTGCTGCTGCAATGACGGTTACAGGAAACACCAGTGCCACTACCTATGCGATTTGTGGCCCCGGGAACTCAAACGGACAAACAGATATCTCCTCAGCAGAAACCATCACGTTTTCTTATCAGAATGGAGACACTGTCAACCACTATATGATTGGCGGAATCTGGGTCACGAACCCATGAACGAGGAGTTGGACCTCCTGCGCTGGACCAACACCCGTGATGACATTGTGAAGCTCCCCTATGGCCGACCCATCCCCACGTCGATTCGGGGCTTAATGTGGGCGGCCGAGCTCATCCACCTCAACAAGGTCGCCTTCGAGCTGAAGAAGGAAGGTGTCGAGGGGGGCTGCCTCGAGGTGGGAAGCTACTGCGGGCTTTCGGCCTGCGCTCTCGCGCAGCCGGGGCCTCTCACCTGCGTCGATACGTTCCGGGACGCGTACAATCCGAAGGACCCGCACGAGTACAACCGGCCCGAGTTCGAGGCCAACATGAAGCTCATGCGGCTTCACCCTCGGGTCATCGAGGGGGATTCCCGTGTCGTGCTTCCGCAGCTCGCCGAGGCAAAGGAGAAGTTTCGCCTTATTCTCGTGGACGGAGGACATTCATACCAGGAAGCCTATCCCGATCTCGTGAACTCGGTCCCGCTTCTCTCTCCGCATGGGGTCGTTGTCGTCGATGATGCGAATGTGATGGACGTACAGAAAGCCGTGTGGGATGCCGGATTCCACCGCCTCGCATGGCCGACGGGGGGCAAACTTCTATTCGCCATGCCGGGAGAAGGATGACGAAACCCAAGTGCATCGCTGTCGGAGCGCCATGCGCCCGGATGGTGCGGTCGCAGTTCTTTGTGGACCTCTTTCAATGGCTCTCCGAGAACCGGTACTTCATCCCGACGCCGAAGCCCGATGCGGCAGCCGGGCGCATCGACATAGCGCGTTCGAGCCTCTTCGATTGGGCAAAGGGCCTTCGCGCCGATGCCCACGTGCAGATCGACACCGACGCGAAACCCCTCCAGCCGATGTACGAGATGATGGAACTGGTCTTCGAGGATTTCACTCTTGGCGCGGATGTAGTGATTGCGCCAACCGCTGCTTACAATCTCCGGGCCATGACGTTCGGCTACAAGGAAAAACCCCATTCTTACGGCCCGAACTGGATACGAGGCGGAGCATTCGGTTGGGTCGCGTTCTCCCCAAGGATCCTCCAGGGCTTGAAGCCGATCGACAACATGACGAATGTTGCCGGGGAAAGGCTGAACCTCTACTGCGCCAACAACAACCGGGGCGAAGATAACTCGTTCTGTGACACAGCGCACGAGCAGGGATTCAAGGTCTGCTGCGACTGGAGACTGCACGTCGGCCACGCGAAGGAAAGCCTGATCGCGCCATGTCTCGCGGACCAGGCTGACGAGGTCCGGAACCGGTACAAGGGTGCGGCTCAGTTCGTCATCCAGGACATCCAGCTGGACCCCGGGCCCAAGGAGAAGACGGCCTGATGGCGGCGGCTCTGCCTCTCGTGGCTTCGGCGGCGGCTCCGGTCGTAGATGCCGCGAAGGAACAGGCCGCGAAAATAAAGGCCGACCCGATCCTGTGGGTATCGAACCTGCTCATCAAGGGAGGAGCAATCCTGTTCCTTCTTGGGATCGGAGCTTACTTCATCTCCGTAGCGGACCGGCGTGCGGCTCAGGGATTCATCACCGACATCGATAACACTCTTGGGATCGGCCAAGAAACGCCTCCGACGCCTCCGAGAAAGGTCCCCCCAGCGCCGGTCCCTCCTCCGCCTCCATCGCCACCTCCTCAGGTCACGCTGCTCAACGCGATCGTGGCAGACATCAACACTCTCGGAACGACGAGTGCATCGGCGAACGTGGCACTCCTCCAGGACGTGCTTGCGAAGCTCCTCTCCATTTGTAATCTCGTGTGGGGCGGCTATCCGGCAACACAGACCCCGAGCGCCGGGCTCGGGCAGCAGCTCGACGTGGCAGTGATGCAGACTTGCAATCTCATCTACCAGCTCGAAGGCCGGCCTGTACCCGACGACCCCGAATGGACTTGGGAGTACTGGGACGCGGCGACAACAGCCGCTTACCCGCTCCACAACAAGTTCTTCAGCGGTATCATCGCCGAGGCTTCGGCTCCCTTCTCGCAAGTTGGTGTGGCGGATTGGCATGACGCCATCTCGGAGACTTCGACCAATTCCACCGGCACGCCTTGGACCTACAAGGTCACGATCAACACGCTCGCACAGCTACTCAATACTACTCAACCGTTCACCATCACGTCTACGCCATCTCCGAATGCTTGGGGGGCTCTAGGAAGCGTCGTCTCCGACCTCAGCGGGATCGGGGTCGAATTGGCTCAGACCACCCTGACCGTCGACACGGACGTGGTAAAGGCCGTGCTGGGCTTCGGGCAGGACGTGGCGGGTGTGTTCCAGGACATTGGGCAGGGGCTTGCCATGATCGGGAAGGCGATCGTGAACCTTCCCCGGTTGCTGTGGGATTCGCTCGGATACGCAGGTTCTTGGGCTGGGGAGATGATCGCTGATGCGGTCTACACACCGCTGCTCATCGCCGGAGCGGCGATGTTCATCGCCGGGTCGGTGTTGCGATACGTGAAGATCAACATCTGGCCGAGATTCGAGAGCCGCCTGGCACTTGCGTCACAGGCTCGAGTCGCACGCATCTGGGAATGGCTCGATGCCAAGCTCGGCACAAAGGAAAACGTGGGCGACGTCTGGGGTCTGAAGACGACCGATGCGATGATAGAAGCTGCGGCCGTCGAACCGGTCTACACTCGCTCCACGACCGTTCTTCCATCGGTCAAGGTCCCGCTTCCGGGAACACGCATCAAGACGCGGATCCTGAAACCCGGCGAGACCGAACCTGAATCTCCTCCGGTGCCGGAGAAGGGCACAGAACCCCCGCCACCGGAGGAGACGCCCAGCGAACCGGCTCCGGAGGTATCCGCACCTGTCTCGGTCCCGTTGGAAGGCCCTCCGGCCGCTCCTGAGGTCGGACCAACGTCAGACAAACAGGGAGGGGTGCCTGGAGGGGCGACGACCGCGGAGACCGAGGCCTTCTTGGGCGAGAACCCCACTAGGGCCCCGGAGATCGTTCCGGGCGAACGTCCTCCGCTTCCCGAGCCGCCCGCTCCGAACCCGAGCCTTGGTTGGGGACCGCAGCCGGCTTCAGCGCCTATTCCAGAACCCGTTCCGAGCTACGCGCAGCGCAAGGAAGAACGAGAGCATGAGAAGGCCGAGCGATTGCTGGCAATGGGCGCCGACGACCAATGGGGTCCAATCCCGCCATCGAAGCTGAAGCTGTCTGGGGAGGAGATGGAAGCTGCTGCCGCCGTCGCAAAAGGCGGGAGGCGCGAACAGATCCTTGGAGCGGCCTTCGAGAAGCAAGCCAAAGAGCAGGAAGCGGACAAGCGCGAGCGGGTCCGGAAAGGTGAGGCGACGCCCGAGGAAATGGAGGAGGAATACTACCGGCTCAAGGGAAAGAAGCCGGTCAAGCAGCCATCGATGACGCGTACTCGAATCATGGAGGGGGAATGATGAAAAAGGTCCGCGTAGCAGATGACCCGGTGATCCCGTTCCGAATGAGCCACGCGGAGGCTATCGTCCGCGTCGACACTAAGGTTGATGCGCTCGGGCGCTTCCTGATGTTCGTGGGCAGCGCCGGGGTGACGCTGCTCGCCGCGATCTTCACGGTCCTATTGGTGGGCGGGAGGTGAATTATGGCAGACCCCGTTCTGGCAACTCCGTTGAAGTACAGTGACTATCTCGCCGGTGGCGCGATCGTCGCGGGTCTCATCGGGTCGGCAGGAAGCTTCGCCTTCGACCATCCCGAGCTCGCCGGCTACTTCCTGCTCGCCACGACCATCTTCACCGCCTTGAGCCAGTGGCTCCAGTCGAAGGGCGACTGAACGCGGCGCCAAGGCGCTGCGGGCCCAACCCCTTCCTTTATATCCAACCATCCCTTTTGGGTCATCATGGCCGAAAGGGGCAAATCGGTCCGAGCGGTGGGTCTTAGCGACAAGGCCTACTTCTTGGTCTGCCGATGGAAAGCCGCGTGGAGCGAGAGATTGGGAGCGCCACTCAGTTGGGCGGAGTTCCTGGAGGGCATGGCGAACGATAAGGGGACCTGGCCGAAGCAGAGAGCACCATGACCCCCTCGGAGACGTGCGCGCGGTGCCTGCGCTGTGGCACTGTCAGAGAGCCGCATTACAAGAAGGACCTGTGTCATGCGCTGGGATGGTGCAAATATGAACCTGTCATTGTCTCCCGTCCGAAGGAGGCCGAACCGTGAAGACTTGCCCAGCAATCGCGTTCTTTGGTTCGATGGGGCCGCAAGTGAAATGTGAACGTTCGCCCTGCCATACCGGTCTTTGTGGCGGTCACGATGGGTCTATCTTGTGGGTATGGGGCACTCTGGATGAAGGGGAAGAACTGCCGGAGGAGCCATGATTTTGTGCGAAGCTTGCGAGAAATTGACAGGTTCGTATTGTGATCGCGATATCGTCCATCACGCCCTTCTCGCCCTTCGTACGAAGGAGCGGGATTGTTGGATTGCATATGGAGAATGGCTCCTCGGCGAGCATGACTCGCGTATGGCCGAGCGGGACGATGCGTTGAAATTGATTCAACAGGCATTGATGGTAGGTCATCCCAACGGTAAAGATTGGTTGGAACGAGCCCGCCGCATCCTAGCGGAGGGGAAGAAGCCATGACCCCCTCGGAGACGTGCGCGCGGTGCGGAAAGAGAAAAGTGGTTCATCCGGTCTATACTCTGACTGAACGATGGGTGTTTTCTTTGGTGGAAGAACCCGAGCGAGTAATCGAACACAGGGTAACGGTGGACCATTGTATGGTCTTCGTCCCCCGTCCTCAGGAGGGGAAGAAATGAGAGAGTGGGACTTCCCGGGTGGAAATGTGCTGAAAGTTGAATTTAAGGACTATTCAAACGAAACAACCAATGGTTATGTCAGAGTTGAAGTTCGTTTGCTACCGAGAGCCATTCCGCGATTTGTAAGTATGCTCAGGGAATTGGATCGGTCTCACCATAAAAAGGTGAAGCCATGACGCACGCCGAGGAATTGTTGTCTGAGAAGGGCAAGCTCAGATTGGATTTGGCCATACTGACGGGAGAACACGAAGCCCTCCTCGCCCGTATCGAGGCGGAACTGAAGGA
>Ga0187858_10003283_pt1 | contig 15742 bp, 10 predicted proteins | sample June2016WEW_8_15_FD_133015 | JGI IMG/M metagenome (GOLD analysis project Ga0187858, IMG submission 133015) | Peatland microbial communities from SPRUCE experiment site at the Marcell Experimental Forest, Minnesota, USA - June2016WEW_8_150 | ecosystem: Environmental > Terrestrial > Soil >...
AAATGACCGCGTCTTCCCCGTTATGTTCTTTTTCCTGGCCGTTCGGCCGCCCGATGCCGACCCGTACCCGGATAAACTCCTGGTTGCCGGTGTCCTGCACGATGGAATTGATGCCGTTATGTCCGCCGGAACTGCCGCCCATGCGGATGCGAATTCTGCCCAGCGGCAGGTCCAAATCATCGTGCACCGCTATCAGGTTTTCGAACTTGACCTTGAATTTGCGCATCAGCCCGCTGACGCTGGCGCCGCTGTTGTTCATGAATGTCTGCGGTTTGGCCAGCACCAGGTCGTGCCCGGCAATCCGGCCTTCAACGACTTTGGCCTGGCTGCTGCTGCGGGTAAAGTTCAGGCCGTTTTCCTGTGCAAAACGGTCGACGCACATAAACCCGATGTTATGGCGGCTGTCGGCGTACTTCGCGCCCGGGTTCCCCAGTCCGACGATTAATCTCGTTTCAGTTTTTCTGTCCCAGAATGGCAAGCAATTTCTCCTCGTTTATTTGCGCGGTGCCCAGCGCGCGGGCGCGGATCAGTTTATTTTCCCCGGGGTCTGCTCCGACTACCAGATAAGTTGTGTTTTTTGTAACATTATCCTTGGCCGTGCCGCCGAGCGCCTTGATGCGGCTGTGCGCTTCTTCCCGGGAAAACGCCTGCAGGGTGCCGGTAATCACGAACTCCTGCCCCGATAAAGGCAATCCCTGCTGCGCCAGCTCCTGCTGCGGCCAGACCCCGGCCCGGCGTAATTTATCCAGAATCACTCGGTTGCGTTCTTCGTGGAAGAAAGCGGTGATGCTGTCGGCGATTTTCGGCCCGATGCTGGCTACAGTCATCAGTTTTTCCCGTCCGGCATGACTCAAATCATCCAGGTCTTTATAATGTTCCGCCAAAAGATTGGCGGTCTCTTCCCCGACATGGCGGATGCCGAGCCCAAACAGTAGCCGCGGCAGGGTGGCCTGTTTACTTTTTTCAATGGCTTTGAGGATGTTGTCCGCGCTTTTTTCACCCTTCTTTTCCAGCTGGACGATTTGTTCTTTTTTATCTTTCAGGCTGTAAAGGTCGGCGGCATCTTTGACCAGTTCTTCCGTGAGCAGCACCTCGATAAATTTTTCCCCGACGCCGCGGATGTCCATCGCGCCGCGCGAGACAAACAATTCAATCCGGCCCTGCACCTGGGCGGGACAGGCCGCGTTGCTGCAGTAGTACATGACCTCACCTTCAGGTTTGACCACTTCACCGCCGCAAACGGGACAGGCCGGGCGCCCTTTTTCCGGGCTGTAAATCTTCTCTAAAAGGCTGAAAATTTTTTCGTCGCCGGTGCGTTTACTGAGAATCGGGCCGACCACATCCGGAATCACGTCCCCGGCGCGCTGGACGTAAACCCAATCGCCTTCACGGATATCCTTACGGCGGGTGTCGTCTTCGTTGTGCAGCGTGGCGCGTTCGATGGTGACGCCGCCGATTTGCACCGGTTCCAGGATGGCAAACGGGTTCAAAGTGCCGGTCCGGCCGACGCTGATACCGATTTCCTTCAATCTTGTAGTGCCCTGGATGGCGGGAAACTTATAGGCGATAGCCCAGCGCGGCTCCCGCCCGACATCTCCCAGACGCGTGTGATATTCCATTAAATCCGCTTTGACGACGATGCCGTCGGCTTCGTAAGGCAGGGTGTCGCGTTTTTCCGTCCATTCTTTATAATAGGCTTCAGCTTCTTCGATGTGTTTGACGCGCCGGTTGGCCGGATTGACCCGGAACCCCAGTTCTTTGAAATATTCCAGTGTTTCCCAGTGCGTCGCCGGCATCGTTTTGCCTTCGGCGTCGCCGAGTAAATCATAAACGTAAATATCCAGGTTGCGTTTGGCGGTAATCCGCGGGTCCAGCTGGCGGATGGAACCGGCGGCGGCGTTGCGGGGGTTGGCAAAAAGCGGCAGGCCCTCGTTTTCCCGCTCTCGGTTCAGTTTTTGAAATCCGGCTTTCGGCAGGTAAACCTCGCCGCGGACTACGAACCGGGGCGGCGCGCCCTTAGGCACTAAGAGCGGGATGCTATGGATGGTTTTCAGGTTCTGGGTGATATCCTCGCCGCGGAAGCCATCGCCGCGTGTCGCGCCGCGGACGAAGATTCCGTTCTCATAAGTCAGCGCAATCGACAGCCCGTCCATTTTGTGCTCGCAGACCATGTCGAACTGCGACACGCCCAGCAGTTTCAGAGTGCGGGCATGCCAGGCATATAAATCTTCAGTCACAAAAGCGTTGCCCAGCGAAAGCATAGGCACCGGATGTTCCACCACGCCCAATGCGGCCAGCGGTGTCCCCCCGACGCGCTGTGAAGGTGAATCCGGTGTCAGCAATTGTGGATACTGCTCTTCCAGCTTGCGGAGCTGCTGCATCAGGGCGTCATATTCGGCATCGCTGATTTCCGGGCTGTCCAGCACATGATAACGGTAATTATGGTAATTGAGCTGTTTTCTCAGCTCGGCGATTTGATTTTGAATCCCGGTTAAATCACTCACGGCAGCCCCGCACTAAAATATTGATTCTGTTTACGCTCATTTTTTTGTCAGACGACGGCTTTGAATCCTATTCTAACATAAAAAACAGGCAATGAGAGCGTACTAAATAAGCCGCCGTAGAAAATAATCAAGAACCGAGTATCAATAATTAAGCTTCAAGCCGAAATAACTATTAAACCGGAATCTAATTTCCCCCGGTCGGTGTTCTCCACATTCGCTTTGGTCAGCACTGCAGCCTTTTCAGACGAGCGAAACCAAACCACCATTATTACACAGTTATACCATTCAGCCGTAAAAGCGTAAGCATTTTAAACAATTGACAACCAGTTTTAAGACTAGCATAATAGAAAGAAGTATGTATAATTGGCGGGAGTAGGGTTTTTAGCCTGAAAACCGCCTTTAGTAGTCTGAGAAAAGGAGTATTAATGAACGGTCTACTAGGCTTAGGTCGCTTCGGGCTCAGCACTTTTGAGCAAATCGCCATCGTCCTTGTCCTTGTCGTAGCCTTCATCGCCCTGATCTACGCATGGTTGTTGCGCGGCATCGTGATGAAGAAAGACAAGGGTACCCCCAAGATGCAGGAGGTCTGGAACGCCATCCGCGTCGGGGCAGACAGTTACCTCAGTCGTCAGCTGAAATCCATCCTGCCGATGATTATCGTGCTGACAATCGCGCTGTTCTTCAGTGTCTATGTTGTTCCACCCAGCACTGAGGCCAAGCTGGTATTTGCAACGAATACCCAGCTGATTATCGCCATCGGGCGCAGCATCGCATTCATCCTGGGCGCCACCTTCTCGCTGCTGGTCGGGCAGCTCGGCATGCGCATGGCCATTCAGGCCAACGTCCGTTCCAGTTCCGCGGCCAGACGCGGTTTGAACGAATCCCTGTCCATCGCTTATTACGCCGGTACGGTTACCGGGATGTTGACTGACGGTCTCGGTTTACTCGGCGGCACAACGATATTTATCATCTTCGGGAAAGCTTCACCGGATATTTTGCTCGGCTTCGGCCTGGGCGGCACTCTCATCGCGCTCTTCATGCGCGTCGGCGGCGGTATTTATACCAAAGCGGCCGATGTCGGCGCCGACCTGGTCGGTAAAGTAGAAAAAGACATTCCGGAAGACGACCCCCGGAACGCAGCCGTCATCGCCGACCTGGTGGGCGACAATGTCGGTGACTGCGCCGGTATGGCCGCAGATATATTCGAAAGTTACGAGGTTACCATCGTCTCCTCGATGTTACTGGGTATCACGCTGGTCATCGCGACCGGTAACCTCTATTGGTTGATTTATCCATTGATTATCCGCGGTATCGGTGTTCTCAGCTCCATTCTGGGAACATTTACCGTGCCCATCTGGCAGAAATTCCCCATCCCATTCTTACGGGCGCACGATGCGGAAGAAGCCATGTTCCGCTCTTATGAAGTCTCCAGCGTCAATACGATTATTTTCGCCTTCCTCGTCGCCATTTTATACGCCCATGACTGGAGACTGGCAGTGCTGACCACCATCGGCGTCGGCCTGGCCATTGCCTTTAACCCGCTGACCTCGCTCTTCACCTCCACCAAGCGCAGTGCGGTGAAAAGTATCGTCAAGTCCACCGATACCGGACCTGCCACTGTAATCCTGACCGGTCTGTCCATCGGTATGGAATCCAGCGTCTGGGCGCTGGTTGTCATCGCTATCTCATTTATCGGCGCACTGCTGTTGTACGGAAACTTCGGTCCGACTAAGAATGGAATTCCGGTCGGCCAAACTTTGCCGATTTACGTGCTCTACGCCGTAGCCATGATCGGTATCGGTATGCTCAGCCATACCGGCAACAACGTGGCCATGGACTCCTTCGGCCCGATTTCGGATAATGCCAACGGTATCGCCGAAATGGCCTGGCAGGGTCAGGAAGATGAAGAAACCAAGAAAGCCCGTCAGGTCATGGCCGACCTGGATGCGGTGGGCAATACCACCAAAGCCATCACCAAGGGTGTGGCCATCGCCTCTGCCGTTATCGCCGCTACCAGTCTTTTTGCCTCGTACATGACAGACGTCGGTAACGTTCAAACAACATTAAATAACAGCCTGGCGGCAACCGCCACTAAAATACCGATTCTGCAAGGAATCAACGTTTCCGATACCCGCGTGTTTGTCGGCCTGCTGCTGGGCGGCGCTTTGCCCTGGCTGTTCAGTTCCCTTTCCATCCGTGCGGTCAGCCGCGCGGCGGGACGCATCGTGCAGGAAGTCCGCCGCCAGTTCCGTATCCCGGGTGTATGGGAAGGCACTGTGAAACCGGACTATGCGCAGGTGGTCGGTATTTCCACCGCCTCGGCGCAGAAAGAACTGCTGCCACTCGCAGTAATTTCTGTCTTAACCCCCATCTTCATCGGTCTGATATTGCATGTTGAAGCCCTCGGCGGTTTCCTGGCCGGTATCATCGTCAGCGGCCAGCTGCTGGCGGTCTTCATGTCCAACGCCGGCGGCGCCTGGGACAATGCCAAGAAATCGGTTGAAGACGAACCGCGCGACCTGAAAGCCAATACCGGTAAAGGCAGCGAACGGCACAAAGCCAGTGTTGTCGGCGATACTGTCGGCGACCCGCTGAAAGATACTGCCGGTCCCGCCCTGAACCCGATGATCAAAGTGGTCAACATGGTCAGTTTGATTGTCGCCCCCATCATTGTGAAATACACCAGCGGCAGTACCAACTGGTGGGTCATCGCCATCGCGGTTGTCCTGTTTATCGGTGTCGCCTGGGCAATCATGCAGAGTAAGAAAGAGGCTCCGTTAACCGGCGCCGCTTTACCCGAATTTGCGCAACCGGTAGTCAGTGCCCCGGCGAAACAGACGCCTCCGCCTGCAAATACCAGCAAGAATCAGAATAATCAACAGAAAAAGAAATAGAACAGACGCTTAAACAGAAAGAGGCCTGCTGTAAACAGCAGGCCTCTTTTTTATGCTAAAACAGCGCTTAATTTTGTTGCGAGACACGGAAAAAATACTTCCGGGAAAGGATTCCCGCTTGAACAATAACAACCTCTACTGTCGTTCCTGCGAAAGCAGGAATCCATCGCACCAGCCTTGCTTTTTTATTTGGCCTGATCAGAAGAGATGTAGACAAAACTCAGGATAAATACTCTTGTTTATCCACGGTTAGAACTATGATTTTTCAACATGGTTTAACAGATAAAATAATGCGTGCGCGGGAAAGACAATAGGAAAAATGATCGCTTCGTCTCCCTCGACAATTCGGGATTATAGGCTATCGCTCCTCGCAACGACGGTAGAGCTTTTATTTCTTCATCACTTTCGGCTTAAACTTCAGCGTGGCAAAAAGGTCGTCAATGGTCTCGCCGCGGCGGATTAAAGCCACTGTGCCGTCGGTGCGGAGCAGTAACTGCTGCGGCCGCAGCCAGCCGTTATAATTTCCGCCCATGGCCGGGGCATGGGCGCCGGTATCGTGCTGCACCATGATATCCCCTACCGCCGTTTTCGGCAGCAGGCGCTGTTTGGCAAATTTATCGCTGTTTTCACACAAAGGCCCCACCACATCCACCACTTCTTCGCCGCCGTGTTTCGGTTTGCCCTGCGGGTCCAGGATGGTGATGTGATGATAAGCGCCGTAGATGGCCGGACGGGGATTGGCGGACATTGTGGCGGCATCCACACCGACATATTCACGGTATTTGCTCATGCGGTTGGTGACTGTGGCCACCAGCACCCCATGTGGGCCGGTGACATAGCGCCCGCATTCCATGAACAACCGCGGTGTGTAGCCGTTTCTTTGCGCGAAATTTTGCAGCAGGTTTTTTGTTTCCGCCACAAAAGCCGTCATATCAAAGGGCGCATCTTCCGGGCGGTAAGGGATGCCGACGCCGCCGGAGATATTAAAAAATTCAAATTTGATTTTCAGTTCCTGCGAAACTTCTTCGATAAGGTCCAACAGCATCCGCACCGTTTCCACCATGTAGTGGTAATTGCGCTCGTTGGAAATAATCATCGAATGCAGCCCGAACCGTCTGGCACCGCGTTTGATGGCAGCCCGGTAGGCCGGAATTACCTGGTCGTGGCGCAGGCCGTATTTGGCTTCCACCGGAATGCCGATGAGTTCGTTTCCGGTGCGCCGTTCGCCCGGATTGTAACGGAAACAGATTAATTCCGGAAAATTTTTGACCTGCACAATCATCGAAATATCATCAATGTTCAGGATGCAGCCGCCGTCGGCTTCTGCCGCTTCAAAGATATCAGCGGTGGTATTGTTGGAGGAAAACATGATATCCTCCCCGTAAAAGCCGTTTTTACGCGCCAGCACCAGTTCCGAAGGCGAAGCGCAATCCAGTCCGAAGCCCAGTTTTTTCATAATCTGCAGAATGGCCGGCGTTGGCAGCGCTTTTACGGCGTAAAATTCCTGAAAACCCGGAACCCCGGCGAAGGACTGCTTCAGCTTATTCCCGTTTTCGAAGATTCCCTTTTCGTCAAAAATATGGAACGGCGTGCCGAAATATTCCTTAATTTGCGGTAGCCTGGGAAAAAGGCGTTCTTCGAAATCCTGTGACATCGGCATGGCAGTTTCCTCCCTGTTTCAGTTTATGAAGTAAAAAGAGGGGCAATGCCCCTCTTTTTGTTATTCTATCCGGGTATGCCGTTACGATATTATTTTATGTAGCCCTTGGCCTTTAATAGTTCGGCGGTCAGGATGGAGCCGCCGGCGGCGCCCCGCACCGTATTGTGATGCAGACCGACAAAGCGGTAATCGAAAACGTTGCATTTTCTCAATCTGCCCACTGTAATTGCCTGGCCGTTGCCCGCGTCCCGGTCTTTTTGCGGCTGCGGCCGGTCGGATTCCTCGCGGTAGACCATTGCCGGAATCGGCGCGGAAGGCAGTTTTAATTCCTGCGGCAGGCCGCTGAAATTCCGCCATATATTGATGATTTCCGGCATTTCCGGTTTCTTGCCGGCGAACTGGATGCTGCAGCAGGCGGTATGCCCGTCCGTGACAGCCACGCGGTTGCAGTGCGCGGAAATTTTCAGGCTCTCGTCGGGCACGATTTTACCGTCCTGAACCCGGCCGAAAATCTTGCGCGGTTCCACCTCGGATTTTTCTTCTTCGCCGCCGATGTAAGGCAAGATATTATCAATCATGTCGATGGAAGCCGGCCCCGGATAACCGGCACCGGAAACAGCCTGTAAGGTCGTGACAATCATTTTGTCGATTTTATACCCGGCTTTCATCAGGGCGTAAAGCGGTATCATGTAGCTCTGGATGCTGCAATTCGGCTTCACCACCAGGAAGCCCTTGGCCCAGCCATGTTTTTTCTGCTGTAACGGAATAATGTCCAGGTGTTCCGGGTTAATTTCCGGAATCATCACCGGCACGTCTTCGGTGCCGCGGTGGGCACTGTTATTGGAGACCACCGCGAAACCCTGTTTGGCGTATTCCGCTTCCACCGCCAGAATCGCCTGCTTTTCCATTTCCACCGCGGAGAATATCAGGCTGCATTTGCCGGTAGCTTTTTCCACCAGGCTGGCATCCTCGACGACAATGTCTTTGCATTTTTCGGGGATATCGGTCTTCATGTGCCACCGTCCCGCGACCGCATCACGGTATTTTTTCCCCGCCGAGTTGGGGGATGCCGCGAGGTAGACGACCTCAAACCACGGGTGGTTGCTGAGCAATCTCAGGTAGTTCTGCCCGATCATGCCGGTGGCGCCGATGACGCCGACTTTGATTTTGTTATCCATTTTCGTCCTCTTGAATGATGGATTTGTCTTTGATATTAAGCATTATAACATTTTTTGGCGGGAAACTACCTGCCTTCACCGTGAATTTTCCGGCTGGTGTGGTCTATATTCCACCAATATAGTTAGAAAAAAACGAGCTGTTGTGATAATATAAGAACGAATCTTATCGGGTTCTGACAATCAGGAATTTGTCTGACGAGTCACACGGGAGGTTTGGCCTTGGCTAAAATTGTGCTAATCGGCGCCGGCAGCCGTGTTTTTGCCAGCCGGCTCGTTACGGATGTCCTTTCCCTGCCCGAGCTGCGGGACAGCACGGTAACTCTAATGGATATTGCCGCCGGGCCGCTGGAAGCCACAGCTGCCTATGCCCGGAAGCTGGTGCAGCAAAACGGGTTTAACACGCGCATTGAGGTTACCACGGACCGCCGCAAAGCGCTGGACGGCGCCGATTATGTTTTCGTCGCCATCATGGTCGGCGGCGGGCAACTGGGGATGATTGACCGGCAGATTACCCTGCAGCACGGCCTCGACTCCGGCGATATCAGCACCCAGGGCCCCTGCGCCATCATGGCCGGATTGCGCCACCTCCCCATCATGCTGGGCATCTGTCACGATATGGAAGAACTCTGTCCGGATGCCTGGCTCTTAAACTATACGGACCCGCTGCCGCCAATCGAATGGGCGATGACCGATTACACCCGCATTAAAAATGTGGGGTTATGCCACAGCATCCAAAACACCTCCGCCGAACTGGCAAAATATATCGGCGTGCCGTACGGTGAAATTTCTTACCTGGTAGCCGGTATCAACCACATGGCCTGGTTCCTGGAATTCAAATGGCAAGGCCGGGACGCCTATCCGCTGCTCAAAGAAAAGTTTAAAAACCCGGCGGTTTATTCGGGACCGGACGCAGCTTATAACGGGCCGGATGTCGCGCGGGCGGAGCTGCTCAAAGCTTTCGGCTATTACGTCACCGAGTCGAGCAAGCATGTTTCGACCTATGTACCCTATTTCCGTAAAAACCCTGCAGATATCGAAAGATACCTGCAGGACAGCGGCGAAAAGTACCTGAATGCCGGCAAACGCTTCGCGGAGCGGGCCCGGGAACGGAATGAAGATTTTAAACGGAAAATGGAGAGCGATTACAGGTTTCCATTGGAACACAGCGGCGAGTTCGGCACCCAGATTATCAAAGCCATCGAGACCGGGGTGACGGCCCAGGTTTACGGGAATGTGAAAAATACCGGCCTGATCACCAATTTGCCCAACGGCTGCTGCGTCGAGGTGCCGTGCATCGTGGACAAAGAAGGCGTCCACCCCTGTTATGTCGGGGCACTGCCGCCGCAACTGGCCGCTTTAAACCTGAATAATGTCAGCGTGCAGGAACTGACCGTGCGGGGCATTGTCGAAAAAGACAAAAATAAAATTTTCCAGGCGATTCTGCTCGACCCGTTAACCGCCGCCGTACTGACCATTGATGAAATCCGCGCCCTGGTCGACGAGTTATTTAAGGCCAACCAGGATTACTTGCAGGGGTTTAAGTAGACTCCGACATCGGTTTAGAGATTGGAAAGATAAAAATCACGCCCGGGGTTTGCTGACCTATTAAGTTTTTCTCTTCGCGCCTGCGTCGTTTTCGGCTGTTTCTCCGTAAGATAGCACTTTGAGCTCGCAAAAATGGGCCGTTGGTTATACTTAATTCCTCGGATTAATGTCAAAATTTGATTATCGAGAAAAATCTTCAGCTAAAAAAGAGGAATTAATTTCAGGGTGAAAAAGGGTTCATATTGCATTCATCCAACTGGCGTATAATGAAATTAGAGTAAACCAGGCGGGACTCAGGGTTTCCGGTTTCATCTACAAAAATCCCCGGCTTTCAATCCTCCGTAGATCCAACAACAGGCGGCTTCGAGTTTGCACTGGCATCATAAGAGGCTGCTATGAATAAAATAGTTCAAGACCCCACCAAAGTCATTCAGGTGGAAAACCTGCGCAAATCCTACAAAGATTTAATAGCGGTTGATGACATTTCTTTTGAAGTCAGCCGCGGTGAAATTTTCGGTCTGTTAGGGCCGAACGGCGCGGGTAAGACGACCACCGTCGAGTGCCTGCAGGGGCTGCGCCGGTACACTTCCGGCAAAATCAGCGTGCTCGGCCTGGACCCGGCGAAAAATATCGGGGCTTTGCGGCGGCGCATCGGTTCGCAGCTGCAGGATTCGGAACTGCCGCAACGCATCAAGGTCTGGGAAGCTCTCGACCTTTTCGCATCGATTACCCCCGGCGAAAACGGCTGGCGTAAATTGATGAAAGACTGGGACCTGGAAAGCAAAGCCAATGCATCTTTTTCCAGCCTGTCCGGCGGGCAAAAGCAGCGCCTCTTTATCGCGCTGGCGCTGGTAAACCACCCGGAAGTGGTTTTTCTGGACGAAATGACCACCGGCCTCGACCCGGTGGCCCGGCATATCGCCTGGGATTTAATAAAAGAAATCCGCGCCAACGGCACCACCGTGATACTGGTAACCCACTTTATGGATGAAGCCGAAGAGCTTTGCGACAGATTAGCGATTGTCAACAAAGGCAAGCTGCTGGCGTTGGATTCCCCACTCGGGTTAACTTCGAAATACGCCACCAACGTCAAAGCCGCCTTCAGCTATGACGGCAACGAACTTCCCAGCCTGGAAGATATCCCGCAGGTGAAGAAAGTCACGCGCAATGGCAGGACGGTTGAGGTTGAGGGCATCGGGTCATTTGTTTCTTTAATGGCGGCAAAACTGGTCAGTCACGGCATCGTCCCGAACGACCTGCGTACCCGGCAGCCAAGTCTGGAAGATGTTTTTCTGAAACTGACCGGCCACAGGATTGAGGTTTAGTACGATGCGAACATTAGGCCGTTTAACGTTAGTTGAAATGAAGCTTTTCATCCGCGAGCCGATAACGATGTTCTTCACTTTCGCTTTGCCGCTCCTTTTCCTTTTCGTGATGGGCGGGGTTTTCGGGAAAATGACCAACGGCGGCGCCGGCGATTTCCACGGCCTTTCCGCCATGGCATTCTACACGCCGGCCTATATCGCCCTGGTGCTGACTTCGGTCGGCATCGTGGGACTGCCGGGGCATCTCACCGGTTACCGGGAAAGGGGCGTTTTACGCCGCTTCCGGGCTTCGTCATTGTCAATCTGGCGCATTTTCGGGGCGCAGGGCCTGGTCAGTCTGGTCACTGCCGCTATCGGCGGCATCCTGATTCTTGTTGCCGGGGTTTTTGTTTTTCATGTGAGCCTGCCGCAAAATCCGTTGCTCGTCATCCTCGCATTTTTAGTCAGCGCGCTCAGTTTTACTTCCCTGGGACTGCTGCTGGGAGCGGTCCTGCCCACATCCCGGGCAGCGCAGGGGGTGGGGCTGGTGCTCTTTTTCGTGATGCTGATTCTGGGAGGTGCCGGCCCGCCGCCGGAAGCCATGACCCATTTGATGCGGGTAGTTGGCGACTTTACTCCGATGCAGCACGCGGTCACTTTACTGCAGAATGCCTGGTTGGGTCTCGGCTGGAACTGGATGGAATTCGGGATTATGGCCGGGATTCTTATTGTCTCGCTAACCACGGCGACACTGGTCCTCCGCCGCAATTCCTGAGGCCCGCAGGTCGCAATACTGTTGCTGTCAAACCAAAAGTATTGTGGGGAATAGCCGTAACAATCAGAAAAGCAGTATCATGATAGTTATATGCCCCTATTTTTAAGTACATAACCTATCGCGATGCCCGCTGAGAGATGAATCAAAAGATGTTGGTAAACGTTCCGGATAAAAAATTAGTGTCTAAAATAAAAGCCTGGTTCTGGGCAATCCGCCCGTTCAGCATCAGCGCCGCCGTCGTCCCGGTCCTGGTGGGCTCGGCGTTCGCGTTCTACGGCGGGAAATTCAATCTGTTCCGGTTCTTCCTGGTATTAATCGCCAGTATTCTGGTACAGATGGCGACCAACCTCATCGACGAATATTCCGACCATGCCCGTCCGGAAGGCGAACATAAAATCCTTGCTCCCTATAAAGTGATTGCTCTCGGCAAGCTTACCGCCAAAGAAGTAAAACTGGGGGCCTTAGTATGTTTCGGCCTGGCGACGACCATCGGGCTTTTCCTGGTTTATCTGGCCGGACTGCCTGTTCTTTGGATGTGTCTGGGAGCTGCCGCGGCGGCCTATTTTTATTCGGCGGGACCGCTCCCCCTGGGTAAAATCGGCCTGGGGCAGCCGCTGGTTTTTGTCTTTATGGGAATGGTGATGGTGGTCGGCTCATATTATGTCCAGACCGGCGTTTTTATACCGGATATTTTCTGGCTGGCGCTGCCGGTTGGCTGCACCGTCACGGCGATTCTGGCCTCGAATAATATCCGCGACATGGAAGAAGACCGGGCTGTACATAAGCGCACGATTGCTACTGTTTTGGGACGCCGGGTTGCCTGGTGTGAGTATCTGTTTTTAGTCGCCGCGGCATTTCTGACCGTGATTGGGCTGGTAATTGCCAAGCAAATCAGTCTGATGGCGCTGCTTTCTCTGCTGGCCGTGCCGCAGGCAGTCCTGGCGCTGCGGATTTTATGGCGGGGGCATAACCGCCCCGAACTGGCGCGCGGTGTGCCCGCGACAGCGAATTTACACTGGTATTTCGGGGTATTGCTGGCAGTCGGCGTGGCACTCGGCCGTTTTATAAAATAATCCGGTCAACAAGACAGAAAAAGTATTAGTCGCAATTATCCTTTTTTCGCCTGCTGCTTGGAACACGTCAGACACTCGTAATCCGGCAAACCTTTATAATATTCATCCAGCGGGAAACAGCCCGAGACCAGCCCCAGCCGCGGCGCGGTAGTGCAATCGCTGAAAGTGCGGCAGATTTTAGTTTTCTTGAGCATTTTGCCATGTAAAACGTCCGCGGCAAACTCCGGATAACTCAAGACCAGCCGCCCGTAACCGACAAAATCCGCTTCCCCGTTGGCAACCACGCCCGCCGCCACATTCGGCAGCCATTCCTGTAAATAAGAGTAGCCGCTGCCGACTACCGTCAATTCCGGCACGGCTTTTTTCAGCGCCGCAGCGGCATTAATCAGGCGCGCCGTGCCCACTAGCGGGTCTTCCGGCGGCTGGTAGGCGTCCACCGGCGGGAACAACGCCGGCCGCTGAATATGGGGATTGTAATAAGGGCTGCCCGCCGTAATACAAACGAGTTTCACTCCGAGCGACAGCAGTTTCTTTAAAAACAGTATTGGTTCGGTCAGGTCGATGCCCGTGCCTGTGCCGTCGCCGCCGAAGGCATAAAGATAAAAACCGTCATATTTGACCGGTTCGCCTTTACCGTCCGTGCCCGGTTGGAACGGCAGAAAATCGAAAGCGCTGAGCCGTACCCCGGTGCCGAGTCCCGGCGTTTTGGCCCTGATGCCCTGCACGATTTCGCTGAGGAAGCGGGTCCGGTTTTCCAGGCTGCCGCCGTATTTGCCGGGCCTTTCCACAGCACTCAGAAACTCGTGCCCCAGGTAGCCGTGGCAGTGTTTGATGTCCACAAAATCGAACCCGGCCTGATAAGCTAGTTCCGCCGCGTGGATGTAGTCCTCTTCCAGCTTTACGATTTCGTCATCGGTCATTACCGGGTAATCCGCCGGGATGCCGAACTTTTTGTCCAGCAGCGGATGATGGTAGAGGATGACCGGCTCCCGTTTTTTAAGTTCGTGGGGACAGGCAAACCGTCCGGAATGGGTCAGCTGCAGGCCGACCAGCAAATCATCCGTCCGGCCGTCAAGTTCTTTGTGTGTTTGTACCAGCAGCTGCCGCAAATCTGCGATATCTGAAACGGTATTCTGGTTTATCAAAAGCTGACGGGGATTTGCGCGGCCGTCCGGGCGTACCGCCGCCGCTTCGCCGCCCCAGATGAGCTTGGCGCCGCTCCTTCCGAAATTGGCCCAACGCCGCCGCACTAAATCAGTGGGGTGCCCGTCTAAAGTGCAGTCCCAGCCTTCCATTGGGAGTATCGCGAAGCGGTTGCCGATCGTCTTGCCGTCGAGTTGATAAGGTGTGTTCAGTGCTGCGGTTTTTTCCGCCAAAGGCAGTTTAGTATTATTGTCGCGCAGGTATTTTTGGAACTCATCGGCGGTTTTGAGCGAGGCCAGGCGGCGGATTTTCATTTTACGGTTTTGTCCAATTCGTCCAGCTTTGCCAGGATATCCCGCAACACCACGGTATCGCTTTCGGGACGGCGCTCTGCCTGGGGATGGGGAAAATCGCTTCGCAGCTAGCCGCGCAGCTTCAAAAATTGGGCGGCGCTGTGCTTGTAAGCCGGCACCGGCGTCCGGAAAGCAAAACTCCCGAGGTATTGCAGCAAATCGTTATACCGGTAAAAATCAGGGCTGCCCTGTTCCCAGAGGCGGTCCCTTTTAGCGAACAGGTCCGGCGCGAAGGTGCTTAGCCCCAGCAGGTAATCGCTGCCGTACATCACCATATCAATCGCCAGGTCGTTGCCGGTGTAAATTTTAAAGTCCGGCCTCTTCGCGTTGCGCAAAGCCAGCCGCTGCCACTCCAGGCTGCGGTTCAGGGAGGAATGCTTGGCGCCCCGGCACTGCGGCAGCGCCATGATTTCGCCGAATGTTTCCAGCGAGTAAATTTTACCGAACGGCGCGAACATTTTCCCCAATTCAAAGGCGATGAAGCCGTCACATTCCCGCGCCAGTGTTGCGTAGGCATTGATTATCTCCGGTTCCGGCTGGTTGGTCAGGCCGTAGGACTGGAAGATTACCGGCGTCCCGCCGTTTTTAGCGATGTATTCCATCTGCTGACGGTAGGCATCGGGGTTCCATTTTGAATCCGGATTATCGCCCACAAAGGCCCCGGCGACAAAATTCTTACCGCCCAGCGCCAGCCGCAAACGCCTCAACACTGCAATACGTGTTTTATCGTCAATGAGATTGACGTAGCCGGTATCCATGTTCACTGCGGGCACCAGTCCCGCTGCCGCGGTGATTTCCACATGCGCCGTAAAACCGGCCCAGTCTACTTCACCGTGCTCGTTAAACGGCAGCAATATCGCCGACATGCCGGTGATTTTCCGCCGCGGCTGAATCAATGAATTCGGTTCGATTTGCATCTTCCATTATTACTCCCTAAAAACCTGCTGGATTGTCGGGTCAAGCCCGACAATGACAAAAATATAGGAATGTCATTCCCGCGAAAACGGGAATCCAGATAAATAATTTCATTTCCCTTCTCGGCTTTGTCAACTGCCATGCACTCTTTAAAACCACTCGCGTGTTTCTGTATGGACGGACAGGTTATAAACCTGTCCCTACCAAAAACGACTTCTCTTTGACCTTGCTTAATACGGTGTGGTTCTTATTTTACCACTTTCATCTTGCTGTCGATCCAGAATCGCCCCACGTAAAAACCGGTCAATGCCGGCCCCCCGCCGTGCGCCCAGGCCGAGCCGAACTGCCCGCTGAAGCCTTTCACCCACGGCTGGCACAGCGAATAGGCCATCGGCTGC
>Ga0187858_10003284_pt1 | contig 15737 bp, 14 predicted proteins | sample June2016WEW_8_15_FD_133015 | JGI IMG/M metagenome (GOLD analysis project Ga0187858, IMG submission 133015) | Peatland microbial communities from SPRUCE experiment site at the Marcell Experimental Forest, Minnesota, USA - June2016WEW_8_150 | ecosystem: Environmental > Terrestrial > Soil >...
CACGAATCGAAGAACCAGTTCCCGCCGCCTGTTCCTTTAATTTCCGGTAAAGGGGCGTCGGAATGTCCACCGTCGTCCGAATCGATTCTTGCTTCATAAACATGATTATTTCATATGTGCCATAAATATGGAAGATTCCATTTTTTCGCCTAAGGAGTGGCAAACTGCCGAGATACCGTCTTCCCTCAATCCTAATAGTATTGATCAAGTCGAGGATCACGAAATGGCAGGATGGAACAAAAAGGCGAACAAAAAGTTACCGGCAGGTTTACCGACAGTTGGGCTTGCCTGCAGTGACTATCAGCCACTTACAGCGCCGGGGGGCACCTCTAAGTACTTGCAATCACTGTTAATTTGACCCTGGAAAGGCTGGCGTCTGAGGTTCACCTGTGCCCCTAGCCAATATGTAAGAGCTGTCGAGCAAAATAGATTCATCGAGACTTAGGCTTTCGAGAGCGGTCTTTTCGAGCATCAGGCTTCGTCTGTATGCTCCTTTCACTCCTCGGCATATGCTTTGTAGCTGTCGCCCCATGTGGACTGCCGGGGCTGTCGCCCAACGGCAAATTCCTTTGAGGAGGGGCGAGGATCTGCTCAATTCGTTTCATGAACGCCCGCACGAATTCGCTCGCAAGTTTGGATCGATTTTCGGCTCGGGATGCCAGGTAAAGCTCGATTCGAAGCTCTTTATCGACGAGAGGGCGTACGGTTACACCGGGGCTTTTGGTTCGCGGTGCGCTGGCCATCGTTAGAAATGCGATGCCCAAATTTTCCGCAACCAATTGAAAAGCTTCGTCGGCCGACAACACATTCTGATTATTCCTATAAATGACACCGTCCTCTGCGGCGCGCCGAGCAATCATATCGTGCAGTATCGGATGGACCTTACGATCAAAAATGATCCAGGTGCAGCCGCGCAAGTCTTCTAGCGTAAGCGTCTCTTTCGCCACCAGTGGATGATCGTCAGGAGTGGCAATGTAGAAGGGAGCCTCCGTAATCCTCGCCGCAAATAATCTACGAGTTAGAAGGAGAAAACCGTGGGAAGAAAGCAGACTGCCGCGAAAACTGCTGACCACATCAACGCCCAACCCCGTTTCCACCAACGTGCGCGCGAAATTCAACCGTACGGAACTGTGAACCATGCTCTCCCACTCGAACTCGAAGAGCCGGTGCGCCTGGAGATGACCGAACAGTTAAACCAACTGCTCGCGGATACGATGACACTTCTCGATCTTTACAAGAAATCCCATTGGCAGGTCGCTGGTCCCACTTTTTATCAACTCCATTTGTTGTTCGACAAACACTACGACGAGCAAGTTGAACTCGTCGACTCAATCGCTGAGGGAATTCAGTTGCTCGGAGGCGTCAGTTTGGCTATGGCTGCAGATGTGGCAGAGATCACACAGATCGAGCGTCCCCCTCGCGGTCGCAAAGAAGTTCCGGTCCAGTTGTCACGACTGCTCGATGCTCACCAAATTATCATTGGCGAAGTTCGAAAGCTGGCGCGCCGGGCATCCGCCATTGGGGATGACGGTACGAATGACCTCGTTGTCAGCGAAGTGCTGCGCCGAAATGAGCTTCAGGTTGTGGTTGTTGAGTGAGCACCTGGTTGACGTTCCCTTGGTCAGGGCAATAGAACCTTCAGCGACGACCGACGCGGCATGAATGGCTTCTGGTGAATTCTTGGGCTGAACATCTGCGTCAGCATGAGCGGCATACAGGCCGACCCTAAACTGGATGGGCAAATTACAGCTATCTTTCCGGCGAGCCGACAGTCATCATTTGATCGACACCTACGCAACAGAAATGTGGAAGCGGGCGCTTCTGCAAAAAGGCGAACGCCACTGCCCTTCGGCAGTGGCGTTCATGGTTGCGGGGGGGCGGATTTGAACCGCCGACCTTTGGGTTATGCGATCTGACTCACCTTTCGATGAGAGTCGGACTGTACCTTCATCCCCGAGGGATGCTCGCCATCCAGTCTCTACGCCTTCCCTCACCATTCCCGGGGGCTTGGTTCGGTATTGCCTTATCGCTCGCGCGACGTAGGTTCCACCGACTTTGACGAGTGATCTCCCGGTGCATTGCTGCGCCGGGCGCCCAATTTGCAAAAGCTCCCTAATAATTTTAGGATGCCCAGGAAACTCCAAGGAATCCTTATGAGCATTAGGTTATGAGCCCACAGGGAATTGGAATTTCAACAACTTACAGGACGCGGGTGGCCCTCGAAAAGCCTTGTAAGAAGCGTTGAGGAATCGTTATTGGACAGCTAACGGACAGCGAAAGATCGCACCGTGAGCCTTGAAGCTTTTGAAATCCGCTGCGCTTTCCATCGCGCGCGGCGGCTCAGCAGGAGCCATCCGTACTGCCCGTTCTTCATGTCCGGAACGATAAGTCCCTGCGCCGTTGATCGCAGCTCTTCAGGCGCCAGCGCCAGCAGCATCTTCACGTTTGGGGTCATTCTCGGCAACTCATACGTGCGCACTCCCTGCAGATCGAGAATTGTTTTAGCGTTCGTCTACGAGCGAAGCTTTCGGCACCGCCGGCAAGGGCTCGCCCGCCAGTCGTTTTTTCACCAGCCCGGCGAGGAAGTCCGCGAAGGGCGCGATATCCTCGCCGACACTCGCTTTTTCGAGAGCGTTCACGTAGGCGTTGCGGTCGGTTACCGGAATGACCGTCCACGGGTATCCGCCCGACGCCATCATCGTATTCATCAAGAAGCGCCCGACGCGGCCGTTGCCATCCATATATGGATGGATGTAGACGAAGATAAAGTGCCCGAGCACCACGCGGACAGCCGGATGTGGCTCTTCGCGCAAGAGGTCGAAGAACGCCGGCATGGCGTCCCTCACCGCGTCCCGGTTCAGCGGCACATGCATCGACTTGCGGATATAGACCTGGCCGTTGCGATAGCCCGCGAGATCGGCGGGCTTCAGCAGGCCGACGGTGACGCTCGGCGCGAACAGCTCTCGATACCACGTTCCGTGGTCCGCGTCCGCGACCTCACCCGGATTTTCCCCCTTCAGAATTTTGCCGAGGCTTTTCTGCACAGCCTGAAAGGCCTGCCAGTAGCCACGCGCCGCCATGGCGTTCCGCCGTTCGCGGTCGCCTTCGTCGGCTTCCGGATTCCATGTGCCGCTGCGGACGCGCTCGATGAGAGCGGGCGCGACGCGGTAGCCCTCGATCGACAGCGAATGATAGGCGTCCGTGACATAGGCATCGTTGACGCGCTTCAGGTACGCGTCGATATTGCGCGGCGGGCCCGGCGCTTTCGGGAAGCGTTCGATGACCGGCTCGCGCATCTTCTGCCAGAGCAGCCGCAGCCTGTTTACGTAAGGAGAGGTTTCGCGGGCTCCGATGACCAGGGAGGGCTTGTCCGTGAAGGGATCATTCTCCCGCACGGCGTAGCCGGCCGCCGTCATCGTTTTCACGATATCGTCCGCGATGCGGTCGTGTCCGATGTTTCGGAAGGCCCCGGCCAAGCGTCCGGCGATCACGCTGTGACCGCCCTCAAGGAGTCGGGCGAGAGGGCCGGAGGCGTCCCGTATCATCGGCAACACCGCGCGAACATCCGTCGCGTTGTTCGAAAAATAATTGGGCGAGCATGCGATCAGTGCCGATTCCACCGAGAACAGCCGCAGGCCCTCCTCTTCCTTCCGGTCCGCCACGGACGGCAGCGCGATGCGAAGCTCCAGCAGGGACGTGCCATGCGGGAGTTTGGTGACCTTGTTGCCCGCGCGCGGCGACCGCGCCGCGAGCTGGCCGGGCACGGTCCAGTTGCCGGCATACAGCGAGAGCGATTGTTCCGGTGAAAGGCACCACCGCGCGCCGAAACGCGCTTCCAGATACGCGGCGCAGAAGCGCCAGAAGGACGCGTACCAGGCCGTGCTCTCGCCCTTTGCTTCGTCGGGGCGGATCGGGATGTACCAGCCTTTGATGACCTCCTGCAGGAAGCCGTTGCGCAGGAGGCGCTCCCGGTGCGTGCGTGACAGGTCGCGCGCCCGGATCGCCCCGGCCCCTTCCGCAGTCTGGAGGTTCCGCAGGATTTCGAGGGACTGCGCTAGTTTTTCAGGGGGTATGGCCGTGGCCGGGTTCCTTCATGCTTCGTATTTCCATTATCCAATTGCGTTGCGCCTTATTTATACTATTGTGCTGTACGTGTATTATCCTATTGTGTTGTACCATTTTTATCTTATTATGTCGAGACAAGACCTGGTTCCGCCCGCTCAGCTGTCTCGAAAACCCGGGCGACAGCGTCAGGGTGGGAGATGTAGACCAAATGGCTGGCCTTGACCTCGCTCACTTTTACCCTTGAGCGCTTGTACATCCAACGTGCCAGCGTTGGCTGGCAATCTTCTGGCCGGGCTACACTGGAAGAGGCAGCGTGCCGCGAGTTGCTCCTCCAAAATGATCTCTTTCTCAAACATCAATAGGCAGTATGGCAAGCAGTTGCTCTTCGTTGATGCTTCGTTTCAGTTGCATTCCGGCGAAAAAGTCGGACTGGTCGGTCCCAACGGGGCGGGCAAGACAACGCTATTCCGTATGGTGGTCGGCGAGGAAACTCCCGACAAGGGCGCGGTCTCATTCCTCAAGACTATGAGCCCGTCGCCGCCGCGGCCATTGGATACCCCGGCAACTCGGAAGAGCTTCCCGAGAAATTACGCAAGAGAGAGGCGAGCCCGCGTAAGCGAAAAGCCCTGACCAGCTTCGTCTTCGAGGGCAGTTGGGGACATTCGGTTGACTGGACTCGGACAGCGCAGGACTGAGCAGGAACCAGATCAAAAGAACAGGACCACAAATCCTGCCACCAGCAAGGCGATTGCCCACAGTAGGTCGAAATTGAGCCAGGTGTGCCGCAATAGCCGTAAGCCCACCTTTTCATAGGCTTCGAAAAACACGATCGCGAGGATTCCAGCCACGGCCAACATGCTTGCCGTGTGTACCAGCACTGCAAGTCCAATTGCTGATGCGCTCAACGAAGAGGGGACTACAGACATTCCTCCCGCCATGCTGTGCGTCATCCCAGACATCGGTTGTGCCATCAGAACCGGCAGGAGCATCAAACCCGCACCATGGGCAGACGCCATGAGGAAGGACCAAACCAATAGATCCTTCCCTCCGACTCTCATACCAGCACCCCGCGGATGAGTCGCCCGGAAGAGTCGGTAGACACCAAGCGTGAAAAGAATTAAAGCGACGCCCCATTTCAAAATATTCACGGGGAGAAAATGTTGGATGAAGCGCAGTGCAAGAATCGCCGCTGTGATAGCGGCGGCGTGTCCGAGTGCAATCGGGAGGAGGGCGCCGATGACCGCTGAACGGCGCTTTTCCTGCAGTCCAAGAGCAAGCGCAAACAGCCAGCCCATGGCCGGATTCAGCCCGTGGTAGGCTCCGAGAAGCGCCAGAGCAACCCAGGGCCAGTTGTGATTCATGGGTAGCAGTAGAAGTCGGACGAAGCATCGCCACCCTGCAGCTTTACCTGATGCGGGCGGAGATCGCCGAACTCGGCAAATAGCTTGCGATCGAGCTGCATGCCGCCATCCTGTGCTACATCGAGCTTAACCATCCAGCCCCGGATGCCGTCAGGATAGAACTGCTTGTCCCAGGCTGCGTACAACGAATTCGTGAAATAGACGCGGCGTCCGTCGCGGCTGATTTCCACCATTTGCGGCCCGCCGTTCAACGGCTCGCCCGGCTTGGCAGGATGAGAGGCGCGACGTACGATCCCGCCAACGTGGACCGAGCCAATCAGCTTGGGATTAAACGGATCGGAGACATCGTACTGGCGCATCTCTCCCGTACCCCAGCAGGAAGCGTACAGAAAGCGATCGTCCACAGAAAGATTGATATCTGTAAGCAGTGGGGGCACAGCTTTGAAGCCCTGCAACAGCGGAGGCAGCTGGTTCGGTTCCGCGGGCTCAGCAGGAATCTCGATGACTTTCTTTACCTCAAACTTCCCGTTCGACCCTCCGTTCGATGCTCCCTTAGGCCGATGCCACAACCAGATGGAACTGGAAAGATCCTTCAGCGACGTAACTACACCTACAAAACCGTAAGCCTTCGTCGGATCGTGCGCCGCGCGCAGCTCAAGCACCATCTGCTGTTCCGCGCCCAAGTCCAAGCTTTGAAGATGGCGGCGTTTGCGGAGATCCCATATATGGAGGCTGTGCCCGTACTTGCCGCCCAGCAATAGTTCAGGATTCACTCCGTTCTCGACCATGTTCGGTGTGCCCCACTCGCTGGTGACAGCGATATCGTAGCCCAGGTGCCACGCGAAATCGTAGCCAAAGTATTGCGGACCGCGATCGACTTCCCATCGACCGAGGGGCTCGAAGTTGTAGTGATCCAAGGCGAAGATTCCTCCAGGACCATCGCCGCTCGGCGAGCCAAGAGCGCTAAGGTAGATGCCGTCGGGCCCGCAGTGAATTGTGTGAGGACGGCTGTAACCGGTCCTTTCCTCTACGTCCTTTGGCTCAATCACTTTTACAATCTTCGGCTGCTTGGGATTGTCCTTGGTATCGATCACATGGATGCGTGACGAGCGCAGACCGGGAACAATCAGATAACGCCGTTCGACATGCGGGTGCGGAGCATAGGGACACAAGGCGGAACTGCACGCGTTCCAGCCGAAATGATGAAGTTCATCTCCCACGTTCGGCATATCTACGCGGCCCACGATCTGAGCGTATTTGTTGGACCCGCGGTCTACATCCACGACAACCAGAGCGTCAGGATGACTGCCACCATTGGCATTCAAAGCGGCCACGTACGCCAGCTTTTCTGCCGGCGCCTGCATGGCAAGCTTGGGGGAGGGATAGAACGTTGGATCAGTCTTCCACAGCATGAGATGACCTCCTCGCTACAATCTGCATAGCCCATGAACGTACTAGAGTATATGTCGACCGCCCGCTTGGCAGCCAACAGTGAAGCCCACCTGCTAAACGACCCGGTTACACCAGGTAGTACAGAGGCCGCTGGTCGGTTCCTGCGAACTCTGCCTGCATGCAATGGTCGCAGGGATTGTCTTCCAAGAGCTCGTAAACATGGCGAACGGCTTTGAGAGTGGCAGAAAACTTTTCCGCTTCTTCCGGAAAGACACGGTCGGCAGGCAGCCAATCATGAAAGCGCAGATTTGCCATAGCCTTAGCTAACGCTGGCCGAACACCACAAAGCAGAACGGTTACTCCGCGTGCTTCCATGCCATGCAGGAAATGATCAAAGCGTTCGAGCGAAACCATGTCGGGATTGCGGGTGCGCTTAAGACGTAACACGACGAAGCGAATGTCTTCGTCCTCGGTGCGGCGCTTCAAATGATCAAAGCAACGGTCGAGCTCCGGGGCTGCGCCAAAGAACAATTCGCCTTCCAAATCGTAGAGCACCATAGCGGTGCAAGGCCGGTCCTCCGGAAGGCGTTCCCGGACCACTCGGTCGCTGCTCACAACCAACTCGGTCCAACGCAACAGCGCGGCGCGAGGAACAAACATCAGAATCGATAAAGCCACTCCAATCAGGATGGAAAATTCAACGCTGATGAAGATCGCAGAGAAGGCAGTAACCAAAACTAAGGCGGCATCGTAGCGCGAGGCCCGCATGGCATAACTCAATCGTTTCCAATCGACCAAGCGGACGGCTGTGACCAGGAGCAGTCCCGCCAGAGCGGCTTTGGGAATGTATCGGGCGAAGGGCGCGAGTGCAACTACGACGAGTGCGACCGTTCCCGCCGCGAAGACTCCAGAAACGCGGCTCACGGCCCCGGCTTGAAAGTTAATGGCAGAGCGCGTCAACGAGCCGGAACCCGGCAAGCATTGGAAAAATCCCCCGGTAAGATTGGCCAGACCCTCAGCCAGACACTGTCGGTTGTAGTCGAGCGACTGGCGCGTCGTGTTGGCAATCGATTTTGCGATCGCCAACGCCTCTAGGAGTCCGAGAAAAGCAATGGCCAACGCGCTTCCCGACATTTCCTTCACCCACCAGAACTGAATCCGGGGGATATGCGGCATCGGAAGATTGCGCGGGACGCTACCAACAACAGAGATAACGGTTGTTCCATCAAGCGCCGGCTTGGACCAGCCGAAGGCGGCGGCCAGAAGTGCCGCAACAATCAGCGCCATCAGCATGTCAAATTGCGGCAGGCGATATTTACGCGCCAAGTGCCTGAGCAGGATGACGAGAACGATGGTTCCCACCCCGATGCCGAGGGCCCTTGGATTCACGTAGCCGCTGCTAAGTGTCAGCCAAATGCGGTAAAGCACATGCTGCTGCCCGGTTCCACGATCGCGCAAGCCAGTCAGATTGCCCAGTTGGGTTAGTCCCACCAAAGTGCCCGCCCCAGCCATGAAACCGATCACGACGGACTCCGAGATGTAGCGTGTTAAGTCTCCGAGTTTGAATATCGCGATCAGGATCTGGATACAGCCGATCATGATCCCCAACAGGAACATGGCCTGGTAAGCTTCGAGCCGCGCGTCGTGATTGAAGAACCCGAGGGCGCTGAAAACCACGAGCGAAATCGCGTTCGTGGGGCCGTTGATCAGATGCGAGGACGAACCGAAGATCGAGGCCACGAGCGTGACCACAATGGCGGAATACAGCCCAAACCGCGGGTCGACACCCGCGATGAGAGCGTAAGCCATGGCTTGTGGCAACGAGATCGCCGCGACGGTCACTCCGGCGAGCAAATCGTTGCGTGTATTTCCCCAGGAGTAGTTAAACTTCATTCCGATTTACCCCGCCCGTTGTGCGATTACGACACATTCGGTCCGTAGGCCGATAGCCTTCTGGCTGACCGCATTAGTCCACGGAATGAGTGCCAGGGGGAGGGAACAGATCAAATTCGCGCAGTAATCAGGCAGCCTTCCCGATTGCGCTAGCGCCTTCCACTTCAATCAGTTTTCCGGAACGAACGTCATAGACGAATCCGTACACTGGAATCGACTTCGGCACCAAGGGGTGGTAGCGAATGCGCTCTACATCGTCGATGACAGCCTGCCTTTGGTCTCGGATGGTCAGCCACTCGATATACTCGCCGGCTTTGGACCCCGGACCATGGCCTACATCATGAAAGCCGTTAGGTGTTAACTCGGCGGTCTCCAGACTCGAAGCCAGCAACCCACGCATGACTTCATTCGTGAAGAACTCCATCCCGCAGTCGGTGTGGTGGATGACAAAGAATTCACGTGTGCCGAGCAGTTTGTAGCTGATTACAAGTGACCTGATGGCATCGTCACTGGCCCGTCCACCCGCATTGCGGATCACGTGCGCGTCCCCTTCGGCCAGGCCGGCATATTTGGCAGGATCGAGCCGGGCATCCATGCAGGTGAGAACTGCAAAGCGGCGGGCTGGCGGCAGAGCCAGTTTGCTCTTGTCTCCGAAATTAGAGGCGTAGGACCTGTTCGAGGCAAGTATTTCCGAAAGGATCTGACTCATTTGAAATCTCCCCAGTTGATCAACTTGGCTAACGGCTCACTGCAAGACCATTCTCACGACTGCAACACAACTGTTTCGTCTTAGATAAATAGACGGGTTGCGGTCCCGAATCTCGTTTGAAGCTGTGACGGCTTCCTCTTCTTCGCCCGAATCGACTGCTTCGAGAGCCCTTTCCTCCGGCTGAGACGAAAACCGGTGGAACCACAGCAAAATGAACAAGGTGGCTAAGATCCACCACAGAAACCAGGTCTTCTGAAGGAAAACGATCACGGAACTCCTCCACAGTCTCCCGCTGACCACCACGAAAGTGTCATTTCAGCCGAGCCTTCGCAGTATACTATATAGTCGATGGAACTACTAGACATAGGAGATTAGCGCCATGATACGCGTGTTATCTGCGGTGGTGTTCCTGATGCTCGGCGTTGTCGGTAATTCGTCAGAGGCGCCGACGACTACAGTCAAGCCGCCGGAAGTCACGGTTCTCCAGAACAGTCCGGGTCAAGCCGATGGGCTCATCTTTATCGCGCCCAAAGGCGCAGGCATCGGCGGTGGCCCCCAGCCGGGCCCGGTAGGGCCTGAAATCGTGGACAGCAGTGGCCGCGTCATCTGGTTCTCCGAAGTGACAAACGGTCAAGTCGCAGCCGACTTCCGCGTTCAGTCCTATCGTGGCAAGCCGGTGCTGACGTGGGCACAACAGAGCAACTTCGGGAAACTCGCGGGGGGTACGTCGGTGAACTACATCCTCGACGACACCTATCACATCATCGCCACTGTGCGTGCCGGCAACGGACTCAACGCGGATGCCCATGATTTCCTACTCACGCCCCAAGGCACAGCCCTTATTACCATCTACGACGTTGTGACGGCCGACCTGTCCTCGGTTGGTGGATCGAAGAACGCCCAGGTGTGGGAGGGATCGATCCAGGAAATCGATGTCGCAACCGGCAAAGTAATCTTTGAATGGCACAGCCTGGACAAAGTTGGATTCGACGAGAGCTATTGGCCACTGCCAGACTCGTCGACAGCAGCCTGGGACTATATCCACATCAACGGCATCGCACTCGACGACGACGGCAACTTGCTGCTCTCGGCGCGTCACACCTCGACCGTCTACAAGCTCGACCGCCACACCGGCGCAGTGATCTGGCGACTGGGAGGCAAGAAAAGCGATTTCCGGTTCGGACCGGGAGCCAGCTTCTTTTTTCAGCATGACCCTGTGGTGGCAGGGCCCAATACCCTGCACATATTCGACAACGAAGTGAATCCCAAGCCGGTCATGCCGTGGTCGCGCGTCATCTGGCTGAAACTCGATTTGTTGGCAAAGACTGCTACGCTCATCCGCTCCCTCGATCACCCCGATCATCTTTCAGTGCTCTCGCAAGGCAGCGCCCAACCGCTGGAAAATGGCAATACGTTCGTGGGATGGGGTGAGCCGGGCCGCTTCTCGGAGTTCGACTCCAATGGACGAATAATTTTCGACGCTACTCTACCGAAGGGCTACGACACGTACCGAGCCTACCGTTTCCGTTGGCCGCCTGATCGAAGATGACGCGTTTCATAGGCGCTGCCTTGGTTGCAGTCATTGAAGAGAAGGGCAAGATGTTTTCTCCTGAAAGGAAATAGTTTTCCCCTGGCCTCAGTGCTCTTGGAGGCGGTTCAGGTTAAGTCCTTGAATCGCTGAAGCTTCCGATAGGCTCCTAACTTGCAAGTCTAGTATTGACATAGAGATAGTGTTGGTGAGGTTGTTGCGATGCTCACGAATCAAACTGACCGAGATCAGAAAGTGTCCCAGCTCACCGTCGCAATCGTCGGAGGGGGATTCACAGGAACGACGCTCGCGGCTCAGCTATTGCGCGCCTCAGGCGGCAGCGTCTCTGTAGTACTCATAGAGCGGGGCGCGCGCTTTGGCCGCGGCGTAGCGTACAGCACTGAATGTACGGAGCATTTGTTGAATGTCCGGGCGAGGAACATGAGCGCCTATCCAGACGATCCGGAACACTTTCTTAAGTGGGCGCGTCTGAACCACGCCCCCGGCGCTTCTCCTGACGATTATCTTCCGCGACCGTTGTACGGTCAGTACGTTGCATCCGTGCTGCAGCAAGAGATCGAACGTTACCCCGGCCAGGTCGAACACGTGCAAGACGAAGCCGTCTCGATCGTTCGTATTGGCGAGACCGCAGAGATCAGTCTTCGCGGCGGCCGCACTCTGTTCGCTGACAAGGTGGTGATCGCACTCGGGAACTTTCCACCGGGCGATCCCCGACTCCCGGGAAGAACGCCACACAGTCAGCGTTACGTTTCGAATCCATGGAAGTCTAGCGAGCTGGGCAATGTCGCTCAGCACGAGAGTGTTCTGTTGGTTGGTTCCGGCCTTACCAGCGTGGATGTCGCGATCACCCTGCGTGAGCGTGGATTCCGCGGGACCATTCACGTCCTCTCCCGCCGCGGCCTATTACCGCAGACTCACAAAGCGACTGCTCCTTGGCCGCCATTCTGGGATGACCAATCTCCCAGAACTGTTCGCGGGCTCTTACGTTTGATTCGCACGCAAGTGGAAGCCGCGAAAAAAGCAGGCAGCGGCTGGCGCGCTGTGATCGACTCCCTTCGACCCTTCACGCAAGAGATCTGGCGTTCTCTCTCGTTGAGGGAGCGACGCCGTTTCCTGTGCCACGTGCGCCCCTACTGGGATGCGCATCGTCACCGGATCGCGCCCGCGATCGGTGCTCGGATAGCTTCGCAAATTCAGGTTGGCCAGATCGAAATCCATGCCGGCCGCATCAAGGCATACGCCGAAGACCTCGATGGAGTCGACGTGACTTACCGCGACCGCCAGTCCGGGCAACTTGAGCGGCTACGCGTAGACCGCGTAATGAACTGCACCGGTCCCGAAAGTGACTGCCGCAAGGTGGACGATCGTTTGCTGACAGATCTCATGCGACAGAAACTGGCTCGACCGGACCCGTTGTTCCTGGGACTGGATGTCTCTTCGAACGGCGCCTTGATTGACGCTAACGGCGCAGCTTCGAAGCTTCTTTATGCCATCGGCCCAGTTCGCAAAGGCAGCTTGTGGGAGACCATCGCGGTTCCGGAACTTCGAGTCCAAGTATCCGGGCTGTCAAGGCTCTTGCTTACCGTTCGCAAGTCTGAACAGCCCAAGCCTGAAGAATATCCTCAACCTCCGCGGCTAGAACCGATTGCTGCGCTCCCTCGGCAGCGAAAGGGAAGAGGTATCTACTTCGAGCAGTTTTACCTGGGCTGTTTGGCCCACGCTTCTTACTTGCTGGCGTCAGAAGGAGAAGCGGTCGTGGTCGATCCTCAGCGGGATGTGGACATGTACCTGAAGGCCGCCGAGCAGCACGGACTCAGAATCCGCCACATCTTTGAGACCCACTTGCATGCCGACTTCGTTTCAGGACACCAGGAACTGGCCGCACGCACTGGAGCCAAGATCTACATCGGTCCCAACGGCCGTGCTACGGTTCCCCACTCAGAGGTGCACGACGGTTTCGAGTTGCGCGTGGGAAACATGCGAATCAAAGTTCTGGAGACGCCTGGGCACACCCCGGAGAGCATTTGTCTGGTAGTCACGGATGAAGAAATATCTCCTAATCCCTTGGCAGTTTTAACGGGCGACACACTGTTTCTTGGAGATGTGGGGCGCCCCGACCTGTCGAAAACACATACGCCGGAAGTACTGGCCAGCATGCTCTACGACAGCCTTCATAACAAACTGCTCAAGCTCGCAGAAGATGTCATCGTTTATCCTGCGCACGGAGCCGGTTCGCTGTGCGGACGCAATATGCGCGCGGAACGTTCTTCTACCATTGGCACGGAGCGGCTTACCAACTATGCTCTGCAGATTAAGAACAAAGAAGAGTTCATCCAGCAACTGACCACCAACTTGCCGCCCCGTCCCGAATACTTTCCTCAGGACGCACAGATCAACCGAACAGGCGCGCCAGCGTTGGCCGAACTGGCCACACTTTCCCCAGTTTCCGCGGAAGAGCTGTGGTCCTCGCCGGATGATGGAGTGATTGTGTTGGACGTCCGCCCGGGCGACCAGTTTGCCGCCGGGCATGTACCCGGCTCGATCAACATTCCACTCTCGGGACAATTTGCTTCCTGGGCAGGCATCCTGCTGGGGTTATCCTCTCGGCCGTTGCTGGTCGCAACATCGCCGGAGCAACTGTTTGAAGCGCGGATGCGTCTGGCTAGAGTCGGCATTGATGACGCACGCGGATACCTGCAAGGCGGGATCGAGGGCTGGGTTCGAGCAGGGTTGGACCTGGCCGAGCTTCCGCAAACCACAGTGCGACAATTGAATGAACATTTTGGCGCGGATAAGCCTCATTTGCTGGACGTGCGTCGGAAGCCAGAATGGGAAACAGGGCACATTGAAGGAGCGGCTTGGTGGCCGTTGGAGGACTTCAGAACATCCCTCCCGCAGGTGGATCGCAACGCGCCGATTGCCGTCCTTTGTAAGGGCGGCTACCGGAGCATGATTGCTTGCAGCTGGTTGCGGCGAGAGGGCTTCCGCAACGTCACGAATGTAATCGGCGGGTTCGACGCCTGGGAAGAGGCACGACTGCCATCCGTGACCGAAGTGCCCATCGCCGTTTAGCTCGTTCCAGAAACATCAATACTGTGGAAATCAAATCAGAGGGTTCCCTGCGATTTCGTGGGATAATCGCGGCATCATGGAAACCTCAAGTCTTGATCTCCTGTACTTGGAGAGGGATCCATCTACTAAGCAGCCCTCTGCCTGTATCTCCGTGAAACCAAACTCTCGTCACGATTACGGGGGCATCGGGGCTGATAAGCTGATTACGGCCCCGTGCTTGAGTTTCATCGCACTGGATGCCGAAATCAGAAGGCTCCACGCGGAGCTCGATGATTATCCGCTCCCGCGCGAAGAAGAAGTTCTATAGAGCGCAAGCTTCGACAGCGGGCGCGTGAGCGTGCACTTCCAAACCACGCCCACCCGGCTTGAGCAGTCGATCCTGACTTTTCCCTCGCCCCTAGATTTCCCACAATGGCGATGGGTTAACTTGACATTAGCCCCCGGAAGCGTTACATCTCATCAGGAATTCTCCACGCAACGAGATAGTGTGTCTGATTTTCTTACGTTTCGCACGGAGAGGCAGATCAAGTCCAAGAACGTCGTGATGCGAGCCACAGACAATCCCGTCGGTAGCACCTACCGTTTCCACGTGAAGGACGTTGCCTCTGCCCAACCGCACACCGAAATCTCTGTGTATCGTATTCGTCAAGCATTCCCCTTTTGCGACTGAGGAGCTAATCCATGCCTGAGAAAGCCGAAGTCCGTCATACGCTGAGCGAGCAGCAGGCGCGCCAGCTTGCGAACGTCACCAAAACGGTCCCCATGATGGAGGTGATCACGCCGCGCTGGCTGGTCACTTTCTTGTCGTGGGTGCCCGTTGAAGCCGGCACCTATCGTGTCAACAAAGTGAAAGTCACCCGCCCGGGTACGCGGACCATTGAGTGCAGCCCTGACGAAGAAGTCGACTTGCCAGAGATTTACGTAGACTACGAAGAGAAGCCGCGTGAATATACGCTCAACGCAGTGACCACGGTTCTCGATGTGCAGACTCGCATTTCGGATTTATACCGCAGTCCGCACGACCAGATCAGGGAGCAACTGCGGCTCATGATCGAGAAGGTCAAAGAGCGCCAGGAGAACGAACTGGTCAACAATACCGAATACGGTTTGATCCATAACGTTGCTCCTGAGTTCAAGGTTAAGGCAAGAAAGGGAGCACCCACGCCGGACGACCTCGACGAACTGATCGCGAAGGTGTGGAAAGAGCCATGCTTCTTTCTGGCACATCCACGAGCGATCGCCGCGTTCGGACGCGAGTGCACCCGCCGCGGCGTTCCGCCACCCACGGTGAATCTGTTTGGCTCCCAGTTCTTGACCTGGCGTGGCATCCCGCTGGTGCCTTCCGACAAGCTGGCAGTCAAGAGTGAGAAGACCAACATTTTGCTGTTACGAACCGGCGAGAAGAGGCAGGGGGTCATCGGTCTGTTCCAGCCTGGGCTGCCAGGCGAGGTTTCGCCTAGTTTGTCCGTTCGATTCATGGGGATTAATCACAAGGCGATCGCCTCGTACCTGATTTCGCTCTACTGCTCCATCGCAGTCCTGACGGAAGACGCCATCGGGGTACTGGAGAACGTGAATGTCGACCAATACCACGAGTACAAGTGATCGCTTCGAGGCCGACTCGCTGACATCGTCTCCCGCACAAGAGAAAGGCGTGCAGAAGGTTAGTGCGTCGCCCTTCGCGGCAACTCTCCCC
>Ga0187858_10003305_pt1 | contig 15662 bp, 13 predicted proteins | sample June2016WEW_8_15_FD_133015 | JGI IMG/M metagenome (GOLD analysis project Ga0187858, IMG submission 133015) | Peatland microbial communities from SPRUCE experiment site at the Marcell Experimental Forest, Minnesota, USA - June2016WEW_8_150 | ecosystem: Environmental > Terrestrial > Soil >...
ATATAGGTGGGTAATATAGGTGGGTAATATAGGTGGGTAATATAGGTGGGTAATATAGGTGGGTAATATAGGTGGGTAATATAGGTGGGTAATATAGGTGGGTAATATAGGTGGGTAATATAGATGGGTAATATAGATGGGTAATATAGGAGGTTAATATGGGCAATATTAATTTTAAAGTTGTTGGAAATGGACAGTTGTATATAGAAAAGAACAAGTCTTATGCTGGTCTTGCTATGCCTGGAATGGATTCAGGAAATATAAATTTTAATACTGGAGATACTTTAGGAATCATAGTTGAACCATATTTAGGTTATTCTTTAATTAGTTTATGTGATGTTCCACAAACAGATTGTGAAACTGCTTTGAGCTATTATTATACTATAACGGATGGAAGTAGTGTACCACCTGTAATGATAGCAACATTTGGAGTAAGTACTCCTCCGCCAGTAGTTACACCAAAGCTGGGAATAATTGTAATTGCTGGAGCAACAAGTATGCTTGTAGGAAACGCCGTAGAATTATTGTCTGGTTGTAAAGATACTACTGGTGCAGTTATGACATGTCCATTGTTGACATGGAGCAGTGCAAATCCTAGTATTGCTACAGCAACAGGTCGTTTTATTACAGGCATATCGGCTGGCACAACAACTGTGGTTGCTAGAGATACTGTTACAGGTGTAACAAGTAATATATGTACAGTTACTGTAACTGGTGTTACTCCTCCTGTTGTTCCTCCTGTAGTAACAGGAGCACCAAAAGCATCAATATTTAATTATTGCTGGGGACTTACTGTACCTTCATCATGTGCTCAACCTCCAGTTTTACCAAATATGAAAACTGGTGATGTTGTTACGATTAAGATTGATGTTACTAATCTTGGATATGCAGGAAAAGTAAGAGCGGTATTTAAGATAAATGGTAGTCAAATTTCAAGTCAGGATAATGCATCGTTAGGTGTTGGTGCGTTATGGAGTCCTGTTACGACATATACAATGCCAAGTTCAAGTGTAACTTTTACGGCAGAAGCATATAGCTGGGATGGAAGTACCTGGACAATGACTGATACAAGGTCATCTACAATTCCTGTAACTGCAGCTCCGCCGGTGTGTTCTAATATATCAATAGATCCGGTAGGTGGTGCATTATTAGATCCATCTTCTTCAGATCCAACAAAGAGTAAGGTTACTCTTACAGCAACAGTGCTTCCTGTTGGAGTATCATTTCCTGTTACTTTTGTGGACAGTACAGGTACATCACTAGGGGCTTGTAATACTACTGTTGGCACTGGAAAGTGTAGTATAGTATTTGATTCTACTACAAAGGTTGCTGGGACATATAGTGTTACTGCTATAGCTGGTGCCCGTGGTACACCTAGTTCTTGTACAAGTTCACCGATATCAATAGTTGTAGGTGTTGTTGTATCTCAGTATACATTAACTGTAGATGTTCGAGATTCGGTTACTGGAGCTGCTGTATCAGGAGCAGCTGTATTAGTTGCAAGTGCAGACATTGGTGATAGTACAACAAAAATAACAGATGTGAGTGGAAATGCTTCATTTACAGTTACAATGGGCACTGTTAGTATAACTATTTCAAAAGCAGGTTATAATACATATACAACAGCTGAATATGTATATTATAGTAAGACAGTTACATATTCATTTGTAATGACACCAGTAGTTCCAACAACAGGAAGTGTTCAATTTGTATCAGTACCTTCAGGGGCTGCTATATATCTAGATGGTGGAAATACTGGTCAAGTTACTCCAAAAACTATAGATGGTATAAAAGCAGGAATTCATAATTTCACATTTAAATTTAGTGGATATAATGATTCATCTGGAAGTGTTAATGTATTAAGTGGAAGTACTGTATCTGCTTATTTAAGTATGACTATTTTAACTCCAACAACTGGAGCTCTAAATATAACTTCTCATCCAGTAATGGGTGCAGAGATATTTATAGATGGTGTTGATATGAGTAGAACAACTTCTGGGTCTGCATTGATAACAAGTATACCTCCTGGAACACATTCATTTAAATTAGTGTTAGCAGGATATAAAGATACAACTGGTACTTTTACAGTAACAGCTGGAATAACTACATTTATAGATGCTCCAATGGAACAGCTTGTAACTATAGGAAATGTAGAAATATCATCAACACCTAGTGGAGCGATGGTATATATAGATGGAGTATATACTAATAAACTTACCCCAGCTGCAGTAGCAGGTCTTGGAGCTGGTAGTCATACATATAAATTGACACTGGCTGGATATTCGGACTCGAATGGTACTTTTACTATAGTCGCTGGAAATGTTACTCCTGTTGATGTAGTAATGACAATGTTACCTGTAACAACTGGTACTTTACAGATAACTTCTACTCCACCTAATGCAATAGTGTTGATAGATGGAAGAGATAGTGGCAAAGTTACTCCAGCAATTGTAGATGGTTTAACTGAGGGTAGTCATACATATCTATTAAAGCTTGCAGGATATAAGGATTATGGTGCAATTATTGATATCGTTGCAGGAGGAACGAAGGTTGTTAGTGTTCCTTTAGAACAGATAATTGTTACTCCTTCGCCGGTTAGTAGTGGTATTGGAGCAGGAACATTGGCTTTAGTTGCGGCAGGTTTTATAGGTGTTGTAATGATAAGTTCAAAAAAGCATGAAAAGCAAGAAGGTGGGAAATAATGGTTGATGAATTCGTGCGTCCTAAAGTTACATTAAAAGTAACAACATATGAACTAGTAACTCCGCCTGATAAGTGGGTTGCTGTAGTTTCTCATGAGTTCTATGGTGATACTGTAGAACTTGCATTTGATATATTGAAAGCTCATATGACAACTGATGCTTTCTTTAATGCAAGTTTTGCAGGAAAGTTTGTATTTAATGGTCGTGAGATAACTCTTATAAATAGTGCTGTAGAAAGTGGATAATTTGTAATATATTATATATAGATGTGAAGAGAAACATTAATCATGATTCCCAGGAAAATATTAGTTACAAGACCTTCGATGAAGGATGATATGGCAACTGCTCATACATATTTCTGGGCTGAGCCTGTTATTCTGTATGCTAGAAGTCTTGGATATAATGTATTAGATTATCAAAAGCGACATGTTACTTATAGTAATGTTAATGCCGTATATAAAACATTCGATCCAGATGTACATATTCACTTTGGTCATGGATGTCCATCTAGTCTTATTGGGCAAGAACAATGTATCATAACAAATGGTATGTCAAGTTATAATATAGGAAATCCTAAGTATTTAGAGGGTCGTTATAATTCGCATACATATAGAATGAACGATGATATTGCATGCGACAGACTTTGTCCAAAAGAATCTAATGTTGGTTTGTTGAGAAGAAAGGATGCTATTACATATTCATGTCACAGTTCAAGTAAGCTAGGGATATGTGCAATGCATGCTGGAGCAAAATCATATGCAGGTTTTGATGATTACCTAATATTTATGACAGATAGTGTAGAAACTGAGAATATCTTTAAGACATGTTTACTGAAATATACTTACTCTTTGCTTGATGGTAATACCATTAAAATGGCTGCATATGATACATATAAAGAATTTGATAAGAATATTAAAAGATATAAAGATGTAAGTTATCTGGGCAAGCTTTTATTATGGGATAGAATGGCTTTTAAAGTGTATGGAGATGGAAATCTTACGTTGTTTAGTTAGTTCTTGTATCTGACTAATGAAGGTAGATATGACAAACGCAAAAGATAAAGAAGATAAAGAAGATAATGGAAAAGAATTACCATTTGGTCTTACAAAAGAAGATATTGCAGAAGCAGATAGACAGGAACAAGAAATAGAAGAAGTTTTAAGTAAATCTAAAAGGAAAAGGACTGCAAAAGCTGAAAAGAAAAAACCTTCACAGAAACAAGTAAAAGAAGAAGAAAGAAGGATTGAAGAATTTAAAGATGCCTTCAAGGTTACTGAAGAAGAGAAAATTAAAGAAGTTTCTGAAGAGTTGCCTATAACAGTTCAAGAAAAATATAGAGGAAAGAAAATAAATGGAGCTCTGAAGGATAAAGATCTAAAAGTGTCAAGAGAAAAAGAAATGACACCAGAAGAAATCGAAGAAGCAAGAAAAGAGCAAGAAGAAGAAGATGAAAAAAAGAAGTTTGAAAAAGAAGATGAAAAAAAGAAGTTTGAAAAAGAAGATGAAAAAAAGAAGTTTGAAAAAGAAGATGAAAAAAGAAAGTATGTAGAACTTGATGTCACATTACTTAATCCAGAGAATCCTGCAGATATACATACGTACATGGCATATAGAAAAATAGATGATCCTGTTGCTGCAAAAAAATTATTAATAGATGATATTGAAGCAATAATACCAGAAGCAAAAGGGTTATATACCGTTATACATTCGTTAGATCCATTTAATCCAAGAGATGTTCGTCGATACATGGAATATAAACATTTAGATTATGAAGATATTGCAAAAAGCATGCTAATAGACGAGAAAAGAAAATTAGAAAGTGAAAGAAAAAAAGAAGTCAGAGAAAAAACAGGTATTGGATATGAAATAGAAGTTGAAACTGCGGAAGATGAATTCTTGGAAGATACAGAGTTATGTGCATATGTCGATAATAGTAAAAGAATTGTTATTCAAAAGAATTGTGTGCCATTAGAAACAGCAAGAAGGTTTTAATATGGCAAAATATTATATTAAACTTCCATCTATAACAGAATTATATGGATTAGAAAAAGTGTGTATAGCAAATAAAAAGAATAAAATTTTGGTTGATCCTAAATGTAAATGCAGCAATTCTATTCCAGTAGATCTAAAAGGAGATAATCAACAAGCATTTGAAACAAGAAGACATGAAGAAAAAATACTGAAAGATAAAATAGAAAAGGAAAAAAAGGTAATAAGAGAAGAAGAAATTAAAGAAAGAAAAGAAGAAGGTCTCTTTTTTTAAAATATGATAATATTCAATATGAAAGAATAGATGTACATGGTAAGAAAATTATAGGGAAAGTAATTATAATAAACATGAGAGGTGTAAAGTAAATGAATATTTCAATAGAAAAGATATTTACAGTTAACATGTACTATCACGGTTATGAAGTACGTCAAGCAGTTATTAAGTTGACTATTCAAAGCCTAGAAGGGAATGAAATATATATAGTAAATACAGAAGGTAAACTTGATTTATTATCAAAACAAAATGGAAGAGTTGTATTTATTGTTGACAGTTATGAATTCCCAATACCTGATTATGTAAATGATATCATAATAACTTCTAATGCAGAAAATCTAGCGTTTCAAATAGGAAAACAGTATGATACTATAAGTGCACCATTTACTTCGATATGTACAATAGAGGATGCTTCTCTTGATGAAGAAAAAACAGTAGTTATAATAGAAACCATAGCACAAATGATAGATGTTTATTGGGATGCTGTAAAGGGAGGAATATATGAATCTTAAAGTAGAAAGCAGAACATTTACTGTAAAAGGATTTACAAAAATTGCTCCTAATGTAGTTCCGGTAAAGATAAACATATCTGTTGAAAGTGCAGGTGAAAAAATATCATATATTCATAGCTCTGATAATAGCCTAAAGTTAGTAGAAAAAGTACCAAAATATGTTATAATAACTCTTAAATGTACTTATTATGTTCCTGATTACATTAAAGAAATAATAAATACTGCAGCAAAAGGGCTAGGAAAACATATTTGTATGACCGATACTATAATTCATAAATGTATTGTTTCAGAAATATCTTTATCTAAAGAACAGCTTTTAGAAATATTAAATACTATAATTGAAGCGATTGAAAAGAAACAGCCTGAAATATTGTAATAATAGGTGATATAATGGATGTAAACATAACAGAACATGATAAAGAAGTTATTGAGAAAATGGTAAATGATTTATCTGGGCATCTCAAAATAGCAACAGAAGAAGGGCAAACAGATAAAATATTCGATAACACAACACTAGATATATATATGAAAAATCTTATTTTAACATTAAATGACATAAGAAATGATGGTAATATATCTAAATATGTTGGTGCTGATGGATCTTTTAAAGTTTTGGTTGAGTGAAAAAGCATGTCATGTGTAAGAACTACGAAAGAAAGAGTGCCTACATTAACTCAAGAGCATTCTGATCAAGATTTAGTAAGGAGTGCGTTAATTGCTGAATTAGATGCTGCTTCTTTATATGTTTCACATATTGATAATTTGGAAAACTTGAAAGCAAAAGAAGTAATTGCGCATATATTAGAAGAAGAAAAAGAGCATATTGCCGAATTGATGTGTTTGCTTGAAACTATGGACGAAGTACAATCGGAGAAATTTGATTCTTTGTCTGGCAGTTCGTGTATAATTGAGTAATGATAATAATGCTTCATGTTATGAAGTTGAAATTTTGTTATGGAGTTGAGATATAGTTATGAATCCAGAAGATATTAGACAAATAGTGCGTGAAGAATTGACAACTGAGAAACCTGCTAGTGGAAAAAAGAAGAGAGAGCCATCTCAATGGAATAAGTTTTTGAAAGAATGTGCTCCCTCGCATAAAGATTTGCCTTTTGGTGATAGAGTAAAGGCATGCTCTATTGAATATCATGAACAAAAAGGTGGCAGTGGTATCAATAATAAAAATAAAGAAAAATTAGAAGCAGATAGTGTAAAACAGGAATTAACTAGCGTTGAATCTAGTGATACTGAATAAACACTGTTAATTTAAGAACTAAAGTTGAAACGACAGAATAATAGGAATAATAGCTTATGTTTATAGTAATGACTTTGAAGGTGGAGTAAATTGGATACGATAACAAATCTACCGAAGGCGAATGAGCCTGTAGAAATAAAAGTAAGACCTCGTTATTATGACCGTACAGCTGTTATTTTAAATGCGGTTCCTAATCCAATATCAGCAGAAGATCCATTATATAATAGAGAAGAAATATTTAGGTATGCAAGAAGAAAAGCTGATAAGCTTTGGGTAATAAATGGCGGAAAGGATGACTTATTTGTCAGATTTTCATCCGGAACTGATGGTCCAGAGTCTTTTTCAGATGAAAATAAAATATATCCTGGCGATTATAAAGTTTATTATAATGTATTTGAACTTAGACTTAGGAGTCCGTTGGCTGGATTGCCTTATAGGGTATCTGAAAATGAAATTCAGAGAGGATGCTGTCCTACAGGTGGTGGAGTAGTATCAGTATCTGGCAGTATAGTTCAAATATCAGGACAGATAGTTCAGATTAGTGGGCAACAGGTTGAAATATCTGGGCAACCAGTAACAGTATCTGGTAATGTAATTTTTGTAACAAATCTTAGTGGTCAGACTCTAAATGTTAATATATCAGGACTTACAGTAAGTATATCTGGGGCAACACTTATAACTACAGTAAGTGGTGATATTGTACAGATTTCTGGGCAGCAGGTTGAAATATCAGGGCAGGCTGTAACAATATCCGGAGACATTGTTCAGATAAGTGGGCAGGCTGTAGATATAAGTGGTCAGACAGTAGTTACATCGGTATCTGGAGATATTGTTCAGATAAGCGGGCAGGCTGTAGATATAAGCGGGCAGGCTGTATATATAAGTGGGCAAGCTGTAGATATAAGTGGTCAGGCTGTAGTTACATCAGTGTCTGGAGATATTGTTCAGATAAGTGGACAGTTCGTTGAAATATCGGGATAGACTGTATTTACATCAGTATCTGGAGATATTGTTCAGATAAGTGGTCAGACTGTTGATATAAGTGGTCAGGTTGTAACAATATCAGGAAATATAGTTCAAGTTAGTGGACAAACAGTTGTTACATCAATAAGTGGTCAGGCTGTAGATATAAGTGGTCAGACTGTAGTTACATCAGTATCTGGAGATATTGTTCAGATAAGTGGGCAACAGATTGAAATATCGGGACAGGCTGTAGTTACATCAGTGTCTGGAGATATTGTTCAGATAAGTGGACAGACTGTTGAAATATCGGGACAGGCTGTAGTTACATCAGTGTCTGGAGATATAGTTCAAATTTCGGGACAACTTGTAATAACGTCAGTAAGTGGAGATATTGTTCAGATTAGTGGACAGCCTGTAGTTACATCAGTATCTGGAGATATTGTTCAGATTAGTGGACAAAATGTAATTACATCAGTAAGTGGAGACATTGTTCAGATTTCAGGGCAACAAGTTGAAATATCGGGACAAGCTGTAGACATAAGTGGTGCTATTGTTCAAATTAGTGGACAGACTGTAGTTACATCAGTGTCTGGAAATATTATACAGATTTCGGGTCAGCAGGTTGAAATATCGGGACAAATAATATCTTTAACTTCTGGAACTTATGTTGCAATAAATGACTTTGAACAAGTAACACAATTTAGAGAGTTAGCATCAATAACTCTTAATTCTGGAGAAAGTTTTTGTCCTACAGCAGAAATAGATAACAAAAACGGGTTTGCATATTATGTTACTGCCGATTCTCCTAATAGGATTGCCAAAATAGATTTACCAACATTTAAAGAAGTAGCAACGTTGACACTTAACTCTGGAGAAAATTTTGCAGAATGTTCAGTAATAGATACTGTAGCCGGATTTGTATATTGTGGGTCTCTTTTAGCACCTTCAGTAATTTCCAAAATAGATTTATCAACATTTACAGATACTATACCTGCATTAGTTCTTCAATCTGGAGGATCTGGAATTGGGGTCAATTCAGCAGTAATAGATGCTGCAAATGGATTAGCATACTTTGGTATTAGGAACTCACCTGGATATATTTCTAAAATAGACTTGTCGTCATTTACTGAAGTTGGAACACCACTAGTTCTTAATTCTGGTGAAAATGGTGTAGGTGCAGCAGTAATAGACACTATAAATGGATTTGCATATTATATTACATCGGCTCTTTTTGGACATACTGCAGTTGCAAAAATAGACATATCGACATTTACAGAGATAGGATCTGCATTACCTATTAATTCTGGCGGAAGTGTTATTATTGCAGCAGCAATAGATACTACAAAAGGATTTGCATATTTTAGTGATAATAGTGACCCTGCCAGGATTTCCAAAATAAATTTATCAACATTTACAGAGGCTGGAGTATTAACTCTTAACTCTGGCGAAAGTAATTCTAGGGCAATAGTAATAGACACAACAAACGAATTTGCATATGTTGGTGTTTTTACGATTCCAGGTAAGATTGTCAAAATAGACTTATCAACATTTACAGAGGTAGGAGCACTAACTCTTAATTCTGGACAAGATATTGTCCTTACTGGATTATTAGATACCACCAACGGATTTGCATATTTTAGCACTAATAATGAACCAAGTGTGGTTGCTAAGGTTGGAATAGATTATGTTGCGTTGTCAATTCCATCTGTAAATATATCAGGTAATATAGTTCAGATTAGCGGACAAGAAGTAAGTGTATTTACAGCATCTGGAGATGTTGTTGCTATATCTGGTGTTGTAGCTACATCGGTATCTGGAAATATAGTTCAAATATCGGGGCAAGCTGTCACAACTGATATAAGTGGAACAATTATACAAATTAGTGGGCAAACTGTAGACATAAGTGGTCAGATTGTAACAATTTCAGGAAATATTGTTTTTGTAACAAATGTAAGTGGTGAATCTCTCAATGTTAATATATCTGGGCAGATTGTTGATATATCGGGTCAATATGTTGTAGCTTCAATATCTGGTGATGTAGTTGAAATTAGTGGGCAGGTAGTACAGATAAGTGGTCAGACGGTATTTGCAATAGTTTCTGGGTTGAGTGTGAATGTAAGTGGAGCTATTGTAGAAATAAGTGGGCAAGCTGTTGATATAAGTGGGCAGACCGTAGTTACGTCAGTATCTGGAGATATCATACAGATATCAGGTCAGCAAGTTGAAATATCTGGACAGTCAGTAACAATTTCTGGTAATGTAATATATATAACAAATATCAGTGGTCAAATTCTTGATGTCAATATATCTGGAGATACTGTTCAGATAAGTGGACAGACTATAGTAACTTCAGTAAGTGGAAACGTTGTACAAATAAGTGGACAAACAGTTCAAATATCGGGGCAAGCTGTTATTACTGATATAAGTGGATCTATTGTCCAAGTTACAAATGTAAGTGGACAGGTTTTAAATGTTTCCGTATCAGGATTGAGTATCAGTATAAGCGGTGCAATCGTTCAGATTAGCGGGCAAGAGGTAAGCGTATTTACAGCATCTGGAGATGTTGTTGCTATATCTGGTGTTGTAGCTACTTCAGTATCTGGGAACATAGTTCAGATAAGCGGGCAAGCTGTTGGTATATCGGGGCAAACAGTAATAGCCATTATTTCTGGAATAACTGTAGATATAAGTGGTCAGGCTGTCGATATAAGTGGGCAGACCGTAGTTACGTCAGTATCTGGGGATATTGTTCAAATCAGCGGTCAGCAGGTTGAAATATCGGGGCAGCCTGTAACAATATCAGGTAATGTAGTACAGGTAGATAATATAAGTGGACAAGTATTAAATGTTGCTATATCTGGGTTGACTGTAGATGTAAGCGGTGCTGTAGTTGAAATTAGTGGGCAGGTAGTACAGATAAGTGGTCAGACGGTATTTGCAATAGTTTCTGGATTGAGTGTGAATGTAAGTGGGGCTATTGTAGAAATAAGTGGACAAGCTGTTACAACAGATGTAAGCGGAGCAATAGTACAAATTAGTGGTCAGGCTGTTGATATAAGTGGTCAGACAGTAGTTACATCAGTATCTGGAGATATTGTTCAAATCAGCGGTCAACAAGTCGAAATATCGGGACAGCCTGTAACAATATCGGGTAACGTAGTACAGGTAGATAATATAAGTGGACAAGTATTAAATGTTGCTATATCTGGACTTTCGGTATCAGTTAGTGGAAGTATTATACAAATCAGTGGACAAGTTGTAGATATATCTGGGCAGACTGTAATAGCTATTGTATCTGGACTGAGTGTAAATGTAAGTGGAGCTATTATAGAAATAAGCGGGCAAGCTGTAACAACTGATGTAAGTGGAAGTATTGTTTCAGTTGTGAATGCAAGCGGAACTTGTTTATGCGCTAATATATCTGGTGATGTTGTCAATATAAGTGGACAAGCTGTTGACATTAGTGGGCAGTCTGTAGTTACATCTGTAAGTGGAAGTATTGTACAAATATCAGGACAAGCAGTCACAACTGATGTAAGCGGTTCAATAGTTCAAATCAGTGGACAGATTGTCAATGTAAGTGGACAATTCATAATTACATCAGTAAGTGGAGATATTGTATATATAAGCGGGCAACAAGTAGAGATTAGTGGTCAAGCTGTTACAACAGATGTAAGTGGTGCAATAGTTCAGATAAGTGGTCAAGCTGTCAATATTAGTGGGCAATCTGTAGTAACATCAATATCAGGTAACATTGTTTGGATAAGTGGTCAAGCTGTTACAACAGATGTAAGTGGTGCAATAGTTCAGATAAGCGGACAATCTGTAGTAACATCAATATCCGGTAACATTGTTCAAATTAGTGGACAGTGTGTTGTGACAGATAGTGGGTCTGTAATATACATAATAAGTGGACAGTTTGTAATAGATGCTAATGCATTATCAAACGTGGTAGCAGCATCAGGCACTGTTTTAAAGAGTGTACAGGGATCTGGTAATCAGATAATGCCTACAATCTCAATGGGGTTGAATCAATTTACAAATCCTAACGCTCCTAAATATATAGTACACAATGTTGATGGAGAAGGATGCCAATACGTAACAACCCATTCTGGGGAATATGTGTCAGTATCTGGCACAGTAACAACAAGCGTGAGCGGAAATATTGTTCAGATTAGTGGACAGATAGTTCAAGCTCAAATAATAAGTGGTCAGTTTACAATAGATGCAAATGCGCTATCTAATGTAGCAGCAGCTTCAGGAGTTGTCTTAAAGAACATACAAGGATCTGGTAATCAACTCATACCCATGATTTCAATGGGTTTGAACATGTTTACAAATCCAAATGCTCCAAAATATATAGCTCACAATGTTGATGGTGAAGGTTGTCAATATGTGACTACACATTCTGGTGAATATGTTGTAATATCTGGCACTGTAACAACAAGCGTGAGCGGAAATGCTGTACAGATATCGGGTCAAGCTGTTGGTATACCTTCCACAACAACAATACTAACAGATGATGAATTAGTAGTCACAGGAGCAAGTGGCGGTGTTTCTTTATCGTCTGGAACTGTTTCTAGTTTAGTAATAACAGCATCTGACTTTAATAGTGGTAATATTTATATTGGAGGCTCTGGCGGTACAACTTTTCCATTTGCAGGGCACGGATGGGCGCTCAGACCAGGAAAATCAGTATCATTAAATATTAATAATATGGCTACGCCACATTTATGTGCGGTAGTAAGTGGAGACATAGTTTCATTTATGGGAGTGTTCTAAAAACAGTAACCAGGAGATTTTAAATATGTTGAAGTCAGGAAAATATACAAATACAAACAATGTAGATAAAGTAAAGACATTGAAAGAACATAATAATGGATACAAAACTATTAGTCAAGATGAGAAAGATGATATTATTGTATCTTTCTTACATCAGCAAGAAATGGATCACTTATGTCATTCAATAAATAAAGTAAGATACGATAGAATCCTAACAGACAGAAGTATTCCAGATGACGAATTTAAGCAAAATATACAAAAGTTAAGAGATGAAGTAGTACTTAGAATTTTCCAAGTAGAGAAAATCATAGAACATTCAGTAGACCAACTACCTTCACAAGAAAGGATAAATGCCTCTGTAGAAAGAACAAAAGAGAAGGCAGATAAATTACAAAATAAATAGGAACTTAATCAATTAATCAATTAATCAATTAATAAATAAATAAATAAGAGATATATGGTAGACAATATAGCTATTGCCCATGTAAATAGTCCATTTGTAACAGCATATTTCTGGACTCCTGGTGTAGGGTTCGGAGCTAAATATGCAAATCCTACTACATTACCTGCAGGTAATGGAACAGGAGTATCTTTTTCTCCATCTGGAATTGATGTAGCAGTCACACATAATAACACTCCGTTTGTAACAGCATATCCATGGACATCTGGAGTTGGTTTTGGAACTAAATATGCAAATCCAGCAACATTACCTGCAGGTTCTGGGAATGGAGTAGCATTCTCTCCATCTGGAAAAGATTTAGCAATTGGAAGTACAGGTCCACCATATATAATGGTTTATTCTTGGATAACTGGAGTGGGATTTGGAACTAAATACGCAGATCCTGGTATATTGCCTCCATTTTATGGAAACAGTGTAGCATTTTCACCACTTGGAAATGACATAGCAGTCGCACATAATAATACTCCGTATGTAACAGCATATCCATGGACGTCAGGAGTGGGCTTCGGAGCTAAATATGCAAATCCTGGTACATTGCCTTCATTTACTGGAAAAGGAGTAGCGTTTTCACCAACTGGTAATGATATAGCACTTGCGGTGGAGTTTACTCCAAATATAACAGTATATCCATGGACACATGGAGTTGGATTTGGAGTAAAATACGCAGATCCTGTTACATTACCTACAGGTTTCGGAGAAGGAATATCATTCTCCCCGACTGGTAAAGATATTGCTGTTGCACACGCAACTTCTCCGTTTATAACAGCATATCCATGGACATCAGGGGTTGGCTTTGGAGCTAAATATGCAAATCCTGTTAGTGTTCCTGCAGGTAATGGAAACAGCGTAGCGTTTTCGCCATCTGGAAAAGATATTGCTATTGCAAATGTAACTTCTCCGTCTGTAACTGCATATCCATGGACATCTGGAGTTGGATTTGGAACTAAATATGCAAATCCTGCTATATTAGTTGCCGGTACTGGAAATGGAGTAGCTTTCTCACCTTCATCACCAGTTCCGGCAAGTAAAGCAGATATTGCTATTGCTCATGGTGCGACTCCATTTGTGAGCGCTTATCCATGGACAACTGGAGTAGGATTTGGAATTAAGTATGCAAATCCTGGTACGTTACCTGCAGGTAATGGACTTGGAGTAGCGTTTTCGCCATCTGGAAATGATATAGCTGTTGCCCATACAAATTCACCATATATAATGGTTTATCCTTGGACATCTGGAATAGGTTTTGGTACTAAGTATGCAAATCCTGGTACATTGCCTTCATTTTCTGCGACCAGTGTAGCGTTTTCACCATCTGGTAATGATATTGCTGTTGCACATGCAAATTCTCCATTTGTAACAGCATATCCGTTTGCGAATGGAGTTGGATTTGGGGCTAAATATACGAATCCTGCTATATTACCTGCAAGTACTGGTAGAGGCGTAGTATATTCTCCAAATGGAAAAGACATAGCAGTTGCTCATGATACTTCTCCGTTTATAACAGCATATCCTTGGACTTCTGGAGTTGGATTCGGAGCAAAATACGCGAATCCTGGTATATTACCTACAGGTAATGGAAACAGCGTAGCGTTTTCGCCATCTGGAAAAGATATAGCTGTTGCGCACTCAACTACTCCATTTATAACAGCATATCCATGGGTATCTGGAGTCGGATTTGGAGCAAAATACGCGAATCCTGCTACGTTACCTGCAAACTCAGGAGGTGGAGTAGCATTCTCTCCATCTGGAAAAGATATTGCTGTTTCACATTTTATAGGTCCAAATATAATTGTATATCCTTGGACTTCAGGAATAGGGTTTGGCGCTAAATATGCAGACCCTGCTACATTACCTGCAAATTCTACAACAGGAGTAGCATTCTCTCCATCTGGAAATGATATTGCGGTTCCACATAATACTACTCCATTTATAACAGCATATCCATGGGTATCTGGAGTTGGGTTCGGAGCAAAATACGCGAATCCTGGTATACTACCTACAGATCAAGGAAATGGAGTAGCCTTTACAGGTTTAGCTCTTCCATCAGTTCCACAGATTGCAGATATTGCTGTTGCACATGATATTTCTCCATTTATAAGTGTATATCCATGGACTTCTGGTGTTGGTTTTGGAACTAAATACGCAGATCCTGGTACTACACCTACAGGTACTGGACAAGCTGTAGCATTTTCATATGGTAGTGATATTGCAGTCGCACATGCAATTTCTCCGTCTGTAACTGCATATCCATGGACATCTGGAGTAGGATTTGGAGCAAAATATGCTGATCCTGGTACATTACCTGGAGTTGCTGGGTTGGGAGTAGCTTTCTCACCATTTGGAAATGATATAGCTGTTGCAAGTGTGTTAACTCCCTTTATACAGGTTTATCGATGGACATCAGGGATAGGGTTCGGAGCAAAATATGCAAATCCTGCCACCGCTATCCCAGCTGGAGCAAACGAAGCAGAATTTTCACCATCTGGAAAAGATATTGCAATTGGACATAATGCAACTCCATATGTGACAGCATATCCTTGGACATCTGGAGTAGGTTTTGGTACTAAATATGCAAATCCTGGTACATTACCTCCAAATAACGGAACAGGAGTAGCGTTTTCGCCATCTGGAAAAGATATATTAATTGGTCATGCAACAACTCCATTTATGATAGCATATCCATGGATAACTGGAACTGGTTTTGGAACTAAATATGCGAATCCAT
>Ga0187858_10003308_pt1 | contig 15656 bp, 8 predicted proteins | sample June2016WEW_8_15_FD_133015 | JGI IMG/M metagenome (GOLD analysis project Ga0187858, IMG submission 133015) | Peatland microbial communities from SPRUCE experiment site at the Marcell Experimental Forest, Minnesota, USA - June2016WEW_8_150 | ecosystem: Environmental > Terrestrial > Soil >...
CAAGGCCGGAGCTAAAGAGAAGAAAGGGAAGCTGGCTCCGGTCGGATGAGAGCCTAGGTTTTGCCGGTGGAGCGCCGGGCCGCCCGGCCAGCAGGTGAAACGCCCGCCTCTCGAGAGGAAGGGATTTAGAGGAAATGTCATGCTGATTGAATCGCTTTGTGACGGGGCTCACATTCACAAATTTGTAATTCTGGAATCATAGACGGATCGTCGAATGCCTGACTTCCTACTCGAAATCGGATGCGAAGAAATCCCGGCGCGGATGATTGACGCTGCGTCTCGCGAACTGCGCGAACGCCTACACGCGCTGCTCCAGCGCGAGCGCCTCGAACCGGCTGGAGCAATTTCACATCTCGACACCCCGCGCCGTCTGGCGGTGTTAGCATCCGGCATTCCCGCCTCCCAGCCAGACATTACCGAGCAGGTGAACGGCCCGTCGGCGCAGGTCGCGTATAAGGATGGGCAGCCGACAGGGGCGGCTCATGCATTTGCCAAAAAAGTCGGCGTGGATGTCGCGAAGCTGGAGAAAGTCAGCACTCCCAAGGGTGAATACCTGGCGGCTACCGTCAGGCGGAAAGGCCGCACCGCCTCGGAGATTCTTGCCGAGACGCTCCCCAAGGAAATCTCTACGCTGTATTGGCCGAAGAGCATGTACTGGCGCAAGCGCGGAGAACTGTTCGTGCGTCCAGTGCGCTGGCTAGTCGCGATGCTCGACGAGCAAGTCGTCCCGCTGGAATTGTTCGGCATCTCCGCGGGCAAGACGTCCCGTGGACATCGCATCATCAGCAGCGGCCCAGTCACAGTCTCGAAGCCCAGTGCCTACGTCGAGGCTCTGCGTGGCGCGAAGGTTCTCGGCGCAGTCGAGCGCGAGCAAGTAATCCGCAAAGCGCTCGACGCTGCGACTCGCACCATCCCCGCAGCGCGCTGGCGCGGAGACAAGCCGCTGCTGGCGACCGTTGTCAATCTGACGGAATTTCCCTCCGTCATCCTCGGCAGCTTCGATCCCGAGTTTCTCGACTTGCCCGAAGAAGTGCTGGTCACAGTGATGCGCGACCACCAGAAATATTTCGCCATTGAAGATGCGAATGGAAAATTGCTTCCGCATTTCCTCGCCGTGCTCAACACCGATGCCGACTCCGAGGGATTGATTCGCCACGGCAATGAACGCGTTCTGCGCGCCCGCTTCAACGACGCTCGCTTTTTCTGGCATACGGATCAGAAGCAAACTCTTCGCCAGCGTGTCGAACTGCTGCGCAACGTCACCTTCCAGAAAGATCTCGGTAGCTACTATGAGAAGACAATGCGCGTGCAGCACCTGGCCAGTTCGCTTGCCGCGACGGTGAAACGGAGCGGGATGGCCATTCGACCGGGCGTAGTCCACAAAGCGGCGCTGCTGGCGAAAACCGATCTGACCACGGAACTGGTGAAGGAATTCACCGAACTGCAGGGAATTGTCGGCGGGCTTTACTCCGACGCCCGCGTGCAGCAGCTTGACGCGGAGATGAAGCCCGACGTGCAACTGGCGATCTCACGCGCCATCTACGATCACTACAAGCCCGAGTCGATGGAGGACGATGCCCCCGCGACCGTCGAGGGAGCCGTTCTTTCGATCGCCGACAAAGCCGACTCGATCGCTGGAATGTTTGCCCTCGGTCTCATCCCCAGCGGATCGAAGGATCCATTCGCATTGCGCCGCCAGGCGAATGGCATGGTCAAGACGATTGCCTGGCATAAGCTCCCGTTGCGTCTCTCCGAGATCATGGCCGATGCGCGCGTTCGCTATAGGGGATCTGAGGCTGAGAAAAAGTTCTCGAACGCCGCCTACACCGAATCAGTGCGCAGCTTCTTCCGTGAGCGCCTTGAGTTCTACTTGAAAGATGCGCACGAACCCCGATACGCGTACGACGTTGTCAGCGCCGTACTCGCGGTTGACTCCGACGATGTGGTAGACGCCGCCGCTCGTGCCGAAGCCGTGCGCAAAGTGCGCGGCTCGGCCGATTTCGAATCCATATCCATCGCCTTCAAGCGCATGAAGAATATTCTGCGCCAGGCTTCTGCCAAGACGAACGTGATTGCGATGCGCGTCGATCCATCGAGCCTGCAAGAAGAATCGGAAAAAGAACTGGCCGCGCTCATTCCGCAAACGGTAGCGACGGTCGAGAAACTGCGGGCGGCGCGCGATTATGAAGCGGCCCTGCTCGAAATCGCAAAGTTGCGTCCGGCGATTGACAAATTTTTCGACAAGGTTATGGTCATGGTTGACGACGACAATCTCCGCGCCAATCGTCTGGCTCTGTTGCAGAGTGTAGTTAAAGAATTCTCCACCATCGCGGACTTCTCCGAGATCGTGACCGAAGGCAAGGAATCTACGAAATAAATCAAAGAGGCCCCTATATGGCAACCACGACTCTCTCTGACGCCGAAATCATCGGAAAAAATGCAGGAACGAAAACTGCAGGTACGAAGCCGGCGGCAACGAAACCCGCGCCCATAAAGTATGTCTACTTCTTCGGCGGTGGCAAGGCCGATGGCAATGGCAAGATGAAGGACGTTCTCGGCGGCAAAGGCGCCGGGCTCGCCGAGATGACGAACGCCGGCCTCCCCGTGCCTCCCGGGTTTACGATCCAGACCGAAGCCTGCCGCGAATACATGCGGAACAACGCGGTGTCGAAAGATGTAGACCGCGAGATGCAAGAGGCATTGGCCAAGCTCGAAGCGCTTCAGGGCCAGAAGCTCGGCAAAGGCGACAACCCGCTGCTGGTAAGCGTGCGTTCGGGCGCGAAGTTCTCGATGCCCGGCATGATGGATACGATCCTCAACTTGGGCCTGAATGACCAGAGCGTTGAAGCCCTGGCCAAGCGCACCAACAATCCGCGTTTTGCTTATGACTCTTATCGCCGCCTGATCCAGATGTTCGGCAACGTCGTGCTCGATATCGAGAAACCGGTGTTTGACGAAATTTTTGACGCTAAGAAGAAACAGAAGAAGACCAAATTCGATACCGGTCTTGACGCCAAAGCTCTGCAAGAGGTCATCGCGGAGTACAAGAAAGCGGTCAAGAAGCACGCCAACCGCGACTTCCCGCAGGATGCGAACGAACAGTTAGTGATGGCGCGCGATGCCGTCTTCCGCTCTTGGCAGAACGATCGCGCCAAGCACTATCGCCGCATCAACAATATCGATGACATGCTCGGCACGGCGGTGAACGTTCAAGCCATGGTCTTCGGCAACCTCGGCGAGACCAGCGGCACCGGCGTCGGTTTCACCCGCAACCCCGCCAACGGAACCAAGGAGTTCTACGGAGAATTCCTGCTGAACGCGCAAGGCGAAGACGTGGTTTCGGGCGTGCGTACTCCGGTTCCGATTCTCGAACTCGAAAAGATCATGCCCGATGTCTACAACCAACTCCGCGACATCACCACGCGCCTGGAAAAGCATTACAAAGACATGCAGGATTTTGAGTTCACGATTCAGGATCGCAGGCTTTACATGCTGCAAACCCGCAACGGCAAGCGCACCGGACTAGCCGCCGTTCGGGTCGCGTTGCAGATGGTCGATGAAGGACTGATCACAAAGGAAGAAGCCATCTTCCGAGTCGATCCGAATCAGTTGTATGACTTTCTCGTTCCGCGGCTCGACGAAAAGGGAAGTAAGGTCGAGGTTCTGGCCAGAGGACTGCCTGCTTCTCCGGGAGCGGCCGTCGGGCAGATTGTCTTCACCGCCGATGAAGCCGTCGAGAAAGCGGGACACGACGCGACGAAAAGCCCCGTTATTCTCGTGCGCGCCGAAACTACGCCGGAAGATATTCACGGCATGGAAGTGGCCAAGGGCATTCTCACTTCACGAGGCGGCATGACCAGCCACGCCGCCGTAGTCACGCGCGGCATGGGCAAATGCTGCGTGGCGGGCGCCGGCGATATTGACGTCGATGAAAAAGGGCGCGAAATGCGCGTGAAAGGCCAGACCTTCAGAGCCGGCGATTGGATCTCGCTCGACGGCACCACGGGCCGGGTGATCAAGGGCAAGATGAAAACTTTGGATCCTTCGCCCGACGATCCTGAGCTGCAGAAATTCATGAACTGGGCAGATCCCTACCGCACCATGAAAGTCCGAGCCAACGCGGACATTCCCCGAGACGCCATTCAAGCGCGTACATTTGGTGCCGAAGGCATCGGCCTTTGCCGTACCGAGCACATGTTCTTCGGCGAAGAGAAAATTCCGCACATGCGCGCCATGATTCTTGCCGATAACGAAAAAGACCGCCGCACGGCGCTCAAAAAACTGCTGCCCATGCAGCGCAAGGATTTCGAAGGCGTATTCAAGGCGATGGACGGACTCCCGGTTACCATCCGCACGCTCGATCCGCCACTGCACGAGTTCCTGCCGCGCCGCGAAGATCTCATGGTAGATATCGCCACGCTCCAGTATGCGGACGCGAAAGAGAAAAAGCAGTTGGTCTCAAAGTACCGCGACTACGGAGCGAAAGCGGTTGGCGACTTAAAGAAGCTTATGCCGCTGCTCCTCAGCCGCGTCGAGCAGTTGCACGAATTCAACCCCATGCTCGGACATCGCGGATGCCGGCTCGGAATCACCTATCCCGAAATAACCGAAATGCAGGCGCGTGCAATTTTCGAAGCCGCGGTTGCCGTCGCCAAAGACGGCGTCAAAGTCTATCCCGAAGTGATGATCCCGCTCATCGCCACGGTGAATGAAATGGCGAACCAGGCGGCAATCGTCAACCGGGTGGCGAAAGAAGTCTTCAAGGAAAAGGGACGCACGATCGAGTACCTTGTAGGCACGATGATCGAGTTGCCTCGCGCCGCTCTGATTGCCGATGAGATCGCCAAGGAAGCCGAATTCTTTTCCTTCGGCACCAACGATCTCACGCAGACGACCTGGGGTTTCTCGCGCGACGACGTCAACAAGATCCTGCCCACGTACCTCGCGGATGGAATCATCAAGCAGGATCCGTTTGCCGTTCTCGATCGCGAAGGTGTAGGTCAGTTGGTCAAGATGGCAACCGAACGGGGCCGCAAGACGCGTCCCGATCTGAAGGTTGGAATCTGTGGCGAACACGGCGGCGAACCATCGTCGGTTGAGTTCTGCTATCAGATCGGCCTGAACTACGTCTCCTGTTCACCGTTCCGGGTGCTCACCGCGCGACTGGCCGCCGCGCAGGCCGCAGCCAGCGAAAAGCTGCAGATTGACTCGGGACGGACCAAATAGTTTGTTGGCATCCCCCAACCTTGTCATGCTGAGCGAGGATTGAGCTTCGCAGCGCGAAGCTCATCCGCAGTCGAAGCACCCCTACCCCCTCCACTACGGCGAATCAATCAGGATTTCAACCGAGCCAGATGACTTCTACGGCGAAGCAGATTTTGACCCGCGTCCTCTGCGTTGATCAGTTGATCTTACTCAGTTGACTCTCTGCAGCCGGTTGATCAGCTTCTGCGCCAGATTCTCCTCCGACTCGGACCAAAGCAAGCGCCCGGTTGCGCCTGCATTCTTCTCGACCTGAGCAGTAAACTCCACCAGCTTGTGCACGTTGCTGCGGACGTTCCGCTCCGCCTCGCCCCTCAACTCGACTTCTTCGTGCAGAAACGACGTGTCTAAACCGAAGTCAATTTGAATGTGCCCAGTCTCTTCCGCCGCACGCTCTTCAAATTCCATTCCGTGCGCCGTCAGACGCACCAGCGAGGGCTCCAGCGCCCACTTCTCCGCGCCCTCAGGAGGAGTCCACAAATCCCAATAGGCCTCGAAGATATAGGCATAGTCGTCGTGGAGAAATTCCGCGACTTCCGCTACCGCTTCCTCCGGCGCAACCCCAGGACGAAAGCGGCGCTCGAGAAAGGTCGGCTCACTCCACGAGACGGGCTGGATCGCCGCATAGGTCACCCCATCCCGCGCCGCAGAAAACGGAATTTGCCGGAGCACGCTGACCGTTCGTGGCAGAATCTCAGACTCATCGAAGCTGGGAAACCACAGGCTTAAGTAAAGCGAATCGGCCATGGATGTATTCTAGAACGACGTATTCTAAAACGACGTATTCTAAAAAGATGTATTTAAAAAACGGCGCCGGGTCGGCGCGATGGTCCAGTGTGTGAGCGCGCAGTTTTGACGTCGCAAAAGCGCCCTGTTACTATAAAGTTCGGCTGCCAACAATCATCTCACCCTAGAAAAGTCCCCGTCGTCTAGCCTGGCCTAGGACATCGCCCTTTCACGGCGGTAACGCGGGTTCAAATCCCGCCGGGGACGCCAAGAAAAGAAAAGAGGTTGCTGGGTGTGGTGGTTTCGGCCTTTCTGGCCGGTCACGCTGCGGTCACGATAGAAATCCGATTTTTCGGACATTTTCCGAGGGCAAAGCGCCATGGCGGTACCTAACTTATTGTTTGTTGACGCGAACATCTGGCTCGATTTCTATCGGGTGCGCAACGACACTGGGCTTCGTCTCCTGAAACACACAGAAGACCTAGCCGACCGGCTTATCGTGACATATCAGCTTGAGAATGAATATAAGAGGAACCGACAGGCTGCGATCTTCGAGGGTATGCAGGAACTGAAGGCACCGCAACAGATTCCTCGTCCTGGCATTTTTTCGGACGCTGCCGCCGCGAAAATGATGGCGAAAAATGTGAAAGCAGCTGAAACGCGCGTGAAGAAACTCAGAGATCGCATGGTAAAAGCTCTGAGAGACCCCGCTACGCACGACCCCGTTTACCAGTCCTGTCAGCGGCTCTTTCAAAAGGAGGACAGTCTCACGCTTACCCGCGTGAATCCTCTAAGGCACATTATCCGACGAAAAGCCTTCAGACGCTTCTTACATGGATGCCCGCCACGAAAGAGAAGCGATATCTCAATCGGAGATGCGTTTAACTGGGAGTGGATGGTTCATTGTGCAACGGAAAGAAAAACGGGTCTGGTGATCGTTACCCGTGACTCCGATTACGGCATAACGCTCGAAAAGGAGTCTTACGTTAACGATGCACTCAGGCAGGAGTTCAGCGAAAGAGTGAGTCGAAAACGACCGCTACGACTGTGCTCGCGACTGTCTGATGCACTAAAGCTTTTTGATGTACAAGTAACCGCACAGGAAGAGGCAACTGAATCGCAACTTGTTTCAAGTTGGCTTGAACTTCCTCAGACGAAGAACATGTTCGTACCCTATCCGAACCGGAACGCTTCCTTCGTAAGCAAAGTTATGGTCCCTGGCCATCCCACCAATCTGGTTGCGAGCTACACCCCGAGTAGGTACCCCTACACTGTTGCTGAATACCCTATGACACAGGCAGCCTACAATGCACTGATCGGCGGCCCGCCACCAAGCTACATTTTGGTTGATGAGCCCGGGATTCCGCCTATCAGCAATGCGCCGCAGCCAGCTAAGCCAGATGTTGCGGAGTCTGACACCAAAGGAACAGCCAAGAAGAAGTGACTTCGTGCAGCGTCGGGGCGAACAGTGGCGTAAAGTGATTCCCGTCACGGCCCGCGTCGCCGCTCGGCCCGCCACTCACGATCAGAATTCGCGTAATATCGTCGTGCTGCTTGCGGCAGCCTAAAATGACAAAACTTCCTTTCGATTTGCAAAATCGTACGATGGCGTCGGTATATCCAAAGGGAGGCCGCCCAGCTCTCGATGCCGTTCCGCGTAGCTTCAGTTTCGTTTTGAACGTTGCGCGGTTACGGAATCTTTCTTCTAACGCTGCTTTGTTAGCGCCCGGTCACAAGCTGAGGAAAGCAACTGAGGTAGAGATTGAGGCGATCAGAGACGTACTGACGACGATTGCCGCAGCTTCAGACTTCGGTCCGTGGCAGAGGGGGAAGCCAATTGTAACGGGCAAAAAGACTACGTACGCTAAGATTCCAGCACGTCAATGGCGTTATTTCGTTATCGCATTTACGGGATCGAACGATACATCCTCCCAAATCGAGCGAACACTCTCGATCACGCCTCTCGAACTGAAAATCGGCTTCACGCTGTTGCGAGAAGCATTTCCCAACGCTCCGATGTTGATATTTAGCCCCGCTAGGCTCTTTGCTCAGGTCCAGCGAGCAATGCATGGAAAGATGCCCTTCTTAGATGTGACCGCTGGCGACGTTAGAAATATTCGCCTTTTAAATGATCAACTCCAGAGGTACGATTTCGAGCCGAGCAACTTGAAGCGCCTCATGGAACAGATGCTTGACTCTGATGCGTTGCCGTACGATTCTCCGTTGCGGTTTCTTGGCTATTTTGCAATCTTGGAATCGATGCTAACGCACCAACCAAAGAAGACAGATACAATCGACTCGATTACGCGACAGGTCAAACAGAAAGTTGTGCTTCTGAACAATCGGTGGCAGACGCCCATCGATTACAGTCCGTTCGAGGACAAGAAACCAGAGACTATTTGGTCGGCTATGTATTCCTACAGGAGTACTCTCGCGCACGGCGGAAAGCCAGATTTTAAAGATGAGTTGCGGTTGCTGAAGGACCATGACCGCGCGTTAGAACTATTGACACGGACGGTGAAGAGCATCTTGCGTCAAGCCGTGATTGAGCCGCAGCTACTTTTCGACCTCCGCAACTGCTAGCTACTCCATTCCCTTGCGAATCGCCTCTTACAGGCGATAACGCTGTCTCCTAACTTCATGCTGCATAGCGACTTCTCTCATATCGCGTGAACGCGGTTACGCTCTGGTCACGCGAATCCATCTAGATTAAGACTTTTTCCCTTTATGAATTCGTATGCAGCAATTACGCCCGGATTCCGCCCGGCCATTGGCAGCGCTGGGTGATGAATGTCACTGACAGACTCGCCACGTTCATATAGACAGAAGATGCTTGCATAGTCCTTCGCAGGAAAAGCCGAACCAGGGAGCAAGAACTGGGGATCCTGGTTCGGCTTTTCTGCTAGCCGAGCCCAAGCTGTGGTGCCGGGATCCCGCCCGGCGCGGCTGGCGCGTTTGAAGAACGGCCCGCCAAAGGCCGCTTGATGCCCACAGTGACCATCTCTTCCGGTGTTCCGCGACCGGTGCTGGACACGAACCCCGTTTCTTGCGAGGAAAGGAATGCACTCTCCGCCCTCGGTGACGCTTGGCATGGACATTTTGATCCGGGAGGAATGCAGCCTTGTGTCACCAACCTGAGAAGAGACACAATAGACGTAATACAAGCGCCAAAACAGAATTGAAATGCATCGAGCTACTGCGGTTCTTCGGGTTTCGGGCGCGCGACTTTCTCGAACACCGGCATCTTCTTGTCTTTACCGTAATCGTCTAGAATATGCGCGTTATTGCCGTCGAGGGCAACCTTAGTCGATCCGTGCAACGTCACGTTCAACAACTGGCTCTTGGTGAGAACAGGGCCAAGAACGTAGATCGTGTCGGCGGTTTGTATCCAATAAAAGGTCTTTGTTATAGGCACTCCAACAAGCGCTGCGATGGGAACAACTATTGCCCCGCGTCTCTCGGAAGTGATGTCGATGACCTTCGCGTCTTTCCACTGACGATCTTTGGCTAGTGCTACGGAGGCACATAGAACGGCAAGAATCAAGGCGGCGCTTCTCATGGAGCCCTCCGCTCTCCGTTCTACGCGAACGGACATCGGCAGCAAAGATTCCGAAAGGCGCTCGTCTTAAGGGTTGGGTTTGTCCTGTTGCGTACGATGGCGCTACGCCGTTTGCGGTCATAAGCTGGCGATGGACTGCATGTCCTCCTTCGTGCGCAATGACTCGGCTGCCCCTTGGCGTTCGCAAACGGCAAGCCGAACGCATTGGATGCCACCGAAGACGGTAGTCCCAGATTGCGAGATGCGGACTGGTACCGACTTGTCGGCCTAGGGGAAGTTTCCCGCTGCCTTGCATCGCTCATTCCTCATTGCTCATTGCTGTGCGCGGAAGTGGCGCTTCGTCTGGCAGGAACGGCGGAACAACAGTCGGTAAAAGTGGCTTGTATAGTGAACTTATGAATCCAAGACTGAGACTTCCCGGCTTTGCTGCGTATCTACTTTCTCTGGTAACCGCGGTTGCGGCGCAGACGCCGCCGGAGGCTGCCCGCGCGTACACGGCCGCACATCGGACGGAACTCGTGCAGCAGTTTAGCGAATTGCTGTCGGTACCGAATGTTGCCGCCGATCCGGCAAATCTGAAGCGCAATGCTGACCTGCTCCTCGCTGAGCTCCGGCAACGCGGCATCGATTCCCGGCTGCTCTCGCTCCCCGGCGCGCCTTCGGTAGTCTTCGGGCAGATCGATATGCCGGGTGCCGAACATACGATTGTCTTCTATGCGCATTACGACGGTCAGCCGGTTACTCCGTCGGAATGGGATGGCGGCTCGCCTTTCACGCCGATAGTGCGGGAAGTGAACGGCGAACAGCGCATCTACGCTCGATCGGCCGGCGATGATAAGGCGGCCATCTTCGCGCAGCTTACGGCACTCGATGCGTTAAAGGCGGCCGGGATCCCGTTGCGGGCGAATCTTCGCTTCGTGTGGGAGGGTGAGGAGGAAGCGGGATCACCGCATCTGGAGCAGATCCTCAATGCCAACCGCGAACTGGTCCACGGCGATGTGTGGCTGGTGTGTGACGGGCCGGTCGATCAGAGCGGCCAACAGACGGTGGTCTTTGGAGCGCGAGGCGACGCGCATTTGGCGATCACTGTTTATGGGCCGCATCACGGGTTGCACAGCGGCCACTACGGAAACTGGGCACCGAACCCGGCGATGATGCTGGCGCAGTTGCTCGCCGGGATGAAAGATGAAGACGGCCGCGTTCTGGTGCCGCATTTCTACGACGGAATTGAGCCGCTCTCAGCGGCTGAGAAAGAAGCGCTGGCCCGCGCGCCGGTGAACGACCGGATGTTGATGAACGCCTTTTGGCTGGGGCACGTCGAGGGCGCAGGCGCGCATCTGCTGGAGCTGATCAACCAGCCTTCGCTGAACATCAACGGCTTCTCATCGGGCCAAACTGGAGCCAGGGCCGCCAACGTCATTCCGCCTACTGCGACCGCCGATTTGGACCTGCGCCTGGTGGTCGGGATCGACTGGCGCGAGCAGCAGCAGCGCGTCGTAGACTACATTCGCTCCCGTGGTTACTTCATCGTGGACCGCGAACCCACGCAGCAAATCCTCCTGGAGCATCCGCGGGTTGCTATGGTTCTGCGTGATGAGGCGAGCTACAACGCCGTGCGCACGCCGATGGATCTGCCCATTGCGCGGGAGGTTATCGACGCCGTGAAGAGCGCGCGCAAGGATAAGGATAAAGATGTGGTCCTGCTGCCCACCATGGGAGGGAGCGTGCCGCTCGGAGCGATGGAACGCGCCGCGCGGACTCGCACCATCACCGTACCCATCGCCAACTACGACGACAATCAACATGCCGCCAATGAGAATCTGCGCTTGCAGAATCTGTGGGACGGGGTGGAAACGATGGCTGCGCTGCTCGCGATGCGGTAGCACGGAAGTGCACGCTCCGCCAACAGAATTTCGATTTTCAGATCCACAGATTTCGGAACTGCAGCCCGCTAGGGCGTTTGTCGGGACCAGCGGCGAACCGGAAATGGCCGGAACGCAGGCAAAGGGCAATGTAATAAACCTAATTTGAGTAGAACCGACGTTTGTCGATCTTCAGGGCGCGGATCTTGGAGTCCAGCGTCGAAAGTGGCAGGCCAAACTTTACGGCGGCGCCGCAGGTGCCAGAGAATCGGCCTTTACATTCAGCGAGTGCCTCTTCGATGTGGGTAGGCTCTACCACACTCCATACGTGGTTGACAAAACAGTGGCCATGGCGCAAAATTTCGCACTTCACAAAAGCAACACACGGAAGGCTTCCCCAATGCGACCCTGGACCCTAAGGCTAAAACACTTATTGACAGCAGCAGCGGTTGTTATGTTCATGGCCATGTGCATGGCCCTGTTGTTGACCGACGCAACCGCACAACAGGCGACCGCAAAGATTGTGGGCACGATCACCGATCAGCAAGGGGCGGTGATGCCCGGCGTCAACGTCACGGTCACGAATACGGCGACGAACGCTTCCACCCAAACCACCACCGACAAAGGGGGTTTTTATCAGGTCCTGAACCTGCCAATCGGCACCTACAGGATTGTCGCCCGCCACGAAGGTTTTCGCTCCCTGGAAGTGACCACGGCTCCGTTGGAGATCAACCAGTCGTTGCGGGCCGACCTGAAGCTGGAAGTGGGCGCCCCTAACGAACAAGTGTTGGTGGAGTCGCAAGCATCGGGAGTGGAGACGATCAACGCCACGCTCGGCCAGTCCGTCACCAGCCGTCCCATCGTCAATCTGCCCTTAAACGGACGCAACGTGCTGAGTCTCGCTCTCCTCCAGCCCGGCGTCACTGAGGACAATCCGGATGACACCAGTTCTGGCCAGGGATTCAACGTGGGTGGTGGACGCACCGATTCCATAACCTACTTGCTGGATGGCGGCCTCAACAACGATCTTGTGACTAACGGCGTGGTTTACAACCCGAATCCGGACGCCATCGCCGAGTTCCGCATTTTGACCAGCAACTATACGGCAGAGTATGGCCGCAGCGGCGCGGGAGTCATCAGTGTCGTAACCAAGTCAGGCTCCAACCAATTCCACGGCAGCGCCTTCGACTTCGTGCGCAATACCGACTTCGACGCCAACGCTTATTTCAACATCCAGCAAGGCATACCCAGGAACAATCTCAAGCGCAATCAGTTTGGCGGGACATTTGGCGGCCCCATCCTCAAGAACCGGCTTTTCTTTTTTACCGCCTACCAGGGACAGCGCCAGATAGAGACCGACGTCCTCCCCGAACAACAGACCTTCACGACCGCTGAACTGGGCGGAGATTTTTCGCACGCGATACCCTACTTGCAAACCCCGGTTGACAGTTCGGGTAATCCCGACGGACCGGAATGCGAGGTCGCGGCCGGGTGCGTGGATGCCAACGTTGCCTCCTTTCTCCAGGCCAACCCCTACTTTCAACCGAATCCCACTCTTGCCGCCCAAGCCAAGATTGCTTCGGCTTCATTCGACCCTGCGGCTCAAGCTTACCTCAGTGCGAAGCTCGCCAATGGCCAACCCATGATTCCGTCGACTGCGAGCGGGGAATTTCTCCCCGCAGGGGGCAGCACGAACAACGCCAATGAGATCACCGCTAAGATCGATTTCGATATCACCTCGAAAGACAGGCTGACGGGTACCATCGGCGGTAATCGAAATCCCGTGGTTTCTCCCTTCGGGGGTTTTGTCTCTAACACGGCGCCCGGCTTCCCCAGCACAACCACGGACCGCAGCTACTTTCTCAATATCGCTTACACTCGGACCTTTTCGCCCACCATGCTGAACGAACTGCGTGGGACCGCGCAGCGCCACAGCAACCTGCAGGATAAGCCAGTTACCAACTTTCCCGCGATTACCCAGTTCGGGATCGCGTCGGACGTTGCCACCGGTCCCCCAATCCTGGCGTTCGACAATGGTTTAACGCTGGGGCCAGACCCGTACGGTCCGACTACCTTTGCCGGCAACACGTTTGCGTTCGCGGATACGTTCAGCTGGGTGCAGGGACACAACACGTGGAAGTTCGGCGCGGGATTTTCCGCCTATCAACAAAATACCCTCTATGCTTTTTTTACCGACAGCGAGTACTTTTTTGCCGGATATGCCGCTGGCGGAGACGGCACGGGCAACAGTTTGGCCGACTTTCTGGTGGGCGCTCCCAACAACTTGTTTGAGGGGCCCAATGCCGCCAACGATATCCGCAGCAAAACAACCTACGCTTTCGCGCAAGACGAATGGCGGGTAAGACCCAACCTGACCTTGACCTTGGGGCTTCGCTATGAGTACAGCACACCCAAGCTCGACACCGCGGGGAGAACTTTTAACATCGTCCCCGACGATCAATCTGTGAAATTTCCTAATGCGCCGGCGGGCCTGGTTTTCCCGGGAGACCCAGGCGCGCCTCGCGGCGTCAACTTTCCCGATAGGAAGAACTTTGGGCCGCGAATCGGGTTTGCCTGGAGTCCCCGGAGCAACGGCAAGATGAGCATCCGCGGAGGCTTTGGTATCTTTTACGACGTCCTGAAGGGCGAAGACAACCTGCAATTCAACGGCGCTCCACCCTTCTACAGCGAACCCTTCGTCGTTTTCTACTGCACTCCATCCGCGCTCAATGCCGATTGCCCCACCGGCCAAGGCAACATACCCTATAACTCGCCCCTCCCCTTTTACAGCGCGCCGTGGCAGAACAACTACACTCCCTTTCAGGGCAACCCCTTTCCATCCACGCCGGCCAATCCCGCTACCGCATTCAATACTTGCGCTAGCTCCGGCTACATCTGCCCTTACTACAATTTTCTTCCGGCTGCGGGGGGCTCGGTGTTCTTCGTCAACCCGCATCTGCACACTCCCTATACCTACCAGTACAACTTGAGTATCCAGCAGGAGGTGGCACGAAACACAATATTCGAGCTCAGCTATGTGGGCAGCAGTTCGAAAGGTCTTACGTCGCTGGAGGATATCAACCCGTTCGATCTGAGTACGGTGACCGGTCCCAACCCTGCCCGAATTCTGAACGAGCGGCAGGGTAACCCTAACCTGGTCATCTATTGTGCGAGTCAAGGTGGCCCTTCCGATTGTCCTTTTGAAAATGTGGACGAATTTGACAATGCCAGCTTCGCCAATTTCAACAGCATGGAAGCTTCCTTGACCAAACAAAATGGCAATAACCGCATCATCGGCAACACTTACTTCACTTTGGCCTATACCTGGGGGCACAGCATCGATAACGCATCCGGATTCCGCAATCGGGATTCACAGGTGCCCTATTACGAACCGGGCGAGTTCCGCGGCGCCTCCAACTTCGACATTACGCAGCGGATCACTTTCAGTGGGGGATGGGATTTGCCTTTTGATCAGGCCTGGGCCTCGGGACCAAAGCGCCTGGTGAAAGGATGGAGCCTCTACCCCATCTTCAGCTGGCGGACTGGGTTTCCGCTCAGCATCAATTCGCAACTGCTCGACTCCTTCGGCCCCTCCGATCCAGGACCCTCGGGAGCGGGCGACGGCTACCTCGCCAATGTCGATTTCGCGCCCGGATTCAACAGCATTACAATCATGAACCCCAAAAAGAATGGCAATTATTACTTCAATCCCGCTGCGTTCCAGCCGATCCCGGATGTCTATAATCCAAGCGATCCCTACGGCACAACCAAGCGAGACTTCTTCCGCGGGCCGGGGCGCATCAACCTCGACATGGCTCTGGCCAAAACCACCGCGATCACCGAGCGCGTGAACGTCGAACTTCGTATGGAGGCCTTCAATGTATTCAACCACACGCAGTTCGCCAATCCGGACACGAACATTGACGATAATACGTTTGGCCAAATTACCAGCACCACGATTGGAACCCTGCAAACCCAGCGCATCCTGCAGCTCGCCGGGCGCCTGACGTTCTAAACGACGTTCTAAACTAGGTCGATGGAATTGATATAACAGGCAAGGGTCAAACCCGACGTTGCACTTGATTTTGGGTGGCGCAGCGGTTCACCGCTGCGATAACCGCCTTGTTTTGAATGCGGCTTTAGCTGTGGTGTGTCAAGAGGTTGTTGACATCGAGACCGGATCGGCTGATAGGTGGTTTCTGATCCAGGCTGGCGTGAGGACGATGCCAGTTGTAACGGTGGGTCCA
>Ga0187858_10003310_pt1 | contig 15650 bp, 18 predicted proteins | sample June2016WEW_8_15_FD_133015 | JGI IMG/M metagenome (GOLD analysis project Ga0187858, IMG submission 133015) | Peatland microbial communities from SPRUCE experiment site at the Marcell Experimental Forest, Minnesota, USA - June2016WEW_8_150 | ecosystem: Environmental > Terrestrial > Soil >...
CGTTGCCAGTCGGCCATGTCGTGCACGGTCTCGTTGTTGACCTTCAGGATGATGTCTCCCGCTTTCAGACCGGCGGCTGCCGCAGGACTGCCTCCTTCAACCGAGCGTACCAGCACGCCATGCCCACGCGGCACGCCGAAGAAGTCCGCCAGCTGCGGACTTAAACTTTCCACCACCAGCCCGTGACGCGCTGAGAGCACGGTGAAGGATGGAATCTCGAGGTCTGGAGGATACGCATGCGGCGGCGGCGGATTGCCCAGCACGATCGCCGGCATAGCGCGAGCGTGGGACATGACGTTCCAGGTCCCGAGCGTCACTTTCAGGTCCTTGCGTTGACCATTGCGCACAATGGTGAGGGTTATCGTTTTCTGCGGAGGACTGGCGTGGATCAAGCCTTGCAGCTGCTCGGGCCCGTCAACCTTGGAGCCGTCGAAGGCAACCACAACATCGTTCTCCATCAGACCGGCATGGCAGGCAGGACCGTCCTGGTCGACGTAGGTGATGATGGCGCCCGCCGATTCCTGCAGCTTCAGCGCAGAAGCCCGCTGCGGTGTAACGGCAGTAATTTGCACACCCAGGTACGCGCCCGAATGCGCTTCCGGCCACGGCTGGGCCGCCGGTTCAGCCATCGTCGGGAGAATCATAGCGGCTATGAACCAGGCAACGAACGAAACTCTATTGCGTGTACGCATAACGTCCAACCCCAAATCTACTGACATCTCCGAAAAGCGATCTGCCCAATGGTAGTCCGAATCCTCAACGCCGGACCACCGCCGTTGATAGCTCCTTCAGCCGACATCGACCTCGGACTCCATTGGCCACCTTGCTGTGTGATATTCAAGCCGGGGAACTCCGAGGATATGCCGCGACCGCTCGCCATATCCGACGTGGCATGTACCGTGACCGGCAGATTGCTGGCAAAACATACAGCCACATCGCCCGCGGCGGTATGGAGAAACGAATCGGCGAAACCGCGATTGCCAATGAATTCCACCGTTATCGGCCCCGCTCCAGTTTCTACTTGCGCCCCGCGGCTCAGCCGGAACAGCGCCACGCTGCCGCCGCCCGTAGTGACTTGCACCGGACCTGTAGCGCTGCTCAGGCGCACGCTACCGCCTTCGGTCTCAGCCTTAACAGCGCCATCGATATCACCCAGATACAAGTTGCCCCCGCCGCTCACTACGTGCAGATCACCCAGGCATTTCTGCACCTGAATGCTGCCGGCGCCGGTTTGGATCGTAGAGGCCCGCGACGATCCGATATAAACACGGCCGCCCCCCAGGTTGACCTGTGTCAGCCCGCCCACGTTCGCCACGCGAACATCCGCGGCACCGCTGGTGAGCGTGAGATCGCTGCCCAGATTGCCGGCCTCGACATTGCCGCCGCCGCTGGCAATCTTCACCGGACCAGCCAGATCGTCGAGCTTGATCAGACCTGCACCGGTCGTCGCCACGATGGTAGCCGCAATCGAACTAAATGCCAGCGAGCCGCTGCGCGTCTGAACTTTTACCAGGCCGAGGTCGTGAGGCACCTGCACAATAAATTCGGCTCCGAATCGCGCCAAGGTCTTCTTGCCGGTCTTGCCCTCGATGGAGTCGCTCTCGCCGGCCTTGACCGCCGAAACACGCAATTGCTCAAACTGCTTTCGCGCATCCTTCTCGCTGACAGCATAGGAACGCTTGCGGACAAGATAGGACACACGCGGCGAATTACCTTGCACTTGAACCGAGCCCAGGTCCGTGGTGACATGCAGCTCGCGGGCCGCAGGCATGGTCCCCGTAATCTCTTCCACCCAGGAATTGCCATCGCGATAGATCCGCGATTGTTGCGCGCAAACTGGAAGCACAACCGCAAACACCACCACACAAGCACAGAGGCACAGAGAAGATTTCTTGATGGTCTTTCTCTCCGGCTGTGTAGCTCGCTGGTGATTTTGTTTTTCCTTACGTTTGCGATCGGCCATTTCTCTCTAACTCAGTTCCTTGATGATTAGTCGATGTTTGGCATTGACGACAACACGCGCTGCGATTCAGTTCGAATGTAAGGGCTGGGATCTTCCTTTGCCAACTGCTGCAGCGCCATACGCACGCTGCTGTCAGCGCTTACCGGTTCCAGCGCAAGCAGCGCCCCGCTGCGTACGCCCAGGTTGCTGTCATTCAACAAGGCCTCAAGAACAGCGTTGCGCACCCGGATGTCCTGCTTCACATAAGAGCCCAGGCCATCCAACACCTTCAGTCGAACTCCCGGATTGCTGTCGTAGCGCAACGCATAGGTCAGGGCTTCGCGCACCCGAGGATCGTCGGGCTGGCTGTTCAGCGCATCCACCACATCGAGCCGCACCCCGGGATTGTTGTTATTGTTTTTGGCCGCGAAGGCCAGTAGTTCTTTAATCTGGGCATCGCTGACCGGTCCCTCTACCGAATCGGGCACCATGCGCTCGTAGTTGATCTTGACTTTGTCGGAATTGGGCTGCCGGTCAATCGAAGTAATGCCGGCGATGGAAGCTCCCTGAATCTCGGTCCGCGGGGGAGGACGAAATCCACCCAGCGCGCGGTACATCGTCCCCAGCCCGCCGCCAAAGCCGACGATCAGCAACACTGCCGCGAGCGCGGGCGAAAAACGAACCTGTCGCAACCATGCCGTGGGATCGAAAGCCAGCCGGTGATACCAGGCACGATTCTGCTGCGTGGTCTCGAGCGCTTCCTGCAGCCGCATCCGAGCCGCCGCCAGGAAGCTGGCCGAGGGATCTTCCGCCGGCAAAGCGTTCATCTCTGCCTGAAACTCCTGCTGAGCAGCCAGCTCGGCTGCGCAGTCTTTGCAGCGCTGAATGTGCTGCTCCACCTCATGCCGGGCGTCGTCGGCCAGCTCGTTATAGAGGTACAGGCAAATGTTCTGTTGTACCCAATCGCAATTCATAAAACCTCTCACTTCGTTCGAGGGTACTTAGCAACTAGCAATTAGCAAAACCGCTAGATCGACTGCTTTAGCTAGTTACTAGTTGCTAGTTGCTTCTTCATCTCGCATCCTTCAATGCCGCCCGCAGCTTTTGCGTGCCGCGGAATAATGTGTTCTTCGCTGTCTCTTCTGTCGTATTCAAAATCTCGCCGATGGTGCGCAGCTTCAGCCCCTGGTAATGCTTCATCTCGAAGACCATGCGCTCGCGCGGCGTCAGTTTCTTCAGCGCCTTGGCGATCCGCGCGCCCAACTCGCGCCGCATTAAGTCTCGTTCAGGACTGGCTCCCGATCGCACGTCGGCCACCTGATCGAGCAGATCATAGGTGCCGCCTTCGGAGTCGGTCGCAATGCCCGAGTCTTCCTTGCGCACCTGCCGTTTACGCAGCAAGTCGAGACACAGGTTGGTGACGATGCGATAGATCCAGGTGTAGAACGAGCACTCGAAGCGGAAATTGCCGATGTTCCGGTAGGCCTTGAGAAACGCTTCCTGGTAGATGTCCTGGGCGTCCTGCTCAGAGCGCGTCAGGTGATACGCCAGACGGAGCACGGGACCGTCGTACTGGCGCACCAGTTCCTCGAACGCGGCGTGATTGCCACGCTGTGCTTCCCGGATCAGCTCCGTGTCGTTCATGCGGCTCTGGGCCTGCCCCACGCGTACTGCTGACGCTTTGCCCGTCTCCTGCCACGCCTCAGGAGGACGAAGCGCCGGGGTTCTCAACTCGCGCTGCTTGGCCGCGCGTTGAGGTGCAAGTCCCGGGCCAACCGTGAGGGAAACTGCTACCGCTTCGGCCGGCATCTCTGGTTTCTACCTGCTTTGTAATTGGCAAGCCAATTCTCGTGCCTGCAACTAGATAGACGGGCGCGGGGAGAAACCGTGAGCGAATTATAGTCCCCTTCCTCTAGTACTTACGCGGGAAGACATGCGGGGGTTCAGGAACCGGGTTTACTACGCGGGTTTCTTGCAGTTAGCAGTTAGCAGTTAGCAGTTGGCACTTGGCAGTTGGCACTTAGCACTTGGTGTTTGGCCTCGGCACTTCGGCTGTAGTGCACCGAAAGACTCCTACGTTTGCAACGACTTGGTACAAATGCTTTTGGCTAAGTGCTAAATGCTAAGTGCTAAATGCAAAGATAGACAGCCATTGACCGGGCAGTCATTAGCTAAATAAACTTAGCTAATGAGCTACGCCGTCCATCAGGCCAAAACCAACCTCTCGCGACTGATCAAGGAAGCCCAGAGCGGTAAGGAAGTGGTCATCACGCGTGGCAAGGAACCTGTCGCCAAGATCGTGCCGATTACCAGCGTGGCCAAAAAACGTGTGCCGGGAATGTTTAAGGGACAACTGTGGTCCGCGTCGGACGCATTCGATCCCCTCACCGATGAAGAGATGCGCGAGTTGGGATTTCAGTGATCCTGCCCCGGGATCGTTGCTTGACCCACGCGAGATTAGCTAATTATACTTAGCTAATGAGTTATACAGTCCATCAGGCCAAGACCAACCTCTCGCGGCTGATTAAAGAAGCCCAGAAGGGCAAGGAAGTGATCATTACGCGTGGCAAAGACCCGGTTGCCAGGCTTGTGCCGATCAGCAGCGTGGCCAAGAAACGTATTCCTGACATGCTAAAGGGTCAGATCTGGTCGGCGCCTGATGCCTTTGATCCCCTCACCGACGAGGAACTTCGGGAGTTGGGGTTTAAATGATCGCCTTGCTCGATACGCACACGCTACGATGGTGGCTGGACGGATCTGTACGTCTGTCACCCGCGGCGCGAAGTGCAATTGACGCTACGGCAAACTCGATGGTGATCTCAGCGGTCGTGCCGTGGGAACTTGCGATCAAAACAAACCTTAAGAAGTTCGACTCCCAAGTCTTGTTGTCACGCTGGGACGAGGTTCTCGACGCGCAGAGTTTTTCCGAACTCCCCATCGATTCCGCCCACGCGATCCGGGCCGGCCTGCTGCCCCGCCATCACGACGATCCCTTTGACCGCATGTTGGCGGCGCAGGCGCAGGCGACTGGCTGGCCGATTATCAGCGCTGATCGCATCTTCGAGATGTATGGAGTGCGACGGATCTGGTGAGAGGAAGTTGTGTGAGGGCGCCCGCAGCGGCGCCCTTCGTCGATACATTTCTGCCAACGTTATGCTTCGGCGCCGCTCTCTTCGCCCGCGGACTCACTGGCCTCTTCGGCGACCGCTTCCTTCTGGATCGCCACTTTCACCGGCACGATCACGTCCCGATGCAGCTTGATCAGTACGTTGAACTCGCCCACGTGTTTCAGTGGCTCTTCCAGCAGGATCTTGCGGCGATCGACGTTATGGCCCTTGTGCTCGAGCTCGCGCGCGATGTCGGCCGAAGTGACGGAGCCGAAAAGCTGGTCATGGTCGCCAGACTTGCGAGTGAAGCTCACTTCGACGCCCGCCAGTTGTTTGCCCTGCGCTTCGGCGTCGCCCTTCTCGCGAGCCACGCGCCGCACGGCGGAAGCCTTCATCTGCTCGATGACGGCGCGGTTGGCCGGCGTAGCTTCAATCGCCAGCTTCTTGGGCAGAAGATAGTTGCGGCCATAGCCCTCGGCCACTTTAACTACGTCGCCGCGTGAGCCGAGCTTGGATACGTCTTCTTTGAGGATAACTTCCATTGTTCGAAACTCCGTCTGGGTTCGGGGCGATGCCCCTCGTCCCTTGTGTCGTCCCTGAAGGGACTCCGATCTTCTTGGCCTGCATACCCAGGGCTTCCGCCCTGGGCTAAATTAATTTCGCCCTCCGGGCTCGCCCACCGTCAGCCGGAAATGCTCGCGCACTTCCAAACTGACAACTGACAACCGGCAACTGACAACGGTCTCTTACCGCCCGCCAAACGGCAGCAGCGCGATGTTACGCGCCTGTTTGATTGCCTCGCTCAGGCGACGCTGATGCGGCGTGCATACACCGGTCAGGCGACGGGGAACGATCTTGCCGCTCTCCGCTACGAACTGCGACAGCAGACGCACGTCCTTGTAGTTGATGCCGTCGATCTTCTCGACGCAGAACTTGCAAACTTTCTTGCGGCGGAAAAACTTCCGGCCACCTTCGCGAGGTCCGCCAGGACCGCCGCCGGGACGTGGTCCGCTGCGCGGTCCACGGGGACCGCCTTCACGCGCGCCGCCGTCACTCCGCGGCGCTGGAGCGTCGGTGGTTGCCGCACCCGCTGTCTTCGTTGCTTCGTCTGCCATGGTTCTCCTTCAATGGCCCGTACGGGCCTCAATCTCACAAACTCCTACTGCGGCGAACTTTCGCCTTCCAGGCGCGTTATACGATGCTCGTGAATCTCGGCGATGTGTAACAGCCGAGCAGTGCCTTCAGCGATCTCACCCGTATATTTGCCCAGGTCGCCGATTTGTTGTCCGAGCTTTTCAAACCGCTGTCCCATTTCACGCACATCCCTGGTCAGCAACTCCACGGACTGAGACAAAGCTTCGTGGCGTACCACCAGCCGATCCAAGCGTTCGTCGATGGTCATGTCCTTCTCTCCGAATTCACTTGACGCAGTTACGCGCCGACGGGCGCAGTCTCGCCACCTTCCGCCGGTGCGGCCTCTGGCGCCTCTTCCGGCGCGGGTACCGCGCTCTCGGCAGCAGCAGCGGCCTCGGCAGCAGCCGCGGCACGTGTACCTTTGCCGCGGACCTTGGTGTCGCGAATGGCCTTGATCTTCGCCAGTCGCTTCTGCTCCTCGTCCACGCGCACCGTTATGAACTTGATCACCGGCTCGGTCACACGCAGGCGGCGCTCCACTTCTTTCATCATGCCGCCTTCACCTTCCAGCACCATCAGCATGTAAATGCCGTCATGGAACTTGCGCACCACGTAGGCCAGCCGACGTTTGCCCATGCGCTCGACACTCTTCACCGTCCCACCCGCATTGCCCACCTGCGTCTCCAGGCTGGAGATCAGTTTGTCCTGCTCCTCCTCCGGCATGTCGGGGCGGACGATGAACATCAATTCGTAAGTACGTTGCATTGTTTTCTCCTGAGCGAGCGGTCGTGACCACATCGCTCTTCGCTTTACGCTGTTCGCCTTTCGCCAATGGCAATCAGCTTTCAGCGATAGCCACCGCGTAATCCAATCCTCGTGTCATCCCGACCAAGGGCTTCAGCCCGCGTGGAGGGACCTGCTGTTCTGTGCCGTCCCCGCAGGGACTCGAGTCTCTTGGGCTCTACTTACCCAGGGCTTCCGCCCTGGGCTAATTAAGTTCCGCCCTTGCAGGGCTCGTCTGTCACAACACCTAGTCTTGACGAGTACGGCAACTCCTCGATTGAACTCGGGTTGTACTCCCGAAACTCGAAACTCGAAACTCGAAACTCTAATCCCTAGTCCCTAGTCCCTCATCCCTATCTTCTTCCGCCTTGCGATTAAAGCGGTTCATCGCGGCCTGCACGCCTTCGGCAAGGATCACCCGTACCGCCTCAGCCGCCTGATCCAGCATCTGGTCCACAACCGGCAACTGCGCCTTCTTGAACTGCGACAGCACATACTTCGCGCCATCGCCCACCGGATAATCCGGCCCAATTCCCATCCGGATACGCGTGATCTCCTGCGTACCCAGCGCGGCAATCACCGATTCCGCGCCATTGTGTCCCGCCGAGCGTCCCCGCGGCCGCACCCGCAACGAGCCGAACGGCAGATCCAGTTCGTCGTACAGCAGCACCAGATCCTCTTCCGGCAGCGCCTCGTACTCACGCACCAACTCACTGACGGACTGGCCGCTCAGGTTCATGTAGGTTTCCGGCTTGGCCAGCACGACCTCGTGTCCGGCGATGCGCGTCCGCGCAGTCTGCGCGCGGCAGTGCCGATTATTCACCCGCACGCCGCACTGCTCGGCGATGCGGTCCACCGCCAGGAAACCCATGTTGTGCGGTGTGAACTGATACTCGATGCCCGGATTGCCAAGCCCGACGATCAGCTTCACAGCGCTTATTTCTTCTTCTCAGCCTTCTCGGCCTTCTCCGGCTTGGCTGCCTTCTCCGACTTGGCTCCTTTGTCGCCACCCTCGGCAGCTTCGCCCTCGGTTTCCTGCTTGCCCTTCTTGATGACTTCGGGCTCGGCGGCAGCGGCAGCGCCTTCCACTGCGGCCTCGGCGGGAGCGGCTTCCACCACTTCCTTTACCGCAACCACGTGCGCTACGGGCTGGGTTTCTTCGGTGATGAACTTGACTTTGCTGTCGTGTGGCAGATCGGAAACACGAATCACCTGGCCAAACATCAACTGGCTGACGTCGGCGTCGATGCGTCCGGGAATGTCGGCCGGCAAACATTCGACCTCCACTTCGCGCAGCAGCAGTTCGAGGATGCCGCCCTGCACCTTCACGCCTGGCGCCTCGCCCTTCAGCACGATCGGCACTCTCACCTGCAACACTTTGTCCATGGCAATGCGCTTCAGGTCGACGTGCAGCAGCGCGCTCTTGATGGGCTCGTACTGCCAGTCCACGATCATCACCTTGGCGGTTTTGCCGTCGAGGCTCAGATCGAAGATCGAGTTGTGACCCTGCTCCGAATTCAGGATGCGCCGGATCTGCTTGGGATCGAGAGCGACGGGCTGCGAATCCTGCCCCGCGCCGTAGACCACTGCCGGGATGAGGCCGCTCTGGCGGAGTCGGCGCGCATCGTTCTTGCCGCCACCCTGCCGCGGCTTGGCTTCTACGTTTTTCTCTGCAGTTGCTGTAGCCATAAATTCGTTCCTTTACAAAAACAGTCTGCTGACTGAAGTCTCTTCATGAATCGACTGAATGGCGCGTCCGATAAGCCCGGCGATCGACAGCACCTTGATCTTGGGCTCGTTGCGCCCCGCTTCAGTCAGCGGGATGGTGTTGGTCACGACAACTTCGGCCAACCCCGATTGCGAAATCCGCGGGATTGCCTCCCCGGAAAGCACGGCGTGCGTCGCGCACGCGTAAACCTTGCCCGCTCCCGCATCCAGCAATGCCTGGCAGGTTTTCACCAGCGTGCCCGCGGTGTCGATGATGTCGTCGAGAATGAGACAAGTGCGGCCTTTCACGTCACCGATCACGTGCATCACCTCAGTCACATCCATCTCCACGCGGCGCTTGTCCACGATGGCCAGCGCCGAATCCATTTTCTTGGCGAAGAAGCGCGCGCGTTCCACGCCGCCAGCGTCCGGGGAAACCACGGTCAGGTCCGGAAACTGCTTCTTGCGAAAATAATCCACCAGCACCGGAGACGCGAACAGATGGTCCACCGGGATGTTGAAGAAGCCCTGGATCTGCGGCGCGTGCAAATCCACAACCAGCGCGCGATCCGCTCCCGCCGTCGTCAACAGATCCGCCACCAGCTTCGACGAAATCGGCACCCGCGGCTTGTCCTTGCGGTCCTGACGCGCATAACCAAAGTATGGAATCACCACCGTGATGCGCCGTGCCGACGCGCGCTTCAGCGCATCGATCAGCAACAGCAGCTGCATCAGGTGTACATCTACCGGATCGCAGGTCGGCTGCACCATGAAGACATCGGCGCCGCGCACGTTCTCCTCGATCTGCACATAGGTCTCGCCGTCGGAGAACTTGCTGATGCATGCCTTGCCGATGGGCAGCTCAAGGAAATTGCAAATGTCCTTGGCCAGCGCATCGTTCGCGGTGCCGGAGAAAATCTTCCACTTGTCGTCCTGGCGCGCCCTCACCGGCTTGCGCTCTGACAAAGGCCTTTGTTGTGCGACCGGAGGAGTGCCGCCCTCACCTGGCGCCACCGCCGCAGGAACTATGCTCGTCTTCGCTGCTGCGTCCATTGCGTCTATACCCCGCGCGACCTGGTTTGGTTACATGCTGGGTCCGGAACTGCGAGCCGTCAGCGATCAGCCGTCAGCTCTAATCACCGCTCTGTCATCCTGAGCGGAGGCGGCGCTGATTTTGCGACGCCGGAGTCGAAGGACCCCTATCCTTCGACAAAGCCTGTGTCGTCCCTAAAGGGACTCGGTACTTGTTTTACCCGCTCACCCAGCGTTAAAACGCTGGGCTATGATCTTCCGTCCCGCAAAGCGGGACTCGTTTCCCGCAACTCCAGGATCGATCTCTCACGAGAACATTCGTGACGAATCCGGGTTGCACAACTGACAACTGACAACTGACAACTGACAACTGACAACTGACAACTGACAACTGACAACTGACAACTGACAACTGACAACTGACAACTGAATTCTGGCTGGGCGGCTAGGATTCGAACCTAGACAAAGTGCTCCAAAGGCACTTGACCTACCATTAGTCGACCGCCCAGTTTAGCGGCGAGCTACGAGCCGCGAGCAACTAGCTAAAGTCAACAGTCGAACGCCTAAACGCATTCTCGCCCAAGAACCCGAAGTTCGCAGCACCACTAGCCCGAAGCTCGGGGCTCGAAGCTCGCGGCTTCCACTGCTTTCCAATACTCATCCCGCGTCAGCGTCGTTGTCGCGACGGCCGCATGGCCCGCGGCCCTCATGCGCTCGGCTGCGGCCTGTGCCTCGTCTGCGGATACGAACAATCCGTACAACGTAGAGCCGGAGCCCGACAACGATGCATACTGCGCGCCTGCGCGCTGCAACAGCTCTTTTACCTCACGAAACTCGGGATACTCAGGAAAGACGACGCGTTCGAAGTCGTTCTCGATCCCGGCTCGGACGAGGTCGAGAAGCGGTGTCTCGGCCCGGTCCCCGCCAAATGCGGGAACACCGGATGCAGGCCCAACCTTTACCCCACCAAGTCCAAAAGCGGGACTTGCCGGGGACCCTGCCTGCGGAAAACTCTCGCTCAGCCAGGCAAACACACTCTGACTGAACTTGTTTATTGTACCTGCGACGTCAGCGCCGGTCAATGCGGCTTCGGACTTGCTAGCTGGGGGAGCAAACGGCGTGTCTTTGCCCGCGACTCGCGCGTCCCACTGGGCGAAGGCCTTGGGTGTCGAGACGCCAATAGGCGGGGTGACTACGACCACGTGCAGGCTCGGCAGATCGGGCAGCGCGTGCACTTCCTCACCGCGTCCCACGCCGAGAACGGTCCCGCCAATCAGAAACAGCGGCACGTCACTGCCGACTTCCGCAGCGATGCGCAGCTTGTCTGCCATGGCGAGTTGCACGCCAAGAGCGCGCTCCAAGCCAAGCATCGCCGCTATGGCATTCGACGACGCTGCTCCCATGCCTCCCTGAACCGGCAAGCGCTTCTCGATCTCGATGACGATCCTGGTAGAGCGGGCCTTCAGGCCCGCGTCCAAGCTATCGCTTATGATCGGGGGCTTTAGCCCCAGCTGGGTTGTCGCGGCCAGCATCCGCTCCGCAACCTTGTAGCAGGTGTTCGACTCATCCAGCGGCACGCGCGGATCGTTGCAGCGAATCTCAATGCCTAAGCCAGGCTGCACCTCGACGCGCACCACATCATGCAGCGCCAGTGTCTGATAGATAGTGCGCAGCTCGTGAAAGCCATCCGGCCGCACCGGACCGATCTTCAATCCGAGATTAATCTTCGCGAAGGAAGGAACAGAGATCATAGAAGCAGTTGCCGATTATCAGTTGTCAGTTATACATCTCGACGCTGCTTAGCGCTTCGCGCTGCCACTACCCGCGGAATTCCCTGCAGATCAGGCACCACGCGAACATCCTCCCACATTGTGGGACTAAGCAAATTGACTACGGCATCGCGCATCGAATAACCAATTTCCATCGCCAGCCAGCCGCCCGGTTTCAAGGCGCGATGCGCCTGCTCAATCAGTAGTCCAATCACATCCAACCCTTGCTCCCCCGCAAAGACTGCCACGCGCGGTTCGAAATCCCGCACTGACTTCTGCACCTTGTCCGCTTCACCGAAGCCAACATACGGCGGATTGCTGACCACGAAATCGAAGTCGCAAACGTCAGCCAGGGCTTCAAGGACATTACTCTGCATGAAGCGCACCCGCCCGTCGAGTTGCAGCCGCGCGGCATTGGCCCGCGCGATCTCCAGCGCATCGGCAGAGACATCGACGGCGTAGACTTCAGCGCTCTTCAGTTCGTGCGCGAGGGCCAGCGCAACACACCCCGAACCGGTACCAACATCCACCAGCTTCGGATGCGGGATGCCGCGCGCAAGTTCCAGGACCGTCTCGACCAGGTGCTCGGTCTCAGGACGCGGAATCAGCACGGCGGGAGAGACGACGAAGTCCAGTCCCCAGAACTCCTGATGTCCGGTGATGTATTGCGAGGGCATGCCCGTCGCACGCCGGGCGAGAACTTCGTCGTAACGAGCTTCGTCTTCGGCAGTGAGGTCGCGCTCCGGATGAGCGTATAGGTAGGCGCGATTGACGCCGAGGACAAACATAAGCAGCACCTCGGCATTCATGCGCGGCGAGCCCACGTCGGCCGCTTCCAGACGATCGATTGCCGACGACAGGGCTTGTTTCAGTTGCATGGAAGAAATGAGTTAACCACAGAGACACAGAGACACGGAGGAATCAAATCCGTTTCATGTCAACTTCAACTTGCCAGCATCGCAGCTCATCATTGAGCACCATGAGAATTGCGAACGAGCTTGCCATTCCTCTGTGTCTCTGTGTCCCTGTGCCTCTGTGGTTCAAGAAAGCGCCCGCGTTTACGCCGCGCCGGCCTCGTCCCCTTTGAGCTTCTCCGACTGGAAGTGCGTGATCAGCGCGTCGATCATCGGTTGGATACGTCCGTCCATAAACTCCGGCAATTGGTGCGCAGTGAAGCCGATGCGATGGTCGGTGACGCGGTTCTGCGGAAAGTTGTAGGTGCGAATCTTTTCGCTGCGATCGCCGCTGCCCACCATGGCCTTCCGTTCCTTGGCTAGCGCCGCCTGCTGCTTCTGCTGCTCCATCTCGTAGAGGCGGGCGCGCAGCACGCGCATTCCCTTTTCGCGGTTCTTGATCTGCGATTTTTCGTCCTGGCAACTGACGACTGTATTGGTCGGCAGGTGAGTGATGCGCACCGCCGAGTATGTCGTGTTCACCGACTGGCCTCCGGGACCGGAGGAGCAGAACGTGTCGATGCGAATGTCCTTGGCCTCGATCTTGATGTCCACATCTTCGGCTTCAGGCAGCACCGCAACTGTCACGGCCGAAGTGTGAACCCGGCCCTGGGTCTCGGTCTCGGGCACGCGCTGCACGCGATGGACGCCGCTCTCATACTTCAGCCGCGAGTAAACCCGCTGGCCTTCGATGATGGCGATCACTTCCTTCAGGCCGCCGACGCTCGACTCCGACGTAGAAAGCACTTCCACCTTCCAGCGATTGCCTTCGGCGTAGCGCGTGTACATTCGGAAGATTTCGGCGGCGAAGAGCGTAGCTTCGTCACCGCCCGTGCCGGCGCGGATTTCCAGAATCACGTTCTTCTCGTCGTTCGGGTCCTTGGGCAGAAGCAGGACTTTCAATTCCTCTTCCACCTGCGCCAGCCGCTCCTCCAGCTTCTTCATCTCCTCGCTGGCATAGGCGAGCATCTCGGGATCGGTCTCGTCGGCGGCGAGTACTTTGCTTTCCTCGATGCCGCGCGTCAGGTCCTTGTACTCGCGATACTTCTCAACCACGGGCTGCAACTCGCTGTGCGCCTTGGCGGTCTTCTGGTAGCGCTGCGAGTCGGAGACGATATCCGGCGAAGCGAGGGCCTGGTTCAGCTCTTCATACTTGGTTTCGATATGTTCTATGCGTTCAAACATGGGATCAATTCTATTGTACGGAAATGACATTTCTTGGGTGTCATCCTGAGCGGAGCGAGGCAAACGCCGAGCGCAGTCGAAGGACCCCTATCGCTGCCGAAAATGTCTGCGCTCTGAATAGGGGTCCTTCGACTCCGCGTCCGCCCGACCCGCCAATGAGGCGGGTCGAAAAATCGGGGCGGACGCTCCGCTCAGGATGACACCCGAAAATTAACTGGATAACGGCGCGGCCGAAGCCGCGCCCCTTCAAGGCTGCAATTGAATTGGGAATCGCAGTTCTCGTGGCGGCGGGCGCCGCTAGGCAATCACCAGCTCGCCGCCGCGCTGCTTCTCCAGTTCCATGGCTTCATTGAGAGCGGTAATGGCGGTCTCCACTTGATCGTCGGCGGGGGGCTGCGTGGTGATGCGCTGCAGCCACAGTCCCGGCTTCGTCAGCACCGCGAAGAGCGACGATCCGTGTTTGGCGGCGAAGCGGATCAGCTCGTACGAAACGGCGGCGATCACCGGCAACAGCGCGAGCCGCGAGGCGAAGCGCGCCCAGAAGGTCGTTGCCGGTATCAGCATGTAAAACAACATCGAGATCAGCATCACCGTCATCAGGAAGCTGGTGCCGCAACGCGGATGAAAGGTCGAGTACGACTGCGCGTTCTTTACCGTCAGCGGATCGTTATTCTCGAAAGCGAAGACCGTCTTGTGCTCAGCCCCGTGATATCTGTAAACCCGCTTGATGTCGGGCCACAGCGAAATGCCCCAGATGAACAGCAGGAAGAGGCCGATGCGGACCACGCCGTCCACCACGTTGAACAGGATCTGGTTGCCGAAGGCGGGATAATGGTTCTTCAGCTTAGTGGCCGCCAGCAGCGGCACAAACTTGTACATGAAGATGAAGAACCCGAGCGACAGCATGAGATTGACCGCGATCACCCAGCCGCTGATCTCCGTCTTCTTCTCTTCGTCCGGCGTCAGCTCATCGAGCGCGATGTTGGCCGAGTAGCGCAGTGCGCGGAAGCCCAGCGTCATCGCCTGACCCAGTGTCATGATGCCGCGCATGAAGGGCCACGCCATCCACTTGTGCTTGTCGGAAAGCTTCTCCAGCGGTTCGGAGTGCGTCGCCAGGGTGCCGTCGGGCCGGCGAATGCAGATGCCCCACGCGTGCGGCGAACGCATCATCACGCCTTCCAGCACGGCTTGGCCGCCGACCAGTGTGGTTTCCTCCCCGCTCTCCAGGGCCGGGAGAAGTTGAACGGCCGCTAAGAACCGCAGATGGCGAAGCAATTTACGCATGATAATTGGATGTTCCTCGAAGGGGTACGACGCACAATTGCGCTAGTTCAGGGTAAGCAGGCAGGCTGACGATGTCAATCCATCCAAAAAAAGTTGGTCCTGGCCAGTTTCAATTGTCCACTGCCGAAAGCGTAGTAGTGCGCGAGCGCCGATATGGCGCGCCCGGCTCTACCTCACAGCCGGAATTGCGAACTTGTCAGCGAAAAAGCTATAATCGTAGCTTACTCAGCCAGTCTGGCAATCGTCTGGAGAAATCATGGCACAAGTTTGTGAAATCTGCGGCAAGGGTCCGCAATTTGGGAACAATATCAGTCACGCGCACAACGTCACGCGGCGACGCTGGAATGTCAACCTGCGGCCGGTACGCGCCAAAGTCACGGGCGGCAGCCGCCGTATGCGGGTCTGCGCCAGTTGTCTGCGCAGCGGCAAGGTTACGAAAGCTTAGTACCCGCCGAGTATCCGCCGATTGGACCTTGCGACCCCTCTCCACGCCGAGAGGGGTCTTTTATTTTTCCCGACGAGATAATGCAAGCGCCGTCGCCGGGTCAGGCAATTTCCAGTTGCGAGCGCATCTTCTCCGCCAACTCCCGCACTGACCTGACCTTCTCCGCGACATCGGGAGAGATGGATTTCTGCCGCAGCGCCAGCTCTGAGTTCAGCAGGATACCTGTCACCTGGCTGCGCAGCTGGTTGCGCAGCAACTGCTCTGCGGTGCGCGTTGCCATCAGCCGTTCCTTCTCGGCACGCCGCAACG
>Ga0187858_10003333_pt1 | contig 15592 bp, 11 predicted proteins | sample June2016WEW_8_15_FD_133015 | JGI IMG/M metagenome (GOLD analysis project Ga0187858, IMG submission 133015) | Peatland microbial communities from SPRUCE experiment site at the Marcell Experimental Forest, Minnesota, USA - June2016WEW_8_150 | ecosystem: Environmental > Terrestrial > Soil >...
CGGCGGCGGCATCGTCGCCGCAGAGCGCATTCATCAATGCCGGTCCGGAAAGATCGGCCAGTCGGAAATAGCCGGAGGCGACGACAAGCACGCGGCCGGTGGGACGCGTGCGGCGATCGCCGGCCTGACGCGATAGGGCGATGCGATCGGCTCGCCGGGAGGTTTCAGCGCTGATGACCGCCTGGGCATCGGTGGTGAATTGGCCCAGTTCGCCATCCTCCAGCAGGGAGGTTCGCACGAAATTCTGGGGCAGGGGCAAGCCGGGATGAGCGGCAAAAAGTTTGCCCAGTTGCTCGGTCCAATCCCAGCCCGCGGCGAACCCAAGGCGCCCGGCGGCCAGCTCGGCGGAAAAATCCTCGCAGCGCAGCATGACCGCCAGACACAGCGGGTCGGGCACAATCGCCACGATGGCCTGATTGGACTGGATTCTTTCAAAACACGCGCGCAGCTGTCCGGCATGCGTGGGGTGGACGAAGCATCCGACGGTGCCGCTTAGTTCCAGGTTTTTGAGCATTTGGCGGCCGGCCAATAAGGGCACGGAACATCCGGTCCACCAATAGCCTTCGTCCAAAGCCGTGAGAAAGCCGTCGCGGCCGAAGGTCCACTGCAGCGGCATCGGCACGCTCGTAACCATATGTGCCACAGAAGGTTGCAGTTGCTGGAGCGCGGCCAGATTGATGGCAAAACGCTCTTGTGCCAGGCGGTCGGCGGCGGCTTGCGGGGCAGGCGGCACGTCCGCGGCGGGGCGGAGGGCATCGCCGACGCACAGAACAACGCTGTTCATACCTGATTTATCGGACATTGGCCGGGCCGGGACTTGAGCTTTTGGTCGAGGTGCCGCCTGCGGCTACACTTGGGCGGATGCGCTTCACCAAGATGCACGGCATCGGCAACGACTACGTCTACGTCAACGGCTTTGAGCAGACGGTGGCCGATCCCGCGCAACTGGCCAAACGAATCTCCGATCGGCACTTCGGCGTCGGGGCCGATGGGCTGATTTTGATCCTCCCTTCGGACAACGCGGATGTGCGCATGCGCATATTCAACGCGGACGGCAGCGAGGCGGAAATGTGCGGCAACGGCATCCGCTGCGTGGCCAAATACGCTTACGAGCACGCCCTGGCGCGCAAGAATCCGATCACGGTCGAGACCGGGCGCGGCGTGCTGTCCTTGTCCATGCGAATCGACGCTCAAGCGGTACGCGAAGTGACGGTGAACATGGGCCAGCCGATTCTTTCCTTGTCGCAAATTCCCGTGAATGCGGAAAAAGTGGTCAAGAGCTGCCGCGAGCACGAATATTATGATTTTGAGCCGGGCGATTCCGAAGGCGCCCGCGCCGTGTTCGTTTCCATGGGCAATCCACACGCGGTCATGTTTGTGGAGAATGTCCGGAAGATCGACGTGCCCAGGCTGGGCCCCAAGATCGAGCATCACAGCGCGTTTCCGCATCGGATCAACGCGCACTGGGTTCAGGTGCATTCGCCGACGGAAGTGACGATGCGTACGTGGGAGCGTGGCAGCGGGGTGACGCTGGCCTGCGGGACCGGGGCGTGCGCGGTGTGCGTGGCGGGGGCGCTGACCGGGCGCACGGGACGCAAAATCTTGGCGCATCTTCCCGGCGGGGATTTGGTCTTGGAGTGGCGGCAGGACGACAACAACGTGTACATGACCGGCCCGGCCAGCGAAGTTTTTTCCGGCGACTGGCCCGAGAACCGCTGAGTGCAGCCGGCCATGGACAAAACGCAGATCCTCAAGCTGGCACAAGAGCATCAAGAAGCCGGCCGTTTCGAGCTGGCGGAGGCGCTGTATCAGCAGGTTTTGGCGGCCGAGCCGGACCACGTCGATGCCCTGCATGGGGCGGGGATTGCGGCGTTTCAGAGCGGCCGCCGCCACGAGGGTTTGCATCTGCTCCGCAGGGCGGTGGCCAAGAATCCCCAGCGCGCGGATTGCCATTACCACCTGGGGTTGATGCTGAAATTGTCCGGCCAGGCCAAGGAGGCGGTCGGGGCATTTGAGCAAGCCTTGGCCGTTCAGCCGGATTATCCGGAAGCGTGGAATGATCTGGGGATCGCGCTGGCGCTGGACGGGCGGCCGGCGGACGCGGTGGCGGCGTTCGAGCGGGCGGTGTCGCTTCGCCCGGATTTTCTCGACGCCCTGGGGAACCTGAGTCACACGTTGCAGCGCCTGGGGCGATGGGAACAGGCGGTTGACGCCCAGCGCCGATGGATCGCCTTGCGGCCGCACGATGCCGAGTCGCAATTTCACCTAGGCAACATGCTCCACGAGGCGGGGCATCTGGAGGCGGCCATCGAAGCTTTTGGCCAAGCCATCGCCCTCAAGCCCGACTTTGCCGATGCCTGCTACAACCTGGGCAACACCCTGAAGGCCAAGGGGGACTTGGCCGGCGCGGCCCAGGCGTACTTACGCGCCCTGGAATGCCAGCCGAATTTGCACGAAGCGCACAACAACCTGGGCAACGTGCTGCTAGATCAAGGACTTTTGGATCAGGCCATGGCCCGGTTTCGCCAGGCGCTGTTGCTGCAGCCGGATTACCTGGTGGCGCACAACAATCTGGGCAACGCTTTGAAAGATGCCGCCGAAATCGACCAGGCCCTGGCCTGTTTTGATCGGGTGTTGGAGATCGATCCGAACTACGCCGAAGTGCACAGCAATCGCGTGTACGCGTGCTGTTTTCATCCGGATCACGATTCGCGGGACATTTTGCATCAGACGCTGCAGTGGTCGGCGCGGCATGCCCAGCCGCTGGTCGGCCAGATTCGGCCGCACCAGAACGATCCATCTCCGCAGCGGCGTCTGCGCGTGGGTTACCTCACCGCGGATTTGCGGGCGCATCCGGTGGGGCGGTTTTTGTTGCCGCTGCTGGCCCACCACGACCGACAACAGGTGGAAGTCTGGGCCTACAGCGGCGTGCAGATCGCCGATGAGGTGACGGCCCAGCTTCGGGCCAACTGCGACGTGTGGCGCGACATCCGCCGCTGCTCGATGCCGCAGATCGCCGAGCAAATCCGCCAGGACCGCATCGACATCCTCGTCGACCTGAGCCTGCACATGGCCCAGAACTATTTGCTGGTCTTTGCCCGCAAGCCGGCGCCGGTGCAGGTGACGTACCTCGGCTATTGCAGCACCAGCGGCATGGAGACGATGGATTATCGGCTGACCGATCCGTACCTGGACCCGCCCGGCAGCGACCTGAGCTGTTACCGCGAGCGATCGGTGCACTTGCCGCGGACGTATTGGTGTTACCAGCCTCTGACGACGCTGGCGGTCTGCGGGTTGCCGGCGGGCAAGAGCGGCGGGATCACCTTTGGATGCTTCAACAACTACTGCAAGGTATCGCCGCCCGCGTGGGAGGCATGGACGCGGATTCTGGCAGCCGTGCCCAATTCCCGGTTGGTGCTGTTTTCCCCAGTGGGCGAGCATCGGCAAAAGGCCCTGGGGCGCGTGGCGGCGGCGGGCGTCGACCCCCGCCGCGTGATCTTCCTCAACGGCGTGCCCCTGCCACAGTACTACCAGCGGTACCAAGAGATCGACATCGCCTTGGACCCATTCCCCTATTGCGGGGGAACGACAAGCTGTGATGCGTTGTGGATGGGTGTTCCCCTGGTGACGCTGTGCGGCAGCAGCGCCCTGGGACGCGGGGGCGTGAGCATTCTGAGCAACACGGGGTTGCCGCAGCTGATCGGGCAAAATGTGGACCAATACGTCGCCATCGCCGCCGCCCTGGCCGCCGATCTGCCGCGCTTGGCTGAGCTGCGCCGCACGCTGCGGCAGCGCATGGCCCTGTCGCCGCTGATGGACCAACCGGCCTTTGCCCGCGATATCGAAGCGGCATATCGCCAGATGTGGCGGACATGGTGCGGCGGGGTCGCGCCTCACCTGGCCGGCGCCGGGAGCTAGGCTGTTCGTGCCCGATGGATGGGAAATCCGGCCGCGGCTACACTGGGGCCGCTGAGCGGCACATGGACATCACGCAGATATTCGAGCTGGCCAAGGAGCATCACGAAGCGCGGCGTCTGGACCAGGCCCAATCGCTTTACGAGCAGGTTCTGGCTGCCCAGCCGGATCATGCCGCGGCGCTGCAGGGGGCGGGCATCTTGGCGTTCGAACGCGGCCGCTGCGATGAGGCAGTCCAACTCCTGCAGCGGGCCATCGCCCTCGAGCCGCAACGCGCCCAATTTCATTACAACCTGGGTTTGATGTTCAAGGAGCTTGGCCGCGTCGAAGAGGCCATTGCGGCATTCGAGCGGGCCGCGGCGCTGGAGCCGAACGATCCTCGTACCTTCAACGATCTGGGCATTGCCCTGGCGTCGCAGCGGCGATTGGAGGATGCGGTGGAGGCGTTCGGCAAGGCGATTGGCTTGCGTCCGGATTTTGTCGAGGCGATCAACAACCTCGGCAACGCCCTGGGGAGCCTGGGCCGATTGGAGGAAGCAGTAGCCGCGTGTCGGCGGGCCATCGCCCTGCGACCGGACTACCATCGGGCCTACAGCAATCTGGGCAATTCGCTTTGGGCCAAGGGCGAGCAGGAGCAGGCCATCGCCGCGTGCGAAAAAGCACTTTCCCTGCGGCCGAATTCCGCCGAAGCGTGCAATAATTTGGCCAACGCCCTCAAGGACGTGGGGCGCCTGGACGAGGCGGTGACCCTGTATGGGCGGGCGGTTGCCCTGCGCCCGCAGTCGCCGGAATTTCACAGCAACCTGATTTTCGCCCTGCATTATTGCCAGGATCAGGATGCCGCTTCGCTCCTGGAGGAAATGCGACGCTGGAACCAGCGGCATGCTCGACCGCGTGGGTCCTTGATCCGGCGGTACGACAACGACCGCGACGAGCGGCGGCGCTTGCGCATCGGATACATCTCGCCCGATTTCCACTCGCATTCGGTCGGCCGATTCCTCCTGCCCCTTTTCGCCCACCACGATCACGAGCAGGTGGAGATTTTTGCCTACAGCGACGTGCTGCATCCGGACCAGACCACGCAGCGACTGCAAAGCGGCTGCGACCACTGGCGGGATATCCGGGCCATGAGCGACCGGGACGTCGACGGGCAAATCCACCGGGACCGCATTGATATCCTCGTGGATTTGTCGCTGCACACGGCGGGCAACCGGCTGCTGGTCTTCGCCCAAAAACCGGCGCCGCTGCAGGTCACCTACTTGGCGTATTGCAGCAGCAGCGGCCTGGACACCATGGATTATCGCTTGACCGATCCGCATCTCGATCCGCCCGGAATCGACGAAAAATGCTACAGCGAAGCGACGATGCGTTTGCCGCGGACCTACTGGTGCTACGAACCAGACTCCGATGCGCCGCCGGTCGGCCCGCTGGCCGCGGAAACGAGCGGCGGGATCACCTTCGGCTGCTTCAACAACTACTGCAAGGTTTCGCCGGGCGCCTGGGAGGCGTGGTATCGCCTGCTGAGTGAGGTGCCGCGGTCCCGCCTGGCGGTTTACAGCCCGCGCGGCAGCCACCGCGAGTCGGCCTACCAGAACCTGTCGGCAGCCGGCATCGATCGCGATCGCCTCTCGTTCGTGGATCGCATGCCCCTGGGCGAATTTTTCGCTCGCCATGACGAAATTGACGTGGCGCTGGATCCATTTCCGTACGGCGGCGGGACCACGACGTGCGATGCACTCTGGATGGGGGTGCCGGTGGTGACGCTGCGGGGGCGGACGGCCGTGGGACGGGCGGGGGCCAGCCTCCTGAGCAACGTCGGCTTGCCGGAGCTGATTGGCGGAACTGTGGATCAATATGTCCGCATTGCGCGTGACCTGGCGGCCGATCGGCCGCGGCTGGCCGAGCTGCGCCGCACCCTGCGGCAACGCATGGCCGGCTCCCCCCTGATGGACGCAGCCGGCTTTGCACGCGATGTCGAATCCGCCCTGCGCCAAATGTGGCGGCGCTGGTGCCAGCAGGTCTAAGATTCGACATGGCCTCTTCCACCGAGGGTTCATTCCCGCCCGAGCTTCTGGCGGCCAAGAAGCAGATTCGCGAGCGCGCCCGCTCCTACGGCTTGGATTTCTTCCCCGTCGTCTTCGAGATGTGCGATTACGAGCAGATGAACCAGGTGGCCGCCTACGGCGGCTTCCCCCAGCGCTATCCCCACTGGCGCTTCGGCGCCGAGTACGAACGCCTGCGCAAACAAAACCTCTACGGGCTGGGTCGGGTCTATGAAATGGTCATCAACAACGATCCCTGTTATGCGTATCTGCAGGAATCGAACCCATTGGTGGATCAGAAGCTGGTGATCGCGCACGTGTACGCTCACGCGGATTTTTTCAAGAACAACCTGTGGTTCAGCCAGACCAACCGCAAGATGGTGGATGAGATGGCCAATCACGCCACCCGCGTGCGCCGCCACATCGAAAAGCAGGGATACGACACCGTCGAGAAATTTCTGGACGTCTGCCTGGGCCTGGAAGACCTGATCGATCCGCACAGCCCGTTTCTAAACCGCGGGCCCATGGAGCAGAAGCCGCACCAGCCGCAGCGCCAAGAGCCGCTGCCCAAGTTCAAGGCCAAGGAGTATCTGGACAAATGGATGAACCCGCCGGAGGTGCTGGAAGCCGAGGCCAGAAAGCTGCGCGATCAGCACGACAAGATGCGTCACGTGACGCCGGCCCAACCCACGCGCGACCTGCTGTCGTACCTGCTGCACCACGCCCGCCTGGACGATTGGCAGGTCGACTGCCTCACCATCGTCCGCGAGGAATCGTACTATTTTGCCCCGCAGGCGATGACCAAGGTCATGAACGAAGGCTGGGCCAGCTACTGGCACAGCACGCTCATGACCAAGCATTTCGTGGAAGCCCGCGACGTGATCGACTATGCCGATCACCACAGCGGTGCCGTGCACATGCCGCCGGGGAATTTCAACCCCTACAAGATCGGCTTGCTGCTCTTCCGCGACATTGAGGACCGCTGGAACAAGGGCCAATTCGGCAAGGCGTACGAGGAATCGGACAACCTGGGCGAGAAACAATCGTGGGACAAGGGGCTGGGGCTCGGCCGGGAGAAGATTTTCGAGGTGCGCCGCGTCTACAACGACGTGAATTTCATCGACGAGTTCCTGACGCCCGAGTTCATCGAGAAGCACAAATTCTACCAATACGGCCGCGATCCGCACACCGGCCAATTGCGCATCCTCAGCCGCGACCCGCAGCGCATCAAGCAGGCGGTCCTGTATCAACTGACCAACATGGGCCGGCCGTTCATCTACGTTGCCGACGGCAACTACGGCAACCGGGGCGAGCTCTTTTTGGCCCACAAGCACAACGGCGTGGACCTGGAGATCAAGTTCGCCGTCGAGACGCTCAAGGGCATCTATCGTCTTTGGCAGCGCCCCGTTCACCTGCAAGCGAAGATCGACGACGAGATGATGCTTTTCAGCTACGGCGGTGATCAGCCCAAGCAGCAGACGATCCACGACGACCTGCCCAAGCCGGCGCATCAGGTGGCGTGAACGCCTCCAGAAGTCCGCCGCCTCCGCAACATCATTTCGCGTTTTGCCATTTTCCCCGCGGCCAATAATAACGCGACTAGTCTTGTTTCATCGTCCTTTTGGATCGGCCGGGAAGATGTTCGCCGGCAATCGCGGCGTGATTTCCGCACACCCTGGCCCCTCTATATCTGTATGGGACCAATATTCGTCGCACAAGGCCGCGCGGCATGTGCTTTTTAAATGCGCGCTCAATCCGCGTCGGCTCACCTATATAGTTTCATGGGGGTTCTACGCCCACGCCAGATCGAGGCTTTATAGGGGTGTGCCAAGGAATAAGAAATTTCCGCCATCACCCCTGGAATTCAGGAGGTCCTTTATGACCAGGAAGGGCGGGGCGACGCCGCAGAGCAGCCGACGGCGTTGCCCGTGAAAAAGAAGCCCCGGTAGTAGCCGGGGCTAGGCGATTCACACGCGGAACGGCCGAAGACGTTCCGCACGTTTTCCCGTCGATAAGCACGCTTGCGACGGGGGCCGGATGCGTATCCGGTAATGCTTCTTAGACATTATCATTGTAACGCGCCCGGTCAAAACCTCAAGCGAGCAAAATTTTCTAGAGGAGCGGGAATTATGAAAACCCGCAATCTACGGCCTGGGCAGGACGGACCTACCCCGCCGAATCATTCATGGCGTTTATGGGACGGCGACAGTTGGATTGAACCCCTAACCGTTCGTCGCAAAGCCAACGGGAAATACTGCCCAAAGGACGGGCATGAGCCACCGTCTCTGTTGTTGGCTGTCCAAAAGCGAAGATGAATGACGCGAGGCCGGGGGCATGGATGTCCCCGGCCTTTTATCGCGGCCGTGGCGGAACAGCAGACGCGCCCCTGTTAACCAGGGGATGTTGCCGGTGCAAGTCCGGTCGGCCGCATTCAATGCGCTACAGAAAATACAAAAACGTTAAACAGGTGGAAACTCGGCCACGCCTCGCGTCGGCATCTTAGCGATTGTAGAATAAATTCTCTGGCGGACGGTTTTGCGGACGCGATCCGCCAAAGAAAGGATTAGATCATGCCAATGGCGCTTAGGAATCAGTCTGGAGATGGTCCGTCAAAACCACCACCCCCAAAACCACCACCGCCGCCACCCCCCAAACCACCACCGCCACGGCCGCATCCGGAGCCGAGGCACATTCCAGGGAAGGCACCCCCGTTAAATGTGCCGCCGCCGGCGCCGTGGCCAAAGCCAACAGGGCGCTAAGCTGGGCACCAAAGCGAGTCTGGCGGAATTTCCTTGTTGACGGCCGCCTGATGTTTGAGAAGCGATTTCTGGTCGGGGCAAGGATCGTCGCGCAAGCAAATTTCACCGCTTCTCTCTCGGATGCCCAGATAGCGCTCGGCCATTTCGGGCGTAACCGCGTGGTACATCTGCATATCGGAGACAATGGCATTTGCCTCCCGATAGAGATTAGTGTAGTCGAGCCAGAGCTTCGACAATCGCTCGATTCGTTTGGAGATATTTAAGATCGGCTTGAGTACACCCAGAATCGCCGCGACTACGGCCACGTACGGCAATGCTGGCTTTACAACAGCTAGTGAGCCAATAGTGGCCGACGTGGCCAATGCGACAGAGATCTCCAGGATTAGGCTCCAGCGTTGCAAATTCCTCAGCTTTGCGCCGTAATAGAGGGCATTCATCCGGATTGTGCGATAAAGGTCGTAAATCTGGCAAGCCAGTTCGCGCGGTTCAATCGCTGGTTTTCGCGGCTCTTTAGATGTCGCAACGCTTTCGACCATGCTAACTCCTGCTGGAACATTATAGGCCCAACCCGACTCCATTAACCAGACTTCGACCGTCCATGATCAGTTCCGTTGTTGCGCTGGCATCTTGAACATCAACCGCTTGCCTTCAGCGCCTTTAACGGCAGCATCCCGGCGGGCAGCGTCCTGCAACGTCTGGCCATTCAATCGGAAGCTGAATTCATCGCAATAACGATGTAGGTGCTTTTTACTGACTGTCTTCTCTGCGGTTGCATTTGCTTTTTCGGCGTAGCCCCGCATGCACATGCGGGGTCGCTTATCGTTCTTCGAGTTCATCGCGAACCAATTTCACGTTCTGGGCCAACTCGGCGGCGGAACGAGCCGCGGCGTGGATCTTCTCCAGAAGCTCGTCCATCCATTGCAGGGCGCAGGCAGTCAGATTGAGCGAAGCATCCGGCGCCGTTCGCCAGCGCCACAGCAATTTCTCCACGCGCCGCCGCGTGTGCCAACGCAGCAGCGACCACAGCAGCAGATACCACAGGAGCAAAAACACGGCGTTCTTGAGCAAGGCAGTGGTGCTGAGCAGTTGCACCAGAAGGATGGCGGCGTCGCGCAGAGTTTTAAGCGGCGAGGAGGCCGTCAGCAGGGTCTGCACAATCGGCTGGATCAGCGGAAACCACAGCAGTGCGCCGAGGGTCAGCACCAAACGCATCGCAGGCGCAAAGATCGCCGATTTACCCGAATACTTCGACAAAATGGCTTGACGCTGGTGGTGGATCGTTTCGATCAACTCCAGGCGCAGGCGGCCTTCGGCCGCTTCGGCGTCCATCCGATCCCACAGTTTCCTGCCGCCGAAGAGAGACGCCACGGCGGGGTCGGATTGATGGAGCTGGGCAAACGCGGATTGGATCAACGTGGCCACTTTGCCGCTTGGCAGATGCGCATCAACCAATGCCTCAGCGCCTGCCGATGGGCCGCCGCCGGCGACCAGCCGCAGGGGCAAGAGGGCGGCGTGCAGGACGTTGACGATGGGCCAACGAGCAACGCGCCGGGAAAACAGGCCGTCGCTCATGAGCCGGAGGTACGCCGGATCGTCCAACATGGCGCCGGTCGCCGTTTCGACAATCGGCTCACCCAGGCGTTCGGCGAGCAGTTCGCCGGCCGCCTGGTCCAATCGGTTCAGGCGTTGGGCCCGGCCCGGCAGGTCCTGCTCATCGAGCCACGCCAGCAGCGACCGCTGCCGCCGCCGGTCCGCAAGCTGCCGCGACTCGGCGACCGTTTGAGGCGATTTTTCGCGGCGCAGCTGGCGGGCCAGTTCCGGCAGATCAAAATCCGCCGGACGAATCGCGCTGACCATGAACACACGGGGCGGGGTCGATAGCGACAACACGCTCGCCACGCGGCGGGCGTAATCCTCCTGCAACTCTGGGGCCACGGCCCCGCCGGCCGGAAGCTGGTCCACCTTGTTCAAGCAGAACAGGAAATTCTTCGGATCGTTCCCCGAGGCCACCTTGGCCAGAAGCTGCTGCGGCCGGGCATCGGCGTATTTCTCGACGCTTTGCATCCACACCGGGAAAAGCATGTGCCGCAGCATCTTGCAGGTGATCTGGAGATGATCGGCGAATCGGCTGTCGATGTCGGGCAAATCCAGCAGCGCCTGATGGCTCAGACGCTGCTGATCGTGCGTGACGATGCGGTATCGCCCGGGAACCTCGCGCTCCAGGAGCTGGGCCGCGGCCGCCTGGCAGGACTGGTGCACGTACGCCACGACGTCCTGCGTCCCCGGCCCGTAGGAGCTTTCCTCGGTGATTTTTTCGCCGACCAGGGCGTTGACCATGGCGCTCTTGCCGACGTCCTTGCCGCCGATCAGGCCAACCAGGTACATCGGCTCCTCAATCCGCGGTTGACGCAGGACCGGCCAGTCGTCCTGCAACATCGGCGGCGCGGGCGAGCCGGTCAGGGCGATCGTCTCCTGCACGAGCTGTTCAATCGACGGCACATTCATGGCGGCAGCGATCCCTCCAATCGATCGGCTTCGGACTGAAGCTGGGCGATCTGCCGAGGCGCCGGTGCTTGCGCCTCCAGCCACTCGATGCAGCGGCGAATCTGCTCGTGGGCCAGACGCTCGAAACGCTCGGCGATGGCGCCGTTGGTCCGCCGGGTGCGCGCCGCCACCTCGTTGCTCAGTCGCTCGGTGATCCACGTTGCCAGCGTGTAGCCGCCCAGAATCATGAGGTCCACGTGCCCGAAAAACGCATGATGCGTGGCCACGATGATCGCCAGCAAATACGGCGAGGCTTCCGTCCACTGCGTCAGCTTCTTTCCCCCCGGCAGATACCGCAGCAACTTCAAAAGCAAAGCGGTGTCGCGCGGCGTGGCGTTCCAACGCCGCTGCAACCACTCCTTCAAATCGTCCAGCTCCTCCGTGGCGATCTTCCCCGCCTCATCCGGATCGATCCGGCAATCGGCGCAGCGCCCGGCCTCCAACCAGCGGCTGGATGCGGGGAAGCTTCGCAAGACATCCTCGATCCGGCTCTGAACGATGCGGAACTGATCGCGCAAATTCGCGGCGAAATCAGGCAGTTGCGATTCCACCAGGGTCCCTTGGGCCGCCGGCTCGACACGGCCGTGCAACACCAAATCCCAGGCCGTCCTGGGCAGGCGGACCAGCATGCCCGGCACCTGCCGGATACGGTCCAGCACGCGCCCCGGCCCGATCAGGTACAGTACGCTGCGCTGCTGCAATCGACGCTGAAGCCCAACGGTGATCGGATTGACGTCCACACCGGCCGGCGGTGTCTCCATGGCCCGCAGCGCCGCGGCCGCCGCGGCGATTTGACGCTGCTGGTCTTGCAGCGGCCCGATGATCTGATCGCGCAAGCGGCTCAGCAGATCGCGCAGACGCAGCGCCGCTCCGGTCTGCTTTTGCTGCGGCTGCGGCGGGGAAACAGCACCCAATCGCGCCCGCAGGGCGGCGAGATTCGCCGCCGCCGGCGGCTCGTACGCCGCGTCGTCACGCGGAATCGCGAACGCCGACGTCTCCGCATCATCCCGCTCCAGCAGCTTGCGGTAATCCTCCAGCGCCTGATCGCATTCGCACTTGTTCATCACGAACAGGGCCGGCAGCGCGTATCGACGGGCCAAGCGGTAATAGGGAAGAAGCTCGGTCATCTGGTATTTTTCCGGCGAGACCAGAAAGACGATCGCCTCCGCCCACCGGAACACGCGATCGGCCTGGGCGTGATGGACCGGCTGATCGCCGTCCAGATCGGGCGTGTCCACCAACACCATCTTGGCCGTAAGTGGATGCGCGTGCGCAGCGACGGTCAGATGATCGCCGTCCCCGCGTGCCGGAAGAGCGGAAGCTGCCGCCTGGGGCAGACCCAGCCAGCCGTTGGGAATGACGCGGGGGTCGGCCGCTACGGCGACGGGGCCGGCCGTGAACGTGCGCTGAAAGCTGGTGGTCGAGAGATTCGCCTCGAGCAGGCGATTGACGAGGGTGCTTTTTCCCGTTCCGGTTCCGCCGAGGATGCAGACCAGGATCGGCGCGCCCTCGTCGCGGCCGACCCGGCTGAGATGAAACATCGCCGCGGCCGCATCGGCCTGCCACTTGTCGATGGCCCCCGCCGCGAGCCTAGCGCGCGGCTGGATTGCTTTGACCGTTTCGGCGACGGCGGCAAGGCCCGATTCCCAGTTCATTGCACGCGGATTCTTACCACAAATCCCCCTCGGCCTCGAATCACCCGCAAGCCGGGTGAGACGCGGACGGAGGTGCATGCTACAATGGATTCATCTATGCCCATCATCAGCACTACCAAGATGACTGCCGAGCAGTTCCTGCGGCTCGGCGAGGATCCGCCCGGCGTTCGCCTGGAACTGGTCGAAGGAGAAATCGCCGTGAGCCCAAGCCCCACACCCCGGCACTCTTACGCGCTGATTCAGTTGGTCACGATCCTGAACGTTCACGTAACACGGAACTCGCTGGGCATCGTCTTTGGCGATGTGGACACCATTCTCGACCGCTACAACGTTCGCCGTCCGGATATTCTATTTTTCTCTTCCGCCCGCACGCACCTGATCGGCCAGAAGGCGATGCAAGGCCCGCCCGATCTGGCTGTCGAAGTGATCAGCCCCAGCAGCGTGCAGATCGACCGTGCCGACAAATTCGCCCAATATCGCGACGCGGGCGTTGCCCACTACTGGATCGTCGATCCCGACTCCCGCACCATCGAAGCATGGCGGCTGGAGCAGGGCAAATACGTCTCATCCGGCCGCGGCTGCGAAGACGACGTCGTCAAACTCCCGCCGTTCGACGATCTGGAAATTCCCCTGTCGCGCCTCTGGCGGCGGTAGCTGCAATAACATCGCAGCATCCTTCTCCCTCTCCCTATGTACCAACATTTTTCATCTTTAGCGTAAGCTCTTGCCCGGCACGCTCTAATATCACCGCGGAGTGCGCAGAGACCGCAGAGACGACCGCAGAGACAAAATCAAAATTAAATCTAATGTCTTCTCTGCGGCACTCTCGCGCCCTCCGCGTCTCCGCGGTTGCATTTGCTTTTCGGAGAATTACAGGAGGCTGCCCGCCGGCCGGCTGATTGGTTTGCCACGGCTTGCGCGGTAACTTCTCGTGCGTGAAAGGATTCGGCGACTACGGGAAACTGGCTGCGGTGATGCTTCTGGCATTGGGACTTCGGCTGGGATGGGGGCTGCGGCAGGGGGGCGGCGCGGCTGGGTTGGAAGCGCTGCCGGATCAGCGCGAATATCTGCAGTTGGGCCAGCACCTGCGCACGCATCAGGGGCTATGGTTCTCCGATCCGCGGTTTAGGCAGGTGGTGTACGCGTATCGCACGCCGGGGTATCCGCTGTTGGTGGCCGCGTGCGCGGCCAAGCCGCCGATCATCCGCGTGGTACAGGCAGCGCTGGATGCGTCCAGCGTTTTGGCGATTTTCCTGCTGGCTCGCAAATGGCTCGGCGGCGGGCGGGCGATGTTGGCGGCGCTGCTGGTCGCGGTCAATTCATACCTGATCTTTTTTACGGGGACGATTTTGTCCGAGACGCTGTTTACGGCGTTGCTCTGTTGGGGCGTGGCGCTAATTGTGCTCAGTGGCGGGCCGTGGCCGGCGGGGCGGGGACGACTGGCCGCGTGGCTGGGCGGGGGGGTGCTCCTGGCGCTGGCGGTGCTGGTGCGTCCGGGGGCCATTGCGCTGCCGGTGATCCTGGGTTGCGCGGCGGCACTTCTGAACCGATTCGACCGCCCGACGTACCGAACCACATGGCCGCTGCCCGTGGCCGCGACGATGCTCCTGCTGACGGCTATTGTTTTGTTTCCCTGGGCGGCGCGCAACCGGTTCATCCTCCATCGGTGGATTTGGACCAGCACCAACGCCGGGATCACGCGATACGATGGGTTCAACCCGGACGCCACCGGGGCCAGCGATCAGAGCTTTACGCAAGGGATGCCCTGGCTGGCGGACATGAGCGAGACGGCGCGGTCGCAGTATTTGGCTGAAAAGGCCGATGAATGGATGACGGAGCATCCGGCGGCGGCCATGAAACTGGCGGCAGTGAAGATCGCCCGCACGTGGAGTCCGATGCCGCTGAGCGCGCAGTACGGCAGCCGCGTGATATACGTTGTTGTGGGACTCTGTTTCGCCGTGGTGTTTGATCTGCTGGTGATCGTCGGGCTGTGTCGCCGGGGACTGCCAGGGCCGGCGAAGGCGTTTCTTCTGTTGCCGGCGGTTTATTTTACGGTGGCCGCGGCGTTATCGGTCGGATCGTTGCGTTATCTAGTGCCGGCGGAAGCGCCGATGGCGATTGTGGCGGCGGCTGCCGTGGGCCGGCGCAGCGCGGTGCGGCCGGGTCGGCCGGGACAACCGCAGCTTTGGGCTGCGGGCCACGGAATCGATCATTTCAGCTCGTGATGCATGCCTTGGAAGCTGGCCAATCCGGAGCGACTGTTTGACCAGACGTGGCGGCCGCGGCACCCGTTGCGTCCGCGGCTCTCGGCGGCGCGGCGCTGGGGGATGTTGCTGCTGCTGTGCGGTTTGTCGGCGGTCGTCGTCGGTTACGGCTTCGTGACCGATGCACGTCGCGTCCGCGCCATGGCGGGGGCGTATCTGTCGGATTTGCTCGGCGCGGACGTGCACATTGGCCGCGCCAGCCTCTCCATCTTCGAAGGACTTCGCTTGGACGACGTGACGGTTCGCGCCGAAGGCGGCTATCAGCCGGATGCCATGATCTTCCACGCGCAGACGCTTCTGGTGCGATACAACCCGGGTGAATTGCTGGCGGGGAAATTGGCGGCGACGCAGATCGTGGCCATCGGTCCGACGGTGATGCTGGTGGAGGACCCGGCGACGGGGCGGTGGAATTA
>Ga0187858_10003339_pt1 | contig 15573 bp, 10 predicted proteins | sample June2016WEW_8_15_FD_133015 | JGI IMG/M metagenome (GOLD analysis project Ga0187858, IMG submission 133015) | Peatland microbial communities from SPRUCE experiment site at the Marcell Experimental Forest, Minnesota, USA - June2016WEW_8_150 | ecosystem: Environmental > Terrestrial > Soil >...
CGCAGGAACTCGCCGAACGGTTGAAGATCGCCGCCTCCGATGGCGTCGTGGTGACCGATGTCGCGGACGGCAGCGCGGCCCAGCAAAGGGGGTTGCAACACGGGGACGTGATTACCTCCGTGAACCGTGCGCCTGCCCATTCGGTCGAGGATTTCAAGTCCGCCATCGCCAAGGCCAATCCGGAAAAGGGCGTGCTGCTGTTCGTCCACCGCGGACGCGCCACCACTTTCGTGCTGCTGAAGGACTCGAAATAGCCTTTTCTTGTTCGCCGCAGCGAAAGCTCCCCCAACTAGCCAAGGCGGAGGTTTTTGCTTTTTGGAGCAAGCCTCGATTCCCACGACGGCTTGAGGTCGAGAGATTGCGGAATCTGCTTGTCATGAAAAAGCTGAACGAGCCGGTCCCGTGTGCTGGTGTCGGGCAGGGCAACCTCGACGACATAAGCGCGGCACTGCAACAGCAGGATGCGAAGGATCTGTCCCTCGAACTGTCGCTCAACAACATTCCACCCGGAACAGTCGCGGTAGCTCAAACTTCGAGTCTGTTTACCGGAAAGTTGGGTGATGCCACGATCGAAGACACTAATCTTGGTGTAGCGAGTGGGATAAGTGGCACTGAGCCAGTGAAGCAAAGTAAAGAAAAGCGCAACGGGAATAGCAACGCAGAGAAAGCCACCAGTTGAAATGGTAGGCAGTTGAAAAAGCTGCAGCAGGAGCCAGGGAAGAATGAAGAAGCCCAGACATCGCACGAAGAACCAAAGCGCTTTGGCGAGGCGGGGCACCAGCGGACTGGACACCACAAGGCGCGTCCGGTAGGCGGACAATTCCCTTGGCTCGTCCCAATTCAGAAGAGGCTCCGGAAAAGCCCTTCTTCTCCGATCGAACATCTCTGGCTCGCGCTGGGGAGGCATCGCGATCGCGGTCTTTCTGCAAACGAAATCCGCCGCGGCACGATAGCCTTCCTTCTCCTTGAAATGAGAAGCGGTTATCTCAAAGTGTCCTCTTGGCGTAACCATTTCGAGACCGGTCTGCGTCCACGACATTTGTATGACGTCAGCGTACCGAATGGGAGTGATCCGCGTCCGAGGAAACCCATGCGGAAATAGTACGGCGTCCTCGGACAATTCAAGCACGCGGGGAAACACCAAGCGTCGTGCCACCATGATAATGGCCAGAAGGACAAAAATCGCACTCAAGGTAATCAAGACAACAAACATTATTCCTGCGAAATCCTTGGCGAGATGGATCGTGAAAACGGATAAACCGGCATAGAATACTGCCCCGGTAACCACTCCCCTCCACGGTAAGTTGAAACCATATCGGCGGCTGGATTCGTGATCGCTAGGGACGTTCATTGTTGTGGGTAGTCGTGGGTCGGCGCCGTTTCGTCCAGGCGCTGCAAGAAGCGGTTGCGCGCTTTGGCTTGCCGTTGCATGCGCATTTTCTGACGTCAAGTTACTATCACCGCCGGGTCGAAACGCCAAGCCGCAACTCTCCCCAAATTGGGCGTTACAGGGGTGGACTACGCCGATCCCTTCATCGTGCGACTGCGGTGCGGCACACTTGTCAGCCAACGCCATTCTGTTACACTCGGTCCGTGATGAAGATCGCCAGGGGGGCGCTGAACCGCCGGATGCGCAAAATCCGTTGTCTATTGATGGACGTGGATGGCGTGCTGACGGATGGAAAGCTGCATATCGCATCGGACGGGACCGAGTCCAAAACCTTCGACGTCCAGGACGGTCATGCCATCGCCATGGCTCAGCGGGTCGGAATGACGATTGGGTTCATCTCGGGCCGGCCGTCGAAAGTCACGACGCAACGCGCCGCCGAATTGGGTGTCAAACTTGTGTTCCAGAAACCGGTCAACAAGATGGAAATGGTCGAGATTATCAAACGCCGCCACGGGTTCGCCAACACGGAAATCGCATTTATCGGCGATGAGTTGGTGGACCTGCCGGCAATGCGGCGTGTCGGGCTGGCGGTGGCGGTGTCCAACGCGGTGGACGAGGCCAAAGCCGTCGCCCATTACGTCACACGCCGACGCGGTGGCGACGGCGCGGCGCGTGAGGTCATCGAAATGATTCTAAAAGCGCGCGGTTGGTGGAAGAAGGCGATTGCCAGGTATTTGACAGTTGCGGTGGCGGCGCTGCTGGCCGCCGCCCCGGGCCTGTTTGCCGGCAGCAATGCGCCCCCATCAACAGAAGTTGCCAGGAAGCCGGCGGACACAGAGTCAGGCTACATCGAAAAGTTCGAAGTGCCCGAGCGCGATGATGACGGCAACCTGAAATGGAAACTGTTGGGCGAACGCGCTGTGATTCGCCCTGACGGCCTGATGGACATTCAAAACGCCCGTGCGGAGTTTTACACCAGCAACAAGGTGGACATGGTATTCAGCTCGCCGACGTGTCTGCTCGATCGCGTGAACAACCACGCCACAACCACCGACCCGGTGCGCATCGACCGCGAGAACATGGTGTTGACGGGCATCGGCGGGGAGTGGGACGGCAACACCAGCTCGATGATCATTCGCAGCAACGTCTGCGTCGTGATCACCAACGCCCAACATAATTTGGAGGTACAACCGAAGCAGCCATGAAGAGCATCCTTGTTGTTGCCGTGGCCACACTCGCCGCTTTGATTTGGACTGCGCCGGCCGCCGTGTCGCCGACCAACTCATTGAACGACGCTGCCGCGCCGGCGGCCACACCGCCTCCGCCTGCCGTTGCGAAACCTCCCCTGCCCACTGCCAGTTCAACCAACGAGCCGACGATCATCACGGCTGACTATTTGCACGGTGATTACGCGCACAACCTCGGCACCTTTGAAGGCAGCGTGCTCGTTGTCGACCCGCGCATGACGGTGCGCGCGGACAAGATGACCGTGTTCTTTGGCAACTCAAACACGGTGACGACAGTCGGCACCACGACGGCCACGAACACGACCCGGTCCGTGAAAAAGATCGTTGCCGAAGGCGCCGTGGTCATTACCACACCTGATAACAAGAAATCCAACAGCGAACACGCCGAGTACACAGCCGATGATGGCCGGGTCGTGCTCACCGGCGGCCACCCTCGCGCCGAATCCGCCGATGGCGTGGTCACCGGCGACAAAATCACGTTCTGGCGCGACTCGCAACGAATGGATGTCGAGAATAGCCAGACCGAAACCAACCGCCCCCGCCTGTTGATCTATCCCGAAGATCAACGAAAAGAAAACGGCGAAAGCAAGTGAGGCCCAGAGCGCCGGGCCGGCGAACCTCTGCGGAATCAATTCGGCTCGCTGCAATGGTGCTGCCGCGCTTGTCAGGCGTGCTGATTCTGGTACACTGCCACCCAAAGAACCTGGGCGGACCTTAAAAATGGCGATGGATGTCGTTAGGGGGCAATGGTATTGAGCGAAGCAGCCGACAATAATGTGCTGTTGCGCACGGATGGGCTGGTCAAGATTTACGGCCACCGTCGCGTCGTGGACGGTGTGGACATCTACGTGCGGGCCGGCGAGATTGTTGGCCTGCTCGGTCCCAATGGCGCAGGCAAAACCACCTCGTTTTACATGGCCGTCGGCCTGATCAAGCCCAACGCAGGCAAGGTGTTCTTCGACGGCAAGGAAGTGACGCGACTACCGATGCACAAGCGGGCCCGCCGCGGCATCAGCTACCTGTCACAGGAGCCCAGCGTATTCCGCAAACTGACCGTGGAAGAGAATATCATGGCAATCCTCGAAACGCTGCCGTTGACAGCGGAGGAACGAAAGTTTCGTCTGGATTATTTGCTGGAAGAACTGGATATTAAGCCGTTGGCCAAGAACAAGGCGTACACTCTGAGCGGGGGCGAACGGCGACGGCTGGAAATCACTCGGGCACTGGTTACGGGGCCGAAGTTGATGCTCCTGGACGAGCCGTTCAGCGGTGTGGATCCGATCGCCGTGCACGAGGTGCAAAAGATCATAATCGAGTTGAAAAACAAGGGACTCGGCATCCTCCTGACCGACCATAACGCCCAGCAGACATTGCGCATTGTCGATCGAGCGTATCTGATCCACCATGGCAAGGTCGTGCGCGAAGGCACCAGCGACTTTCTGACCAACGACCCGCACAGCCGGGAAATTTATCTGGGACCCGACTTCACCATGTGAGGCGGGTACCAAAAACATAACAGGAGAAGGTTTTCATGGAGATGACAGTGACCGGTCGGCACTTGGACGTGACGCCGGCCATTCGTGAATATGCGGGAAAAAGGCTCGATCAAATCGGCATCGATTTCCCGCGCATCTTGAGCGCGCATTACATTTTGGAAGTGGACAAGTTCCGGCACATTGCCGAGCTCGTGCTCCAGTGCGGCAATCACATCAACATCGAGGCCCGCGAAGTCACTGAGGACCTGTACGCCTCGATTGACCGGGTGGTGGACAAGGTGACGCGTCAGATGCTCAAATACAAAGCCCGGATCCAGCGTCACCGCCCACGCCGGGCCACGTCGTACGACGTCGATGAACATACCGTCACGCACGACCTCCAGGAAGAAGACGGCTCCGCGCGAATTGTCCACACGGAGAAATTCGCGATGAAGCCGATGTTCGTGGACGAAGCGGTGTTGCAGTTGGAACTGTCCGATCGCCAGTTTCTGGTGTTCCTGAATGCCGAGACGGAGAAGGTCAACGTCATGTACCGGCGCAACAACGGCGATTTCGGCCTGATCGTACCCACCCTGAGCTGAGCATGCCAACCGCCTCCGTCCCGACCGTCACCGTGGAGCGATTCTACCTGAACCATGCCGAGCAGTTGCAGCTGCGGCTCATCGCGGGCGGAGCCGGCCTGTCGCGTAAGATTCAGGAAGGCTCGGTGAACCGGCCCGGGCTGGCGCTGGCGAAATTCTTCAAGTATTTCGCGATGAAACGCGTCCAGGTGCTCGGCGGCGCCGAATGGGCGTTCCTGAAATCCCTCGACGACGAGGAGGCGGCCCGGCGCATCGAGCGGATGCTCGAGGCGAAGATCCCCTGCCTCGTGTTCGCGCGCAACGTCAATCCTCCCCCGTTGGTGCAGCAAAAGTGCGACCAGTACCAGGTGCCATTGTTCAAGACCAAAATGGTCACGATGAAATTCATCAACGCCGCCACCATCGCGCTGGAAATGGAGTTTGCGCCGCAGGTGAGCGAACACGGTTCGATGGTGGACATACTGGGCATTGGCGTGCTGATTCGCGGCGAAAGCGGCATCGGCAAGAGCGAGAGCGTGCTGGCACTGCTGGAACGCGGCTACAGCCTCGTGAGCGACGACATCACTCGCATCCGCCTGCTGGAAGGCCGAGAGTTGGTGGGGACCTCCTCCGAGACGACGCGCTATCACATGGAGATCCGCGGCTTGGGCATCATCAATGTGCCCGCCGTCTTCGGCGTTGCCAGTGTGCGCCCGGAGAAAAACCTGAATTTGGTGGTCACCCTCATGGATTGGGCCAAGATGGAAGAGGTCGACCGCGTCGGCATCGAGCGGCAAACGTACAAGATCCTCGGTATCGATGTGCCGCATGTGGCCATCCCGGTGCGACCGGGCCGCGACATCGCCCGGTTGATCGAGGTGGCCGCCCTCGACCAGAAGTTGAAGAGCCTCGGCCACAACGCCGCGCGCGAGTTTAACGAGCGGCTCATCGAGCGGATGCGCACGCCCACGGCATCGTAACGGGGGCAACAACGCAAATGGCCCAATCGCGCAAAGGCGGCAGCGGTTCGGAACCCATGACGGCGAGCCGCAGCGTCACGGTGTTGAACAAGCTCGGTGTCCATGCGCGACCGGCGGCCCTGTTCGTCAGGACCGCCAACAAATTTGCCAGCGATATCACCATCGAAAAGGACGGCGAACAGGTCAATGGCAAGAGTATCATGGGTCTGATGATGCTGGCGGCGGGTCAGGGGTCCAAACTCGAGCTGATTGCGGTGGGACCGGACGCCGAAGTGGCCGTACGCGAGCTGGAATTGTTATTTCAACGCAAGTTCTACGAAGAGTAGGGGGCAGCAACACCATATGGCAGAACGCAGCTTCCAGGGCATCGGCGTATCCCCGGGCGTGGCCCGAGGCAGGATCTACGTCTATAGCGTGGCCGAAGAGCTTGTTCCGGAATACGACGTTGCCGCCGAGGACGTTCCCAAGGAGATTGCCCGTTTCGAGCACGCGCTGATCACAACGCGCGAGCAGTTGCATGAATTGCAGAAACGGATCGCCTCCGGCATCGGGTCCAGTTCGCCGTCGACGATCCTCGACGTCCACCTGTCCATTACCGAAGACCCGGCGCTGATCGATTCGGTCATTAACCGCCTCCAGCAGGAACGCAAGAACGTTGAATTCGTTTTTCATGATGTCGGCCGCAAATATGTCACCACGCTTTCCGAGTTGCAGGACGAGATGTTCCGCGAGCGGGCGGCAGACGTGCAGGACGTGGCCCGCCGCATCCTGCGCAACCTCCTCGGTCACGATCATCGCGCGCTGACCAATCTGCCGACTGACACCATTGTCGTGGCCCACGAGCTTTCGCCGTCCGACACCACTTCACTGGACCGTCAGCACGTCAGCGGGTTCGCCACCGACGTGGGCAGCCACACGTCACATTCAGCCATCGTCGCCCGATCCATGAACCTGCCCGCCGTCGTCGGCCTGCGCAACCTCAGCCAGTACGTTCATGACGGCCAGCCGGCCATCCTCGATGGCTACAGCGGCACGTTGATCGTTGAACCGAGCGAGCAGACTCTGTTCATCTACGGCCAACTGGAGGTCAAACGCCACAGCGTTCAGGAACGCCTGGATGCACTGCACGACCTGCCGGCCCAAACGCTTGATGGCCATCGGATGATTCTTTCGGGCAACATCGAGTTGCCCGGCGATACTCCGGCCGTGCTCGCCGCCGGCGGGGAAGGCATCGGACTGTTTCGCACCGAGTTCCTCTATCTCAACCGCTCCGAGTTTCCCAGCGAAGAGGAACAGTACGAGAAGTACGTGGAAGTCGCCCGTGCGGTGAAACCTCACTCGGTCATCATCCGCACCCTCGACATTGGCGGCGATAAGTTTCGCAGCGAGGACAGCACGCCGGTGGAGGTCAACCCGTTTCTCGGGTTCCGGGCGATCCGATTTTGCCTGGCCAACGTGGACATTTTCGAAGCGCAACTGCGCGCGATCCTGCGCGCCAGCGCCGAGGGCAACGTCCGCATCATGTATCCGATGATCAGCGGCGTCGCCGAGGTGGTGCAGGCTAACGACATTCTCCGTCAGGTCATGCGTGACCTGAAGAAACAGAAGCTGGCCTTCGACGAACAGATACCGGTAGGGGCAATGATCGAAATCCCTTCCGCCGCGCTGACGGCCGAAATGATCGCGCCGGAGGTGGACTTTTTCAGCATCGGCTCCAACGATCTGATTCAATACACGATGGCCGTCGATCGTGTGAATGAAAAAGTCGCCAATCTGTACGAACCGACGCACCCCGCAATCCTGCGCCTGATCCGCTCGGTCGTTGAAGCCGCGCATAACAACAACATTTGGGTGGGCGTGTGCGGTGAGATGGCCGGCGAACCGCTGTTCGCCCCCCTGCTCCTCGGCATGGGCATCGACGAATTGAGCGCCGCCGCATCGAGCCTGCCGCGCCTGAAGGAAGTCATCCGACGCCTCACGTTGCGGGAAGCGCAGGAACTCGCCTCCGCGTCGCTGCACGCCAATTCCGGCCGCGAAGTGCTGGCCATGCTCAACGCGTTGCTGCAACGTGTCGATCCGGATTTGTTGGGATAGACCCCCACCTGGGCGGTATGCGACGCCAGGCGTGCGGCCAATTGCGGATGGGGTGCATCGGATACTGTTACCGTTCTCCAGCGGGATCCCGTCGAATGACGGGACTTGTCGAAGGGTCTCTGTCGTTTCCGTCTCCGAATCTCAAGGCCTGAGCATTTTCCCATTGTCGCGTTCCCCACCCTGCCGTAAACTCAACATCAACGCGGGGGCGGGATACCTAAACGACAGGCCATCCTGCCCTACACTGAGACCCGGTCTGCGGATTGTAGGCGGGAAGTCCCTGTAGTGTGAGATTTCCCTCCCATGAACCAAAACTTCGTTCGGTTGCCCGATTCAAGAGCCGTCCGACAAGAAGGGAGCTCGAAGATGAGACCACACGCATTCGGCCCCGTAATGGTTATCCTGCTCAGCTCAATGCTGTTATGGTTCACCGCCCGCACGAAGGCCATTGAGCCTGAGAACCAACATCCTTCCCCGCTCATCGTCGAACTCGACACGTTGGGCACCGACAAACCCGTCGGCGGTGCCGCCGTCACAATTGATGAGCTGGGCCATGCGATAACCGGCCCCGACGGCCGCGCCGTCTTCCAGTTGCCCGCCGCGAATATGCGAAATTTGCATATTACGACCTCCCTCGACGGCTGGGTGCCCATGTCCCTGTATTGGTCCAGTGAGAAAACCACCGATCAGCCGCCAGATAACATGACGCTTCAAATGGAGCGGGCCACCTCAATCAGCGGGCGCGTGGTCGATGACGCCGGCCAACCCATAGCCGGCGCAACGGTGGTGCTCGATCTCAGAAAGAAATACCCGGTCCCAGCACAGCACCCTGCGCTCAATTACAAAACCATCCAGACCGACCCGAACGGCAGATGGTCCTGCGCTCTTGTTCCAGCCGCGTTCGACTCCATCAATATGGGGGTCTATCATCCGCAGTATGCGAGCACCGAGGCCGGATATGGCTTCTATCCCATGCGCGAGTTCCAGCCTATCTCAGCCCTGCGCGATGGCTCGGCAACCCTCAAGCTCGATCGCGGTGTAGCCGTCACGGGCATCGTCCGCGGCCCCGACGGCAAACCCATTGCGCATGCGAAAGTCGGCTATGGCAAAGACCGCGTCGCCTCGAACGTCCTGCCCGAGCAGGACACCGACGCCGACGGCCGCTTTACTTGTGCCGCTCACGTCGGCGCTCTGGCGTTCATCACTGTCAGGGCTTCAGGTTACGCTCCCGAACTGAATCAATTCATCGTCACGCAATCACCAGAGCCCCTGGTATTCGATCTCAAGCCCGGCCATTTGCTGTCCGGCCGCGTGGTGGATCGCCAGAGTAATCCAATCAGTAACGCCACCGTCGCCATGGATACGTGGAGCGACGCGCGGACCCTCAATATTTACTTTCAGACGAAAGCCGACGGCCGCTTCACATGGAGCAACGCACCTTCAGATGTCGTCTATGCTGATGTCTATGCGAGTGGCTACGCCGATAACCGCAAGGTGGCCGTTACCGCCGGCAATGAAAACCAAATCGTTCTGACCAACCCCACCCGCGTCAAAGGCACGGTGGTCGACGCCGAGACTGGGCACCCAGTACCCACATTTCGCGTCGTTACTGGAATCGACTGGGGCGGTGGGAATCCCATCGGCTGGCAGCGTCGGGTAGATGTGAGCCCCAAGCCGCTGGAGGGAAAGGATGGCTCGTTCGAAGCGAGCCTCACCTATCCCTATCCGAAATGCGCCCTGCGTATCGAAGCGGATGGCTACGCGCCGACCAATTCCGCCTCATTCGTCCTGGATGGCAGCCAGAGGGCTTTCTCCTTTAAACTTTCCAAGGCCGAGCAAATCCAGGGCGTCGTTCTCGGACCCGATGGCAAACCCATCTCCGGCGCCACGGTCGCCCTCGCCACTCCCGGAACCGGCGTGCAGCTCAACAACGGACGCCTCCAGGCACTGGATGCCGTGCAGGGCCTCACCCGCGCCGATGGGTCCTTCAGCATCTCGCCCCAAACCGAGTGCTTCCTTCTGGTGGTGATCGACGACGAAGGCTGCGCCCGCGTGACCGATACCGCGTTCAAGACCAATTCGCAAATCCGCCTGCAATCCTGGGCCACTGTCGAGGGCGTCGTCAAAAAAGGCACGCAACCCGATGCTGGTCAAGCCGTTAGTCTCAGTTACATCGATCGCAGCGGATTCGACCCGAAACAACCGCATCTGTTTGCCTTCCACAATACGCAGGCCGATGAGAACGGCCGCTTCCGTTTCGACCGAGTGATGCCGGGGGAGATCTCCGTAGCCAAATCGATCAAAATCAGCGAGCAGATGAACGGCTATTCGCATTCCACCCGCATTACGGTCCAGCCGGCTGAAACGGTCGAAGTCACCATCGGCGGCACCGGCCGACCCGTGGTCGGTCGAGTCGATATTCCCGCAGAGTTGAAGAATGGGTTGTGGACGATCAACCAGGCTACCATCCGGACCAAGGTCGTCGTGCCCAAGCTCGACATCCCGCCCGAAGTCGAGAAAATGACAGCGGCCGAGCGCACGACGTGGAGTGAGAAATGGAAGAATTCCCCCGAAGGCAAAGCCTTTTGGGAACAACAGCAGAAAGCCCTCGATCAAGTACGGAACTACGCCGTGCATGTCGAACCGGATGGGACCTTTCGCGTCGATGACGTTGCCCCCGGCGACTACACCTTTGCCATCACGTTCGCCGAGATGCCCAAAGGCGGAATGTTACGCTCAGGCGATGCGGTCGCCGAGCTCACTCGTGAATTCACCATTCCGCCGCTCGCCACGGCCGTCACCAATCAACCGCTGGACCTCGCCACCCTCTCCCTAACACCAATCGCTCATCTCCGAATTGGCGACGCGGCCCCCGCGTTCGCCTTCAACACCCTCGACGGAACCGAACTCAAACTCGACAGCTTCAAGGGCCGATACGTCATGCTTGATTTCTGGGCCACGTGGTGCGGTCCGTGCCGTGGCGAAACCCCGCACTTGCTCGCCACGTATGGGACGTTCGGCAGCGATAAACGGTTCGCCATGATCGGCCTGAGCGTCGATGGTGCGACCGACGCCCCCAAAAAATACGCCGACGCCAACGGCATCAAATGGACCCAGGGATTCCTCGGCCAGGGCACGAACGGTCAGGCGGTGATGAACCTGTATGGCGTGCGCGGCATCCCATCCATCTGGCTGATTGGACCGGATGGCAGGATACTCGCCAAAGATCTGCGCGGTGAAGCGATTCAGACGACTGTAGCAGCGATGTTGAAGTAGTAGAATCCCCCGACAACCACCTGCCAGTGCGCCAGTTGCTGGAGTTCTCCACCAGGCCTCGCCCGCGCGAAAATCGCTTGAGACTTTGGCGAGGGTCGTATATTCTGGCTGCGTCGTTGCGAAGGACAGTGCCCGCGTCGCAGTTGGGTTAGCCTTCCGTAATGATCGACCAACTGGGAATTTTGATATGGCTAAAGCACGGCGCTACTTGTTTTCATCGGAATCGGTGACTGAAGGTCATCCGGACAAGGTTTGCGACTCGATTTCGGACGGGGTGTTGGACGCTTGTCTGAAGCAGGACCCGAAGAGCCGGGTGGCCTGCGAAACGCTCGTCAAATCCAATCTCGTCGTTATTGCCGGCGAAATCACGACCAAGGCGCACCTCGACTATTGCAAAATCGTTCGCGAAGCCATCCGGGAGATTGGTTATACGAAGAACGTCAGCGCGGTATTCAACGATGAGGACTGCCAGATTCTCACCGCCATCGCCAAACAGAGTCCCGATATCGCGCAGGGTGTGGATGACAAGGCCGCCGAAGGCAAAGCCACTGCCGAGCAGGGGGCGGGCGACCAGGGATTGATGTTTGGGTTTGCCTGTACCGAGACCCCCGAACTGATGCCCGCGCCGATCATGTATGCGCACAAGCTCGGGCTGAATCTTTCCAAGGCCCGCAAATCCGGCCAGATCAAATGGCTGCGTCCCGACGGCAAGACCCAGGTCACCATTGAGTACGAAAACGACAAGCCCGTCCGCGTCCATACAGTCGTCATTTCCAACCAGCATGCGGACAGCGTGAAGTACACCGAGATTGCGGAAATCCTCATCGAAGAGATCGTCAAAAAGACCATACCGAAGAACCTGCTCGACAAGAACACACGCTACCTGATCAATCCCACCGGCCGTTTTGTCGTAGGCGGACCGGAAGGCGATAGCGGACTGACCGGCCGTAAGATCATTGTGGACAGCTATGGCGGCATGGGGCGTCACGGCGGCGGTGCATTCAGCGGCAAGGATCCCAGCAAAGTCGATCGCAGCGCGGCATACATGGGCCGATACGTCGCCAAAAACATCGTGGCGGCGGGTTTGGCCGAGCGTTGCGAAATCCAGTTCGCCTACGCCATCGGCTATCCCGAGCCTGTGAGCGTATCGGTCAATACGTTTGGCACCGGCAAAGCTCCCGACGAAAAAATCGAAAAGGCGGTATTGGAGACATTCAGCTTCAAGCCGGCCAACATCATCAAACACCTGAACCTGTTGCGGCCGATTTATGGCAAGACCACAAATTACGGTCATTTTGGGAAGACTGAGGATCTGGATACCTTTACCTGGGAGCGCACTGACAAGGCCGAAGCACTGAAACGGGCCGTTCGATAGTCTGATCCAAAACCCTGAAGACTTGATAAACGGCGTTTACCGGCCGAATTTGTAAAGCGGTTGACCCGCGCGGGTGCGCCGATCGTATCAGGGCTCTGATTTATGTTGTAAGGGATTGAGATGAAGAAGTCGCTGATCCATGTTGTCTCGTCTGCAACACGGCCGTGCGGAAGCGTGCCGATGAGTCATCCTGCCTGTATCGCAAACCAGAGTCGTACCCCGAGGAGTGCAATAATTGACATGAAATTTGTTCCTATCATTCTCCTGCTCCTCGTCGCCACGGCAGCCAAAGCGCAGCATTATCCGTCTCCCACCGATTGGCGCAACGAGAACATCTACCAAATCATGACGGATCGCTTCTATGACGGCAATCCGTCCAACGACAACGCGGAAGCCAGTCACGGGTCGCCCTACGCTCCAACAGCCAACAACGGAATCAATGGCGGCGATTTTCAAGGCATCGAGATGAAGCTCGATTACATCAAATCGCTGGGAGCGTCGGCCATCTGGATCTCGCCAATCCCACTGAACGTCGGTGGAACCTCGGCCTATCACGGCTATGGGGCGCAGGATTTTTACCAGTTGGCGCCGCACTGGGGCACGATGACGGATCTTTCGAACATGGTTCAAGCCGCACACGCCCGCGGGATCAAAGTGATCCTGGACCTCGTCTGCAATCATACGGGCACCCTGCTCACCAGCACCAACTCGGGTTGGGCGAACTACGTAGCGCCACCCGGAGGCTACAACCTGCAGTACATCAACAATAACAACCAGCACGCCTTCCCATTCAACCCGTCGAACGCGACCCCTTCTCAGCTATCGACTATTTTTCACACGAACGGCGACATCGGCAACGGGAGTTTCAACTATCCCACTGACACCCAGCAGGACGTGATTGGCGAATTGGATGGCTTGGATGATCTGCGCACGGAAACCACTTACGTTCGCACCAACCTGATGAACATCTATACCAACTGGGTCGGGATCGCTGATTTCGATGCGTTCCGCGTCGATACAGCGATCGAAGTGGACTACGGCTTCTGGCAGTACTGGTGCCCGCAACTTCATCAATTCGGCACATCGATTGGCAAATCCAACTTTTTCATGTTTGGCGAGGCTTTTAGCGGTAACGAGCAGCAGATCGGTTCGTATACGGGAACCGAGATCGGCGGGCCGTTCATGTTCAATGCGATGTTGGATTACGCCTTATACGAGAACTCCATCAACTCGGTATTCGCCGCGGCCTCGGGTAGCCCGGCGCAGATTCAGTCTCATTACAATTATCTGACCACCTACTATGACTCGAATTCCTGGTACCGGATGGTCACCTTCCTCGACAACCACGACAACGCGCGCTTCCTCAGTTCGGGCAACGCCAACGGGAACACAAACCGGTTAACGGTTGCGCTGCAATTCCTGTACACATCTCGCGGTGTTCCGTGTCTGTACTACGGCACCGAGCAGGCATTCGCCGGCGATGGCAACAACAACGACAACCGCGAAGACATGTTTGCCGGCGGATGGCAGCCACAGATTCCCGTCACGGGCGATAACTTCAACGAGACACAGCCGCTCTTCCAACAAGTAGCCAAACTCAATAATCTCCGCCGGCTTTATCCAGCTTTGTGCACGGGGGCGCAGAACGTTTTGTACGCCAATTCGAGCGGCCCCGGCCTGTTCGCCTACTCCCGCGTGCTCAGCAATCAGGAAGTCTTTGTCTGCTTGAATACCGCGAGCACGCCCCAGACATTGACCAATTGTCCAACCTCCTACGCCCCCGAAACCGTCCTTGCCAACCTGCTCAACACGAATGATACGATTACCGTTACCTCCGGCCCAAGCACCAATCTTACGCCGATGATCACGGTGCCCGGTACGACCGCGAGAATCTACATTGGCCAGTCGCTGCTGCTGCCACTGGATCCTGTAGTCACCAACCAGTTCCCGTCCCACGCTGCCACCAACGTGTCCATCGCCGCGTCCGTTGTCCTGCGGTTCAGCAAGCCGATGAACACAAATTCCGTGCAACAGGCGTTCTCGGTCACACCGGCCACGTGTGTGTGCATCAATAGCGGATCGCTCACCGTATGCTCGGCGCAAACCTCCCCCAGCACGCCGCCAATCGCCGGTTCGTTTACCTGGGACACGTTGCAGGACACCATGACCTTCACGCCAAGCGGCGGATGGTCCCCCTCGACGACGAACCTGGTCCACCTGAGCACAAACGCGGTGGATTCAGTGACAGGGAATTCGTTCTACGGGTCGTTCGACACGTATTTCGTGACCTCTACGAACACGGTGGTGGATCTGACACCGCCGACCCTGGCCATCACCTCGCCGACCAATGGCGCGACCCTTGTGAACACACTGGTCATCTCGGGCACGGCTTCCGATAATGTCGCCGTCGCGAGTGTCCAGATCGCCATCGATGGTGGCCCGTTTATGACCGTGTCGGGTACGACCAATTGGTCGTTGTCCCTCAACTCGCAATACATGCTGAACGGGCTGCACACGATCTACGCCCAAGCGACTGACACCTCGGGCAACCTGTCCACCATTGCGTCGGTCACGGTCAATTTCTTCAATGTGCCAGGCCCCTATCTCACCCGCATCAGCCCCGGCGATCCGTACACCGTGACCGATTGCACCGCCAACGTGTGGCTGAAGGACCAGACGAACGCTTTCAACTCATTCGGTTACACCGGCAACAGCCTCACCGGCTTCGTCAACAACGCCATCGTCGGCGTGTGCTCTAATGTCTTTCGCTTGTACCAATGGGAACGCTACAGCAGCGGCGGGAGCTTCAGCTACCTCTTTAGCTGTCCCGAAGGCATCTATCAAATCCAGTTGCTGGAGGCCGAAACGTATTGGAGCAGTACCAACCAGCGTGAATTCAATCTGTTCATTCAAGGACAACAGGTGCTGACCAATTTCGACATCTTCAAGGCAGCCGGCGGCAAGAATATCCCCATCACTCTCGTGTTCACTGCCGCCGTCAACGACGCCCAGGTGGAAATGGATTTTGTGCCCGGTGCTGCCGACAACGCACGAGCCTCGGGTATCCAGGTCCTGAAGATTGGGGATCTGGATAGCGATGGCGACGGCATTCCCGATTGGTGGATGCTGGGGTATTTCAATCATCCGACCGGCCA
>Ga0187858_10003346_pt1 | contig 15558 bp, 12 predicted proteins | sample June2016WEW_8_15_FD_133015 | JGI IMG/M metagenome (GOLD analysis project Ga0187858, IMG submission 133015) | Peatland microbial communities from SPRUCE experiment site at the Marcell Experimental Forest, Minnesota, USA - June2016WEW_8_150 | ecosystem: Environmental > Terrestrial > Soil >...
TGATCTTCAATGGCGAGATCTACAACTTCCACGAACTGCGACGTGAGCTGGAAGGGTACGGCCACGTCTTTCATACGAAATCGGATACCGAAGTCATCATTCACGGGTATAAACAGTGGGGCGACGAGGTCCTGAATCGCCTTAACGGCATGTTTGGCCTGGCCATCTGGGATGTCCGGAAGCGCCGCCTGGTTCTGGCCCGGGACCCGTTCGGAATCAAGCTGCTTTATTACCGGATGGACGGCAATCGCTTGTATTTCGGCTCGGAGATGCGCGCCATATGCGCTGCCATGCGGGAAAAGGCCGACATCGATGCCACCTCGTTGAATCTCTTCCTGCGCTACCGCTATACGCCCTCGCCGTACACCATACTCAAGGGGGTATCGAAGCTCGCTCCCGGCACCAAACTGACGGTCGAGAACGGGACTTGCCAGGTGGATCGGTGGTACAGATTCAAACCCACCCCATTCACACCTCCAAAATCGCCCGCAGAAGCTCTGGAAGAGCTGGCGACGCTCTATAAACAAGCTATTAAGCGGCAGCTTATCAGCGATGTTCCGGTTGGCTTGCTTTTGAGCGGCGGCATCGACTCCGGATTACTGCTTGCCTTGATGAATCTTAACGGCACTGGGTGGCCGACTTACACAGTAGGATACGGCGCGGCGTTTCCCGACGATGAACTGACCGACGCCGCCGAGACCGCCCGCGTCCTGAAATCGAATCACAGCAGCGTCTTACTTTCCAGATCGCTCTTTGAAAAGACCCTGACCAAGATTGTCGCCTGCCTGGAAGAACCCATCGCGACGTCTTCGATTGTGCCGATGTACTTCGTGTGTCAACGCGCCCACCAGAACGTGAAAGTAGCTCTGGTCGGGCAAGGGCCGGACGAACTGTTCGGAGGCTATACTCGCCACCTGGGCGTGCGCTACGGCGCCCATTGGGCGCGGCTGCCGGCTTGGATGCGCAGCCGCCTTTCTTCCATCATTACGCGTCTGCCGCGAAACGAGACCCTCAAGCGCGGAGTCTACTCTTTGGCAATCCCCGACCGGTTGCGCAGGTATCAGTATGTTCTGTCGCTTCTGCCGGGCGACCAGGTTGACCGGCTTTTCCAGGAAGGCCTGCTGGCTCCAAACTCCGGCGACGCGATACTGGACTGCTGGGCGAGTATGACGGATCTCATGTCCGAGACGGACGAACTCGGAGGGCTTCAGTTTCTCGAGTTGCGATCGACCCTCCCGGACGAACTCCTCATGTACGCGGACAAGCTCTCGATGGCTCACAGCCTGGAACTTCGCGTCCCGTACGTGGACAAAGAGATAGTGGAATATGTCGAACGACTGCCGGCCGAATTCAAAGTGAGGGCTGGTTCCCGGAAATGGTTACACCGCCAGGTGTGCCGGGAATTCCTTCCCGCTTCGATCTTGAGCCGGCCGAAACGCGGCTTCGCCACCAACGTGGTGGACGACTGGTTCCGCGGCGCGATGGACAGCAAGATGACCGACACCTTCCTCGACGGAAGCTCCAGGATCTATCAGTACCTTAGCGCGCCCGCCGTACGCGATCTGTTCGAGCAGCACGGTTCCGGACGGCAGGATAATCATAAGATCCTATTCAGCCTCGTTGTATTTGAGGAATGGCTGCGGGCGCAGAAGGTCCCCGAGACAGTCTCGAGCTAGTCCCCCGCCCTTCTCACCTGCAGCAAATCCTATCCGTTCGCCGACTTGCAAACCGTGAATTCCGACAAAGTTTATTCGCCGGTGATCGGCGTTATCGCGGACACATCGCAGTACGATGTTATTCGCGAATTCTTCGAGCTCTTCAAAACCCCGTGGGAATTCTATCGCACCGGCCGGCGATACGAAGTCTTGCTGTGCGCCGGAGATATCCAGTTCGACCCAAGCGCGCGGCTTGTCCTGGTTTATGCGGGCGGCAGGACCCGTTTTGATGGTGAGGGAAAGACTCCGAGCGCCCTGACGGGGGATAGGAAATACCTTGTCGCGCACCAGGGTTATCGGCTTCCAGTTTATGGCGATGCTGTGACGTTTCCCGGCGAGGCGAGCGGGCTTCTGACGGACGCACGCTCCGGGGAGTCCGCAGCATTCGTCGATCTGTGCAAGGACCGGAAACTGGTGCGGATTGGCTACGACCTATTCGGCGAAGTCCGCAGACTGCTCGATGCCGGCCAGCCCGCGGTCAATGCCGATTTACCTGCACTCGAAATGCACATCGCGTTCCTGCGGGACTTGATTACCGGGTGCGGAGTTCCACTGCTTGAAATCCCTCCGGTTCCGGAGGGATACCGGTTCATAGCTTGTCTGTCACACGACATCGACCATCCCTCAATACGCCGACACGGATGGGACCGCACCACGTTCGGTTTTTTGCGCCGCGCCGTTCTCGGCTCGATGTTCAATTTGCTGCGCAGGCGCTTGGGCATTCGAGACCTGCTAAGGAATTGGGTAACAGCGTTAAAGCTGCCCTTCGTGCAGCTTGGCCTTGCAGAAGATTTTTGGCTGGACTTCCCCGATCGTTACCTGAAGGTCGAACAAGGCTTTCGCTCTACTTATTTCGTGATACCTTTCAAGAACCGGCCTGGAAAGAACGTCGGCCGTCCGCGGGCCAGCTTCCGCGCAGCGCGATATGGCGCACAGGACATCGCCGGCATAATGCAGAAGTTGCAGGCGGCAGGCTGCGAAATCGCGCTGCACGGAATCGATGCCTGGGTCGACGAGGTACGAGGGCGCGAAGAACTGCAGGAGATTAGCCGCCTGACGCTTGCCCCCGAACTCGGTGTGCGGATGCACTGGCTTTGCTTTGACCGGCAATCGCCGTCGGCCATTGAGAGCGCGGGAGCAGCGTACGACTCTACGGTTGGCTATAATGAGACGGTGGGGTACCGCGCCGGCACTACGCAAGTCTATAAGCCGCTCAACGCCGACCGGCTGCTCGAATTGCCCTTGCACGTAATGGACACGGCGATGTTCTATCCCCCCTATCTCGGGCTCTCGCCAGCACAGGCGAAAACACGCCTCGAGCAAATGGCTGAGAACGTGTCCAGGTTTGGAGGCTGCCTCACGATCAACTGGCACGATCGCAGCTTGGCCCCGGAGAGGCTATGGGGCGAGGTTTATCGCGACTTGCTTGAGGACCTGAAAAAGCGAGGCGCCTGGCTGGGGCCGGCAGGGCAGATCGTGGCCTGGTTCCGTAAACGCCGCTCGGCGGTGTTCGAGTTCGACGAGACAGGTCCGTTCGCCGTGCGCACGAAGGTCGAAACGAAGCATATCGACGGTCTGCCTGGTTTGCGATTGCGCATTTATAACTCGCGAGACCCCGAAGAGGCCGGCGGAGCGAGATCGGCGCACTATGTCGATGCGGCCGTCGACGAAGTGGTAGAAAACCCAGTTCCCTGCCGGCCCCGCGCGTGATGCCGGCGCGCGCTGAGACAGGCAGACAAATGCTCGAAAGGCGGAGGTTCCAGCTCAGGATAAAGTATGGGAAAAACGGAACAAATATACGAGAAGTTCGCGGAAGAGTACGGGTCTGAGGACGCCGTACGCAAGTACACGACAGGCACAGCCGGATACGGGATTACTTACCTGCTGCACAACGATTATGCACGAATATACCTGAATGCCGTGAAATCGTATTTACGGACGCCCGCGGCGCGTCCTCTTCGTCTGCTGGAGTTCGGATGCGGCGGCGGAATGAACATCACACGCCTGGTGGCGCTCTTGGAGGACGACGACCGACAAGTCGAGTGCGCCTACGGGACGGACTTCTCGGCTCGCCTGGTCGAAGCCGCACGGCAGGAAGCTAAAGCCTTTCTGCCGCCGCGCCTCGCGGAAAGAGTGACCTTCTGTGTGGCGCGCAACGAGCAGTTAGCTCACGACATGGCCGCGGAGCTTGGCAAAAGCGCCCCGGATCTCGCCGGGTACTTCGATCTGATCGTGGGCGTCAACACTTTCCGCTATTGCCACCGTTTGGGAAAACAACTGGACTGCGCGGCGGATATCCATCGCTTGCTGCGACCCGGGGGCGTTTGCGTCATGATCGACATGAACGACCGCTTTCCGGCCTTTCGGAGTCGTTTAAAGGGCTCGGTCACAGACCCCGCTGAGTCCTATCTGCCTTCGCTCAGGGAGTACGCATCTCCGTTCGAGGCTGCCGGGTTCGAGATCGTCAAAAAAGGGAACTTCTGTTGGATCCCTCATTCAGCCGGGCGCGCGCTTACTCTGTCCTGCCGGGTCGCAAGTCCGCTGTTGAACCTTGTGGCGAATAGCCGCGCCATGCGCTCGCTGGTGGTGGCTCGGAAGCGTGAGTAGCGACGATACCTTGATGGCCAGACTGGCAGTGATTTTGCACGAAGGCGGCGTTGCGGAGCGGCAGGTTCGGCTCGGCCGTATTCTCGATTTCTTCGGCGTACCCTGGAAGTCGGCCGAGGTATCGAACCTGGCGGACGCGGAGTTTGCTGCCCCGGAGCAGGTCATATTTGGGGCGGCCCCGGCAATTGCAGCTGTGCTGAAGCGCACCGGGCAGACCAACCGCGCGGGTTCGCAACCAGCCGCATTTTATGTGTACGCAGACGACAATCCAGGCGCCAGCGAACTTGCGCTCCGGGCAATCTGCGGCAACGACGGTCTATCGCTTCGGAAGGCCCCGGAAGGCGAACTCCCAATTCGAGTGGCCAGCGAATTCCCCGACCTCGCCGGCGCCATGAGCGGCATCGAGGTTCGGACGCGATTGCGGCAGGAAGACGCCGTCGTGGCTCCGGGCGTTTCCGGCGGCGATTCAAGCTATGGGGCGGTGATTTCGGCGGGAGGCGCTCCCGTATTTCTTCGGTTTCAACGGAACGGTGTTCCTATTTTCTTTTGCTCGAGCTCACACATGCTGGACATCGACGAAGCGGTGAGCGCGGGCTTCTTCGACGTGAAGGAGCACTTCTGCTCCGTCGTGCCCCTCGTCACGTTCATCAGGCACACGTTCCAGGACGCTGCCTGGGGGCCGCAAGAGCTGGGGGCTTGCCTTATCATCGACGATCCGCTGTTGACATTCCGTTACGGGTACTGCGACTTCAGGAAACTGCGCGACCAGATGCAGCGGCACGCCTTCACAACCAATATCGCCTTTATCCCCTGGAACTGGCGCCGTACCTCTCCTGCTGCCAGCGACTTCTTCAGGCGCGAGTCAGAACATTTCTCAGTCTCTATCCATGGTTGCGACCACACCGCCAGCGAGTTTGGGACGACTTCCTTGGAACTCCTTCACAACCGGGCCAAACTAGCTCAGGCCAGGATGCAGAACCACGAAGCCAGGACGGGCATCCACCACGATTCAGTCATGGTATTCCCCCAAGGGGTTTTCTCCTCGGTTTCCCCTGAAGCTCTCAAGGTTAACGGCTACCTCGCGGCAGTTAATTCCGAGGTTCTTCCGTCCGACCGCGAAGGCGAACGAACTCGAATCCGGGATGTCTGGGATATTGCTATTACGGCTTACAGCGGTTTCCCGGTCTTTACCCGCCGATACCCCGGCCAGGGTTTGGAGAACTTTGCGTTCGACCTTCTGCTCGGGAAGCCCTGCCTGATTACATCTCACCATGACTCCTTCAAGGACGACGCCCAGATGATCGATTTCATCGGAAAGCTCCAATCCTTGAACTGCCGCTTGCATTGGCGTCCCCTCGGGGAAGTAATCCGCCGGGCTTGCCGCCGCCGCGTCAGCGGAGCGGGCACGGAAACGGTGGAAATGTACGGTAGTGAGCTTATAATGGAGAACCCCTCGGACCAAGTCATCGAGGTGAGGGTGCGGAAGCGGGAAGACCAGCCCCGGGTTGTGGCGGAAGTATTGTGGGACCAGAAACCGGCGAGGTGGGTAACCGAGCCGGGGCAGATTGTGTTTGCGGGAACAATTCAGCCCCGCAGCGAGAGCCGCCTCAGCTTGCATTACCTGGAGCATCCCGGCGCAGAGCGAGTAGGCAGGCCGTGGCGTTTCGAACTCGCGGTTGGCGCCCGACGCATGCTTTCAGAATTTAGAGACAATTACCTTTCTCGAAGCCGATCCTTGTCCTGGGCCGCGGCCACCCTGATGAGCACGTTCACGAAGGCGAATTAATGGTGGAATTGATGGAGGAGCAAATACTGAAGACGGAGGGCCGCACCTTGGGGTCATCGGCCGGCGCCGGCGAAAGGGCGGTCCAAGCTCCGGAATTATCCGTCATCGTGCCAACCTTCAACGAACGGGATAATGTAGCGGAAGTTGTGGAGAAGCTCGCGGCATGTTTGGAGGGCAAGGATTGGGAGGTCATATTCGTCGATGACGACTCGCCAGACGGAACGGCTGCCGTGGTCCGCGAGATCGCCCGAAAAAACCCGCGGGTGCGCTGCCTGCAACGAATCGGGCGGCGCGGTCTGTCCTCGGCCTGTGTGGAAGGAATGCTGGCAAGCTCCGCGCCCTATCTCGCGGTTATGGACGCTGACGGTCAGCATGACGAGTCCGTATTACCTCGCATGCTCGAGATCTTGAAAGCCGGGGAGACCGACGTTGTGGTTGGAAGCCGTTACATGCAAGGCGGCGGGATCGGCGCCTGGCAGTCGTCCCGGGCGGAAATGAGCCGATTTGCTACCCGCCTGAGCCGCACCGTAATCAAGCAGAGCCTGACCGATCCGATGAGCGGCTTTTTCGCGGTGCGCCGGGAAGTTCTGGAACTCGCGGTTCGGGACCTGTCGAACTTTGGATTCAAAATACTGTTGGACCTCCTCGCTTCCTCGCCCAGCCCGTTGCGGTTGCAGGAGACGCCTTACACTTTTGGCAGCCGGCACGCCGGCGAGAGCAAGTTGGACAGCCAAGCCATGTGGGGCTACGTGATGCTGCTGGCCGACAAGCTCATCGGCCGCTTCGTGCCGGTTCGATTCGTCGCCTTCGCTCTGGTCGGTTCCGCTGGAGTGTTCATCCACTTCGCCGTTTTATCAACCGCCTTCAAAGTCTTGGAGGTGCCTTTCCACTTCAGTCAAGGCGCGGCCACCGTGGCGGCCATGGTGTGCAATTTTGCTCTCAACAACTCCCTGACTTACAGGGATATGCGGCTGAAGGGATGGCAATGGTTGAAAGGCCTCATCTCGTTCAGCCTTTCCTGCTCGCTGGGCGCACTCGCCAACGTCGGCATCGCTTCTTATCTCTTCCGGCGCGATACATCCTGGGCGGTTGCTGCCTTGGCAGGTATCGCGGTGGGCGCAGTTTGGAATTACGCTGTGACGGCGTTTTACACATGGAGCAAGGAAGGACGAGGGCCCCGGAGTTAGTCCCTCGCAATACCGTGCCTGAGCCTGACCTGACCCGAACAACGGATGAAAGTATCGGAGGCGAGTTCTTTCCTGGAAGCCGCTCCTTCTTTTGATGTGGTGGCTAGAACGGCCGTGCTGGTTGCCCGTCTTTTCAGCCAACGGCAGGACGCGTTTTGCTGATGAGAGAAAGATTCCGAGCGCCCTGACGGGGGAGAAGAAATACCTCGTCTCGGAGCCGGGTTATCGGCTTCCAGTTTATGGCGATGCTGCGACGTTTCCCAACGAAGGGAGCGGGCTTCTGACGGACGAACGCTCCCGGCAGTTCGTGGCATTCGTCGATCAGTGCAAGGACCGAAAGCTGGTGCGGATTGGCTACGACCTATTCGGCGAAGTCCGCAGACTGCTCGAGGCTGGCCAGCCGGCGGTCGATGCCGATTTACCCGCCCTCGAACTGCACATCGCGTTCTTGCGAGACTTGATTACCGGGTGCGGAATTCCACTGGTTGAAATCCCTCCGGTTCCGGAGGGATACCGTTTCATAGCTTGTCTGACACACGACATCGACCATCCCTCAACACGCCAACACGGATGGGACCGCACCACGTTCGGTTTCTTGCGCCGTGCTCTGCTCGGCTCTTTGCACAATCTCCTACGCGGGCGCTTGGGCGTTCGAGGCGTGCTCACGAATTGGGCAGCAGCCTTAAAGCTGCCGTTTGTTCATCTCTGACTTGCAAAGGATTTTGGCTGGACTTCCCTGATCGTTATTTGAAAGTTGAACGGGGCTTCCACTCTACATTTTTTGTCATACCTTTCAAGGACCGTCCGGGAAAAAACGTCGATCGTCCGTCGGCCAGCTGGCGCGCGGCACGATATGGCACCCAAGACATCGGTGACACAATGCAGAAGTTGCTGGCGGCAGGCTGCGAAATCGGGCTGCACGGAATCGATGCCCGGGTCGACGACGCTCACGGGTACGAAGAACTGCAAGAAATTAGCCGCCTGACACTTGCCTCCGAAATCGGTGTGCGGATGCACTGGCTCTGCTATAATCAGCGATCGCCATCGGCCATCGAGAGGGCCGGGGCAGCGTACGACTCTACGTTTGGCTATAACGAGACGGTGGGATATCGCGCCTGCACAACGCAAGCGTATAAGCCGCTCGGCGCAGACCGGCTGCTCGAACTGCCATAGCATGCAATGGACACGGCGATGTTCTACCCCGCTTATCTCGGGCTCTCTCCTTCGCAGGCGAAAACAGTCCTCCACCGAATGGCCGACAACGTATCCAGGTTTGGAGGCTGCCTCACGATCAACTGGCACGATCGCAGTTTGGCACCTGAGAGGTTGTGGGGAGACACTTATCGCGATCTTCTTCAAGACTTGGCACAGCGAGGCGCCTGGTTAGGGCCGGCGAGGCAAATAGTGGCTTGGTTCCGTAAACGCCGCTCGGCGGTGTTTGAAATGGGCGGAACGGATCCGGGTGCAGGGCGTGTCGGGGTAGGGGCTGAGCGCGGCGGTAATCTCCCAGGCTTGCGCTTGCGCATCCATAAGCCACGGCGGTCCGAAGAGCCTGAAGTCCGCAGTTCTGAAGACTACGTCGACCTACCTGTTGACGAGAGTCTCGGATGCCAGGTTCCGCGCGAGATTGACCGATGAATACCAACGGGAACGGAGTTACTAGATCCGAGCGGGGGGTATCGGGAAACGATGCATCGAAGCCTGCAACCCGCGATTCTTTCCTCGTCCGGCCGGACGACCGGATACTTATAACGGGAGCCGCCGGTTTCATCGGGTCTCGTGTGGTGGCACGCTTAGTGGATCACGGGTTTCGCAACCTCGCCTGTTTCGTTCGCCCCTCCAGCGAACTGGAGGAGATCGAGGCGATCATTCAGCGCCGTCCCTTCGGAACACGAATCGACGTGCTTGCGGGCAATCTTCTCTCCAGGGAGGATTGCCAAGCGGCGTGCAGGGGTGCGCTGCTGATCCTACACCTTGCTGCCGGGACCGGTGAGAAGTCCTTTCCGGATGCCTTCATGAATTCCGTTGTCGCCACACGGAACCTGCTTGATGCGAGCCTGCAGCATGGGAGTCTGCGGAGGTTCGTTCTGGTTAGTTCGTTCACAGTCTACAACAATCGCCGGAAGCCCCGAGGGAGACAGTTAGACGAATCGTGCCCAGTCGAAGAACACCCCGAACTGCGGGACGCTTACTGCTTTGCGAAGGTCAAGCAAGAGCAACTGGTGTGCGATTATGGCAAGAAGTTTGGAATCCCTTACGTCGTTGTCAGGCCCGGTTCGGTCTATGGAGGAAGCAAGGATTACATCGATGGCCGGGTTGGGCTAGGCACGTTTGGTTTTTTTCTTCATCTGGGCGGTTCGAACACGATACCGTTCACTTGCGTCGATAACTGCGCCGAGGCAATCGTACTGGCCGGGCTCGTTAAAGGAGTCGAGGGTGAGGTCTTCAACGTTGTCGACGACGATCTTCCCACCAGCCGCCGTTTCTTGCGGGAGTATAAAAGGAACATAAAGAACTTCAAGTCGGTCTATGTGCCGCATGTAGTTTGGCATGCGCTGTGCTGTTTGTGGGAGAAGTATTCTGTGTGGTCGCTGGGACAATTACCGCTTGTTTTCAGCCGGAAGCGCTGGGACTCCGAGTGGAAGCCAACTCGTTACAGCAACGGGAAACTGAAAGCCAGGTTGGGTTGGGCGCCCATCATCTCCACGGCGGAGGGGATGCGGCGCTATTTCCAGTGCTGCAGGCAAGGTAAACCGCATGCTTAAAGTTGCAATCGTGGGATGCGGAAAAATCGCTGACGCCCATGCCTCTCAGATCCAGAAGATCAAGGGAACTGAGCTGGTGGGCGTGTGCGACCGCGAGCCGTTAATGGCCCAACAGCTCTGCGAGCGATTCCCGGTGAAACGCTCTTTCACCGAGGTGAGTGAACTTGTGAGCGAAGTCCGGCCGGACGTCGTTCACATCACCACGCCGCCGGCGAGCCATCTCGAGATTGCCCGCTTCTGCCTCGAGCAGGGGTGCCATGTGTACGTTGAGAAGCCCTTCACCCTTGATGCGAAGGAGGCGCAGCGACTTGTAAGTCTGGCCAACCAAAAGGGCGTGAAGTTAACCGCCGGCCACAACGACCAGTTCGGGCACGCGGCGCGGCGAATGCGGGCGCTGGTGCAGAGCGGTTACCTGGGTGGCGTTCCCGTCCATATGGAAAGTTACTACTGCTACGATCTTAGCGATCCGAGTTATGCGCGCGCCCTGCTAGCCGACAAGCGTCATTGGGTCCGTAGATTACCGGGGAAATTGCTGCACAATATCATCAGCCACGGAATCGCCCGGATTGCGGAATTCCTGACCGGCGATGGCCCTCAGGTGATTGCCTATGGCTTTGTAAGCCCGCTTCTCAAAAGCATAGGCGAGACCGAAATCCTGGATGAGCTCCGAGTCATCATCAGTGAAGAGGAGCGAACCACAGCCTATTTTACCTTCTCTTCCCAGATGCGGCCCCCCGTCCATCAATTCCGGATCTTCGGTCCAAGAAACGGGCTATTGCTGGATAATGATCACGAGATCCTCTTGAGATTTCGCGGCGCAAAATTTAAGAGCTATGCGGACCATTTCGTCCCGCCTATGATGTTCGCCAAACAGCACCTCGCAAACCTCTTCGGAAATGTCAAGCTGTTCTTGGCCAGCGACTTCCATATGGATTCGGGCATGAAGTATTTAATCGAATCGTTTTACCGTTCGATCCGCGAGGGTGCTCCATTGCCGATCCCGTATCGCGAAATTTTACTCACTGCCCGAATCATGGATTCCATTTTCGAACAAGTCAGCCCAAGCCAACCGCACCGCCGGGCGGCTTTTCAAGCGCAGTCCGCCTCTTAGGAGTAAGTCAGCGAGTGAATTGATAGTATGCCTCCTCTCATCGCACTACTTATCTGGCTCGTCTTGTTGCTGGCACTACTGCGGTTTGACCCCGCCCGGGAACCGAGAACTTCGCCGACGCTGTGGATTCCGGTGATCTGGTTGTTCTTCCTCGGATCGCGCCTGCCCTCGCAATGGATCTCCGGCCAGATGGGACAGCAAGCAGAGGCCCTCGAAGAAGGGGATCCCTTAAACCGCGCCATTTCTATTGTTCTAATCCTGCTGGCCATTGGAATCCTGCTCTCGCGATCGTTCCGATGGAGCGCTTTTCTCAGCCGCAACCTTGCCCTGACGGTATTTCTCTTTTTCGCCCTGGTGAGCGCCTTCTGGTCCGACTTCCCCTTCGTGGCTTTCAAACGCTGGTGGCGAGACCTTGGCAACTATCTGATGATCTTCTTAATCCTGTCCGATCCTCGTCCGCTGCAGGCTTTCCGCGCGGTGTTTCGCCGGCTGGGCTACCTGCTGATCCCGCTGTCCATTTTGCTGATCAAATACTTCGTTTACAATGGAAGGCACTACGACCTCTGGTCAGGCGCGGTTGAGAACGTAGGCGCTGCCACCAGCAAGAATACCTTGGGCGTCATGTGCTTGCTGTGCGGACTTTTCTTCTTCTGGGATACATTGTTGTGCTGGCCCGCTCGTAAGACACGGGGGATGAAGCAGAAAATTCTGGTGGATGCTGCTTTCATGGCCATGACGATTTGGCTGCTCGACGTTTCCAGTAGCGCAACCTCCCGCGCGTGCCTCGCGATCGGGTGCTTGGTGATCCTGGCGATTCACAGAAAAAAGATGCCCCGCTACGCTCGACTCCTCAAACTCCTGATTCCGGTGACTTTCCTTTTGTATGTGACTCTGGCGTTCGGCTTCGGGATGCTGGGCGACTTCGCGGCGACCGTGGGTCGAGACCCAACGCTTACCGACCGAACCAAGATATGGAGCGTCTTGCTAAGCGTAAAAATCAATCCGGTCGTCGGCACCGGATACGAGAGTTTCTGGCTCGGCTCGCGGCTGGATCAGGTCTGGGCGCAATGGCCTGGAATAAATGAGGCTCACAACGGCTACCTTGCGGTCTACCTCAACCTCGGGCTGCTCGGACTGTTCATTCTTTCGGCTTTCCTTATTGCCAGCTACCGGAACATTTGGAAAGGACTCAACCGAGCTTCCAGCCTTGGCTCATTCACCTTGGGAGTGTGGACTGTTCTGATGTTCTACAACCTGACTGAAGCTGCCCTCGGGACTGGAGTGCTGTGGCTGGCGCTCCTGCCGGGAGCGCTTGCCCCGACGGAGCTTGTCGAGAACGAAGTGCAAGTTGCCGCGTCCGACAACGCGGACGCCACGGAGGGACTTCCCAGTCTTCCCGCGAAAGCAACAGGTCAGTGGAGGTGATGATGGGTCCGCTAAGGCAAGCTCTGAAACCGGCTTCTGAAGCACCCCTTCAGCAGCAGCCACCAGCCACGGGTGTCAGCCATACTGAGATTCGCGTGAAAGGGAAAGGCGCATCCGTTCCGTCGGCGCAGATCGACGGCAGGACGATACTCAGTACAGGTAAATGGCTGAGGATCGCAGCCGTTCAGGATGAGGACTTGGTGGAAGGTGAAACGGTCGCGGACCCAGAGTCCTTTGTTTCCGCACTGAAGGAAACTGGGTTGAACGCCGACCTCTTCACCTTTGCCCAGAAGCTCCCACATACCAGTCCAAAGTATGCTTATCACCTCGAATGGGAGAACTTCGCAGTAATGCCCATAACAACTTTCTCGGACTGGTGGGAAAAGCGCGTGGAACCCAGCGTGAGGAGGGCAGTCCGGAAGGCAGCTAAGTCTGGTGTCACTGTAAAACAGGCGGAATTCGACGACGCATTAGTGGAAGGTATCGTCAAGATCAACAACGAGACGCCGATTAGGCAGGGCAGGCCTTTTTGGCACTTCCAGAAGAGCTTTGAAGCCGTGAAGGACGAAAACTCAACCTATGCGGAGAGAAATACTTTCTTGGGCGCGTATCATGAGGGTGAATTGATTGGTTTCATCAGAATGACCTACGCGGACGGGGTCGCCAACATCATCCAGTCGCTCAGCATGATGAAGCATTTCGAGAAAAGGCCAGCCAATGCCCTGATCGCACGGGCCGTTGAGATTTGCGCGCAAACGGGAACTCGCTATCTGATGTATTGCAATTACATTTATAACGACCCCGAAAGCTCGCTTACCGAGTTCAAGCGGCGAAACGGCTTTGAGAAGGTGCTGCTACCCCGATATTACATTCCCCTGACGCTCAAAGGGAGGATCGCCTTGTTTTTGGGGCTCCACCGCGGGCTGGTGCGCCGTATCCCCGAACCCCTGATGCATCAACTCCTCAGACTCAGGAGCCTCTGGTACGCGCGGAGATTAAAAACTGTCGGGGGAGCAGTCTAGACCATAGAATGAGTGACTTGAGCCGATGGAGGCAGTTTTGGGAAGGCAAGTCGAAGGGTAATGTCCCCGACTTCGAAGTGGACCGCTTAAGATCTACCCGCGGCCAAGAAATGGAGAATCTGTACGAACAGGAACTCGTCAACTTTACCCAAGCAGAGAGGTTCGAGATCCTTCTCGACGCAGGCTGCGGAACTGGCGTGAACATTCTCCGCCTCTACTCCCGAGTCAGGAAGATCATTGGAATAGACTACGCCTTCGGCTCGCTTCAGCGCTGCCAAAAAAGAATCCAGGCCCAGAAGATTACCAACGCGTACCTCTGCCTTGGAAGCGTTACCACCATCCCCCTGCCGGATTGCTCGGTCGACAGGGTCCTTTGCCTGAGCGTGCTGCAGTATTTGGATGACGAGGAAGCTCGCCTAGCTCTCAGGGAGGCCGTGAGGGTGTTAACCCCCGGAGGCATGATCATCCTTCACGTAAAGAACTCGTCTTCCCTCTACTGGTCGACGTTGCGCCTTGCTAAACAACTAAAGGCTTGCCTTGGAGGGAGTACGCGGATTGAATATCTCCGCCCTTTCCGATGGTACGTGGATGAATTGACATCTCTCAACTGCGACATCCTGGACTACAATTCTCTCAACTTGCTCGTGCTCGAGGGTATGCCTAAGAGAGTGCTGTCAGTTCTGCAAAGATTCGAGCTGAGATATCACGACTCGCCGCTCTTCCGATCACCCTTCATTCGCCGTCATGGGGCCGAACTGAAGATCAAGGCGAGGCTCGTAGCCGGTCCGCTTGAACCGGAGCGTTCGGAAACGAAAACGGTAGCCCGCTTAAGCCGGTAGGCTTGGCGCTTAGACGCCCCTTGCGGCTTCAGGGGTTACTGGAGTTAAAACTATGCCTGGAATCGTGGGAATAATCAGTCGACACCCGTATGAGGGAACAGAGCGCGACCTAAAACTGATGGTGGAGTCGATGCGGCACGAGGAGTATTACACCGGCAATCAATACGTCAGCCACGACTTAGGCCTTCATGTGGGGTGGCTGTGCCATCCGGGCTCTCTCGGCGAGTCCATGCCGTTGATCAGCCACGACAAGCGGATCGTCCTGATTGTTCTCGGCGAACACTTCTCCCATCTTTGCAGGCCCGTCTCACCGGCCCGTAATGCGGGTGTCGCCGGACAGGATTTGCTCCAACTCTACCAAGAGTCGGAGAAAAAGTTCTTGAATCATCTTAACGGATGGTTCTGTGGAATTGCTGTTGATCTCCAGCTTGGCCGTATTACCCTTTTCAACGACAGATATGGCATGGGCCGGGTCTACTTCCATGAGAACGCAGAGGAGTTTATTTTCGCGTCTGAGGCGAAGTCTCTGTTGCGCATCCGTCCCTCTCTTCGAGCCATTGAACCTGCGGCCTTAGCACAGTACCTGCGCTGCAACTGTGTCATGGGGAACAGAACTCTTTTCAAAGGTGTCTCTCTGTTGCCCGGCGCGTCGTCGTGGACCTTCAACCGAAGCGTCACCCCTGGGAAGGGGACCTACTTTGACTTCGCGGAGTGGGAACAACAGCCCACTCTCAAATCAGAAGAGTTGCATCAGAGGTTTGGCGAAACAGTTTCAAGAGTCCTTCCCGCTTATATGAACGGCACGCAACGCGTGGGACTTTCATTAAGCGCTGGGATCGATACCCGAGTGATACTTGCGGCAATGGAGCAAGAACAGTCCCTTCCCTGCTACACGTTCGGCGGGCTTTGGGGAGAAACCATTGACATTCGAACGGCTCGAAAGCTTGCACGAATCCGTGGTGTCCCCCACAAGGTCATCAAAATCGATGCGCGCTTCTTTCAGGATTTTCCAAGCTACGCTCGAAAGACCGTGTACATCTCCGACGCTACCCATGACGTGCTTGGCGCGCACGACGTTTATTTCAACAAAGTCGCGCGCAA
>Ga0187858_10003352_pt1 | contig 15527 bp, 14 predicted proteins | sample June2016WEW_8_15_FD_133015 | JGI IMG/M metagenome (GOLD analysis project Ga0187858, IMG submission 133015) | Peatland microbial communities from SPRUCE experiment site at the Marcell Experimental Forest, Minnesota, USA - June2016WEW_8_150 | ecosystem: Environmental > Terrestrial > Soil >...
CCGGCAGCGGCACGCAGACCAACATGAACGCCAACGAAGTCATCTCGAATCGCGCGATCGAGATGGCCGGCGGCGTGCTCGGCGGCAAAAAGCCGATCCATCCCAACGACGACGTGAATATGTCGCAGTCCTCGAACGACACTTTTCCGACTGCGATGCATATTGCGGCGGCCGAGGAAGTCACCCACGACCTGCTTCCGTCGATGCGCAAGCTGCGCGACGCGCTCGCCCGCAAAGCCGACAAGTTCGCCGACATCGTGAAGATCGGCCGCACGCATCTGATGGATGCGGTGCCGCTGACGCTGGGGCAGGAATTTTCGGGCTACGTCGCCCAGCTCGACTACGATTTGAAGCGCATCGAAGCCGCGCTGCCGGACTTGCTCGAGCTGGCCATTGGCGGCACGGCGGTCGGCACCGGGCTCAATACGCATCGCGAGTTTGCCGATCGCGTGTCGGCAAAAATCGCGGCGTACACGGGGCTGCCGTTTAAGTCGGCGCCGAACAAGTTTGCCGCGCTGGCGGCGCACGATGCGCTGGTGGCGGCTTCTGGAGCGCTCAAGACGCTGGCGGTTTCGCTGATGAAGATCGCCAACGACGTCCGCTGGATGGGCTCGGGACCGCGCACCGGGCTCGGTGAACTAATCCTGCCGGAGAACGAGCCGGGTTCGTCGATCATGCCGGGCAAGGTGAACCCGACCCAGAGCGAGGCGATGACGATGGTCTGCATCCAGGTGATCGGCAACGACGTGGCGATCACGATGGCCGGCTCGCAGGGGAATTTCGAGCTCAACGTTTTCAAACCGATCATCATCCACAATTTTTTGCATTCGACGATGCTGCTGGCGCATTCGTGCGTCTTGTTCAGCAAGTACTGCGTCGAAGGAATCGAGCCCAATCGCGAACAGCTGCGGCGCAACGTCGCAAATTCGCTGATGCTGGTGACAGCGCTGAGCCCGCATATCGGCTACGACAACGCGGCCAAGGTCGCCAAGAAGGCGCACGCCGAAGGAATCACGCTGCGCGAGGCCACGGTTGCGTTGAACTTGCTCAAGGGAGAGGAGTTCGACCGGCTGGTGCGCGCCGACAAAATGCTTGCACCGGAAGGCTGAGCCGGGATGCGGCGGGGGATCGTTGCCTTTGCGCTGGCAATCGTAGTCGGCGCGCTACTGTCGCCGTCGCCGGGTCGCGCAGCGCCAACGCCGACCGGCATCGCGACCGATCCGATCCTGCAACCGCCATTTGAAAACGGCAAGCCGATCGAGGTCGTGCTCGGCCTGCACGTCATCAACATCGCCGCGATCGACGAAGTCAGCGAGCAGTTTCAGCTCGACGGCTACCTGTATGCGCGATGGATCGACAAGCGGCTCGCCTATACGCCGGGGGGACCTGACGACCAGTTGCGCAACTACGCGATGGGCCAGATCTGGGTGCCTCAACTGGAGATGATCAACGCCGCGGCGCCCCGCTCGCGTGACGAAATCGCGATCGTGGTAAGCCCGGACGGCACGGTGAGGTACACGGAGCGCTTCATCGCAAGCCTGTCGTCGAAGTTCGCGCTGAGACGCTTCCCGTTCGATCAGCAGCGGCTGATTGTCATCATTCACCCCTTCCTGGCGGACGGACCGCGGATAAAATTCAGCCTGGACAAAATCTCGACGTGGAGCGCCGCCGAATTCAAGACCTTCTCCTCGCTGGCGCAGTGGCATCTGACCTCGATGCACTCGGAGTTGCTGGTCGCGCCGACCTACGGCGGCTTCACCATGCCGGAAGCCAGGTTCAAAATCGACGTCGGGCGGCGCTCGACCTTCTATTTGTGGAAAGTGTTCCTGCCGCTATTGCTGATGGTGTTTTTGTCGTGGGCGGTTTTCTGGATCGAGACGGGCGACCTGTCCAACCAGATCCAGGTCGCGGTCACGACGATTCTGACGGTAATTGCCTTCGCGTTTGCGATCTCCGCGACGATGCCGCGGCTGCCCTACCTGACGTACATCGATGCGTTTTTCCTCGAGTGCTACATCTACGTTTTCCTCGCGGTGGTCGAGCTGATGACGGTCCACGTGACGCATCGCTCGGAGGCGCGGCGCGACATCGGGCTGCGGATTCGCAAGTACTCGCGATGGGTGATCCCGGCGTCTTTCGCGGTGACCAACGTCGTCATCGCAGTGCATTTCCTGGGGTGAGAGCGAACCACAATTGTCCCGCGGACCGCTAAAAATTTGGATCCGTTATTAGAATTCTTGACATGCATATGCACTTCATCTACTCATATTAGCCATCACAGCATCGGCGACCGAGGTGGGGAAGTGTTTCGATGAAGGCTGAAGACGCACGGCGAAAAATCGCGCTGTTGCGCAGGGTCAATGCCGAAAACGGAGCCGGGGCGGCAGAGGAAGCGACTGCGCGCCGCCTGCTGAAGGCGCTGATGGACCGCTATGAAATCAAGCCCCGGGAGGTTCGTGCCGCGGCACCGACGTCCACCGTTCGCTTAACCTGGATTTACTGGCAGGAGCTGATGAACGAGTTCGGCCTGCGTTTGGACCAATTTGGGAATCGCGGCAGCGCCGCGGTCGGGAACAACAGCAAGGTCTACATCAGGCTGGATGAAAACCGATGGTGGGTCGAAGAGAACCGCCCGGGCGGTCGGCAGCAAACCACGGCTCGGAACCTCGGTGTCGAATCGCTGCGCAAATACCTTAAGGAGCACGCGCCAAGGAGCTACGCGTTTTTCGGGCGTTGACCTTCGCGATCCCCGGGGAATCGAAGCTACCGGAAACCACCTTCACATCCTGAAGACGCCGAAGCCGGGGTGCTCGGCAATCGGCGCGTTCATCGAGGCCGCGATCCCCAGCGCCAGCGCGGCGCGCGTCTGGGCCGGATCGAGCACCCCGTCGTCCCATAACCGCGCGCTCGAGTAATAGACGCTGGACTCGATCTCGTACTTGTCGAGCGTGGGCCGGAGAAATTCCTTTTGCTCCGCGTCGCTCATCGTGGCGCCTTCGCGTTTCAACTGATCGAGCTTCACCGTGAGCAGCGTGTTGGCGGCTTGCTCGCCGCCCATCACCGAGATCCGCGCGTTGGGCCACATGAAGAGCAATCGCGGCGAGTACGCGCGCCCGCACATCCCGTAATTTCCCGCGCCGTTCGACGCGCCGATGATCACCGTGAACTTCGGCACCTGCGCGTTGGCGACCGCGTTGACCATCTTGGCGCCGTCCTTGGCGATGCCGCCCTGTTCGTAGCGCTTGCCGACGATGAAGCCGGTGATGTTTTGCAGGAAGAGCAGCGGGACGCGCCGCGCGCAGCACAACTCGATGAAGTGGGTGGCCTTCAGCGCGGATTCGCTGAACAGCACGCCGTTGATGGCGACGATGCCGACGGGATAGCCGTGGATTCGCGCGAAGCCGGTGACGATGGAGGTCGCGTAACGCGCCTTGAACTCATGCATCCTGCTCCCGTCAACCAGCCGCGCGATCACCTCGCGCACGTCGTAGGGCCGGCGCGTATCGACCGGGATGATGCCGTACAGTTCGGCCGGATCGTAGTGCGGATCCTCGGGGGTGTCCTGCGCGATCGCGGCGGCGGTGCGAGGCCCAAGATTCTCGAAGATCGCGCGCGCGATCTGGAGCGCGTGCTCGTCGTCGTCGGCCAGGTGATCGCTCACGCCGGAGAGTCGCGTATGCACGTCGCCGCCGCCGAGATCTTCGGCGCTGACCTCCTCGCCGGTTGCGGCGCGCACCAGCGGCGGCCCGGCCAGGAAGATCGTTCCCTGCTCGCGCACGATGACGTTCTCGTCGCACATCGCGGGCACGTACGCGCCGCCGGCCGTGCAACTGCCCATCACCACCGCGACCTGCGCCAGCCCGGTCGCGGACATCCGCGCCTGGTTGTAAAAGATCCGCCCGAAGTGATCCTGATCGGGAAAAATCTCGGCCTGCAGCGGCAGGAAGGCGCCCCCCGAATCGACCAGGTAAACGCACGGCAGCATATTCTCGATCGCGATTTGCTGCGCGCGCAGATGCTTCTTCACGGTCATCGGAAAATAGGTGCCGCCTTTGACGGTCGCGTCGTTGGCGACGACCACGGTCTCTCGCCCATGGATTCGACCGATGCCGGTGATGATGCTCGCCGACGGCGAGTCGCCGTCGTACATCTCAAACGCGGCCAGCGGCGACAGTTCGAGGAACGGGCTGCCGGGGTCGAGAAGTTTCTTTACGCGATCGCGCGCGAGCAACTTGCCGCGTTCGACGTGAAGCTGGCGAGCGGGAGCGGAACCACCATGGCGAATCCGCTCGATTTCGTCGCGCAGGCGCCTGACCAGCGAGTCCATCGCGTCGCGGTTGCGGCGAAACTCTTCGGAGTTGGTATCCAGCCGGGATTCGATCCGATCCATTTGAGTATCCTTGATGCGTGCTTGAGAATCCGTGATGCCTGCGGACCAAAGTTGGGCTAGATATTAGCCTGAGGGCCGGGCCAATAGGCAAAAAGCCGCGCGGCTCCGATGCGATGCGGGAACGCGATCTGAAAGCACTCGAGTTCGACAAGGTGATTCACCTCGTCATGGAGTTTTGCGCCTCCGAGCCGGCGCGCGCGGCGACCGCCGAACTGCGCCCGTCGATCGACGCCGTCGAAGTGCGCCGCCGGCTGGATTCGACGGCCGAGATGGTGGCTCTGAGATCGCATGCCGGCTCGATCCCGATCGCCGAATTCACCGATCAGCGGCCGTACCTGCTGGCGGCGGCGCGCGCCGGCGCGATCCTCGGCGGCGAAGCGCTGGTCAAGGTGCGCGATTTTATCGTGGGCTCGCGCCACGTCGGCGGCTTTATGCGCTCGCGCGTCGAGCGCTTCCCGCAGGTCGCGGCGTTGGTGCACAACCTGCTCGCGCCGAAGGAACTGGCCGACGCGATGCTCGGTGCGCTGGCCGACGACGGCGGAATTCTCGACGACGCCAGCCGCGAGCTGAAACGTCTGCGCAGCCGGCTGCGCGACGAGCGCGCCGAACTCGAAGCGCGCCTGCTGCGCTCGCTCAACGCGTCGGGCATGGAGTCATTCGTATCCGATTTCATCGTGACGATTCGCAACCGCCGCTTCGTGCTGCCGATGAAGCTGAACTACGCGGAACGATTCGAGGGAATCGTGCAGGACCGCAGCGTTTCGGGCGAGACCCTGTTCGTCGAGCCGATGTGGGCGGTCGAGCTGAACAACCGGCTGATGATGCTCGAGCGCGAAGCGGAGGCGGAAGAGACCCGAATCCTCGCGCAGCTGACGGCGATGGTCGGCGGATACGCGCCTGAATTGCAACTCACGTTCGACGCGATGGTGGCGCTCGATGCGCTCAACGCGCGCGCGATTTTCGCCGAGCGGTTTCGATGCGTCGAGCCGCAGCTGGTTGACGAGGGAATCGACCTTATCGCCGCGCGGCATCCGCTGCTGATGACCAGCGGCCGCGAGGTGATCCCGATCGACGTGAAAATCGGGGCCGGACAGCGCGGCATCGTCATCTCGGGGCCGAACACGGGCGGGAAAACGGTCGCGCTCAAGACGGTCGGGCTGCTGTCCCTGATGGCGCAGGCGGGGGTGCTGATTCCGGCGCTCGCCGGCAGCAAGGCGACGGTTTTTCGCAGCGTGTTCGCCGACATCGGCGACGAACAGTCCATCGAATCCAACCTGTCGAGCTTTTCCGGCCATATCGCCAACTTGTCGGAGATAATCAGATCGCTCGTCGAGCCGGCGCTGGTGATTCTCGACGAGCCGGGCGCCGGCACCGATCCCGCCGAGGGCGCGGCGCTCGCAATCGGCCTGATGAACCATCTCGGGACGCGGCGCTGCATGCTGGCGATCGCGACGCATTCCACCGCGGTGAAGCTCCACGCATATTCTCAAGCCGGGTTCGAGGCCGCCGCCGTGGATTTCGACGCCGACCGCCTCACCCCGTTATATCGGCTGAGGCCGCATACCATCGGGCAGAGTTACGGACTCGCGGTCGCGCGCCGGCTCGGGTTGCCCGAGGAAATAATCAGCGCGGCCGAGCAATCGATGGGCGCCGGGACGCTCGAGCTCACCTACGCGCTGAAAAGATTGGACGGCGAGCGCGTCAAACTCAATGCGCAGGCCGAAAAGTTGCGCGAGCGCGAGGCCAGCCTGGCCCGCGTCGAGCAGGAAGTTCTTCAGGACACTGAAAAAACGCGCGAGCGCGCCGAGCTGGAACGCAAGCGGCTGCGCGCCGAAGTCGCCGACCTGATCGAGGAGATCAGGCGCGACGGTGCGGCGCTGATGGACGAGCTGAAAGCGCGGACGAAATCGCGCACCGACTTGAAGGGGTTCATCACCAGGGCGTCGGCGAAAATCGAGAACCTCGCGCCGGCTGCCCAGGCCGTGGCGGACTCCGATGCGCCGCTCAAGGTCGGGGATAGCGTCGAGGTTGGCGACATCCGCGGCGAATTGATTGTCCTGGAATCGGGACGCGCCGTGATCAGCCGCGGCGGCCTCAGGATCGAAGTCGCGCCCGAGCGCCTGCGCAGGTCGGCGGCGATCGCGCCTGAAACTCGCCCCGCGCGGATCAAGACGGCGACCGTCATCTTCAGCGCCGATCGCGGCGAGGGCGCCGAGCTGAACCTGATCGGGATGCGAACGACGGACGCGCTGCGCAAGCTCGAGGAATTTCTCGATACCGCCTTCCTGACCAATCGTGCGGAGGTGCGGATTGTCCACGGGATTGGATCGGGCGCGCTGAGGAAAGCCGTGACCGAATACCTGGCCGCGTCGGCGTATTGCGCGTCGTTTCGCGTCGCCGAACCGCATCACGGCGGCGCGGGCGCGACGATCGTGCAGATGAATTTGTAGGGGCGCACGCGTGCGTTAGAATAATTTCTTCAATTGATCCAGAATACCGCGCCGCGCTCGGGCGGGGACCGGCATTAATGGCTTCGCACGACACCTCGCAGCAACCCGTCACCTTCCGCCGCGCGACGGCTGCCGATGCGGTCGAAGTCGCGACGGTGTATATCGCCTCGCGGCGCGGTGCCGCCGCCTACCTCCTCACGGTCGGCACTGACGCGGAGATTCGCTCCTTTGTGATCGATCGGATGGTGCCGGAGCACGAGACCTGGGTTGCAGAGGTTGGCGGGCGAATCGTGGCGGTGCTGGTGCTCGACGGCGACGAGGTCAATCAGTTTTACGTTGCCCCCGCCGATCAGCGCCGCGGCGTCGGCGGCGCGATGCTCGCGCACGCCAGGCAACTTCGCCCCGCCGGTCTTCGCCTGTGGGCGTTCCAGCGCAACACTCCCGCGCGCCATTTCTACGAGGCGCGCGGCTTCATCGCAAAGAAATTTACCGACGGCGCCACTAACATGGAGCGCGAAGCCGACGTGCTCTACGAATGGACGCCCTGAGTGACCGCAATTTCCGCCAAGGAGCTGGTGCGATGGCCAAGATCGATCTCAACAAGGTCCCCCGCTTCTCCGAACTCCCGATCAGACCCGACAAGCCCAAAGAATCTTCGTGGGGCTGTTTGGCGACGACGACGAACTCGGATGCCTGAATTTCCTGACCCCCGAAGGCGTAATCGAGGCCGCGCGCCTGGTGCGCAAGGGCATGGTCTTCCGGCTCGATACCAAAATCAATTACGCCAATCCTCCCCTGTTCGCCCGGCCTCCCGCCAAGCACAACATCATGAGCTTCGAGCGTTTCGGCCTGCTCGGTTTCGACGATTCGCTCGACAGCTACAACACGCAGGAAGGAAGCCAGTGGGACGGCCTCGCCCATGTCGGCAGCCCGCGCTACAAGGCGTTCTACAACGGAGTGAAATCCAGCGAGATCAAGGACGGGCCGGGCGGTCGCCTGAGCATCCACAAATGGGCCAACAAGTTCGTCGGCCGCGCCGTCCTGCTCGACGCGTTTCGCTACCGCATCTCGCACGGCCGCACGATCGATCCGCTCACCTCGGAAAAATACAGCCTCGACGATTTGAAGGAGACCGCCGTCGCGCAAAGCGTCGAGCTCAAGCCCGGCACGATCCTGCTGATTCGTACCGGCTGGATGCAGACGTACGTGGCCGCGTCACGGGAGCACAAGGCCGCGATGGCGCCGGCGCGCGCGCTCAAGGCCTGCGGCATCGAGGACAGCAGCGCGATGGTCGAATGGTTCTGGGATCATCGGCTCGCCGCGGTGGGCACGGATTGTCCCGCCGTCGAGCCGTGGCCGTGGGATTTCTCCGACGAGGGCGCGCTGCATTACCGCACGCTATGCCTGCTCGGCCTGCCTATCGGCGAGCAGTTCAACCTTGAGGAACTGGCAGTGGATTGCGCCGCCGACAAGCGTTACGAATTCATGCTGGTGTCGGCGCCGATGAATCTGGAGGGCGGCATCGCCTCGCCTCCCAACGCAGTCGCGATCAAGTAAGCGCGCCGCCGCAAGTCACCCGATCGAGCGCGCGGTCTCGGCGATCGCGATGCGCACCGCATTCTCCATCGTCGCAAGCGCCATGCTGGGCAGGTTGCGATGCCGCCGGGCCTGGCGCGCCTCATACGGCAGATGGATGAATCCCACCGGGACGCCGGGCTTGCGCCGCAGACTGTGCAGCGCCGCATACATCAGCGCGTTGCACGCATACGCACCGGCCGTCAGCGAAACGCTCGCGGGAATATCCTTGCGATCGAGTTCGCGGATGATCGCGCGCAATGGCAATCGCGAGAAGTACGCGTCCGGACCGCCGCGAACGACTGGCGTGAAGCCCGGGTCGCCGCTCTTGGCAAGCGCGCCGCGTTCGTCGGCAAGATTGATCGCGATCCTTTCCAGTGAGATCGCCGGCCTGCCGCCCGCCTCGCCCAGTCCGATCACCGCGCGAGGCTGCCAGCGCGCGATCGCGCCGGTAATTAGCCGCGCAGCTCTGGCGCATCCAACCGGCACGCGCAGCGACTTTATCCGCAGCCCGCCGATCACCTCGGCGTCGAGCCGCCGGGCAATTTCCCACGACGGATTGATGCGCTCGCCGCGAAACGGCTCGAAGCCGGCGAGAATCAGGATCGCGGGCATCGACGCGTCCCGCTATTTGCGCCGTGGATGCTGGATCGGCAGGTCGTCGCGGTTTCCCCATTCCGCCCACGACCCGAGATAATTTCTCACCTTCGGATAGCCCGCAATTTTGAGCGCGAGGTACGCGTGCGCGGCGCGGTATCCGCCCTGGCAGTACGTCACTATCTCGGCGGCAGGATCCAGCCCGAGGGCTTCGAACTGGGCGCGCAGCTCGGCGGGTGATTTCACGGTTCCATCGGCGGCGAGCGCCGCCGTCCAGTCCTGATGCAGCGCGCCCGGAATCGCGCCGCCATGTTTCGCGCGCACGCGTTCGCCGAAGTATTCCTCATCGCTGCGAACGTCGAAGATTTGCACGCCGGGACGCCCGATTCGGTCAAGCAGATGCGCATATGTCGCGAGAATTTCCGCCCGCGCACTGAGCTCGAAGTCCGTGGCGGCGAACTTGTCGACCCTGGTTGTCAACGTTTCACCGGCCGCCTTGAGTCCGCCGTCGAGCATTCGGGCCTTTGGATGTCCGGCGTATTCGAGCGCCCACTGGCCGCGCGCCGCGCGCATTCCGGATTCATTCTCGTAAAACACGACGGTCTCGCGGCCGGTGATTCCCAGCGCCGAAAATATCCACTGGAGCTGCGCGCCGAACTCCGCGATGCCGCGCTCCGAGGTGTCGGTATGATGAAACGCGAACGGATCGAAGTGTCGCGCGCCGCTTAGATGCCCGCCGTGGAAATCCTTGACGGGCCGCGTATCGATAAGGATCAGACTGGCGCCGTCGCGATGCTCGCGCAGCCATCGCGCATCGACGAGCAACTCTGTTTTGCCCTCGTCGCGGGCAGTTTTTCCCTGGTTCAAATCGCCTCCGCCGCGCGCGGACCTATCTGTCGATTCCGACCGCTTCACTAATAGAACGAAATCCGCCGCGATGGAGCAAGTCCGCCAGTCCCGTTTTGATTCTGGCGATCAGGCCCGGACCCTCGTAGACCAGCCCGGTGTAAAGCTCCACGAGCGAGGCGCCAGCGCGGATGTGCAGCCACGCATCCTCGGCGCTGGCGATTCCGCCGACGCCGATGATCGGGATTTTCCCGCGGGTGTGCGTATACATGTCGCGGATCAACTCGCGCGTGCGAATCAGGATCGGCTCGCCGCTGAGTCCGCCCGGGTGCGGCGACGAGACGCCGACGGCCTCGCGCGCGACAGTTGTGTTGCACGCGACGATTCCATCTATGCCCAGCGCGGGCGCGCTGTCGCAAATTCGAAACAGCTCGTTGCGTTCCAGGTCGGGCGAGATTTTCACCAGCACGGGCGTCGGGCGCGGCAACTTGCCGGCATGTTCGTGTATCGCCGTGAAAAGCTCACTCATCTTTCTCGGCGATTCCCAGTTGCGCAGCCCGGGCGTATTCGGCGAGCTCACGTTGACGACGATGAAATCGGCCAGCGGCCCGAGCCGCGCGATCAGGGCGGCATAGTCGGCGGCAATCCCTTCAAGCGGCGTGTCCTTGTTCGGCCCGAAGTTGAGCGCAAGCGGAATCGAAACTCCGGCCTTGCGAAGCTGCTCGAGTCGCGGTGCGACCGCCTCCATCCCTTCGCTGGGAAACCCGAGCCGGTTGATAAGCGCGCGACGTTCCGGCACCCGCCATATCCGCGGTATTTCATTTCCCGCCTGCGGGCGCGGCGTAATCGTTCCCAACTCCGCAAAGCCGAATCCGAGCGTCTCCCATCCGTGGACCGCGACGGCGTCCTTGTCCATTCCGGCCGCCAGCCCAATCGGGTTTGAGAAATCGATTCCCCACAGCTTGACTCCGAGCTCGGGCTTGTCCCGCGGCGCCGAAAAAGCCGGCATCGCCGCAAGCATCCGCAGCATCGTCCGATGCGCACGCTCGGCATCGCGGCGGAACAGGTATCGCTTCAGGAGATGCCGATAGATGGCGTCGATTGTAGAAATAGTAGACACGGCGGCTTTAAACGGCGAATGTCGCACTTTGGCGTCGTTGGCGCAATCGAAACGTGTTGTGGATTAAGGGCCGACGCCCCCTGATGCGGTCGCGCTGCGGCGCCACTCCACTGGCAAATGTCATCCGATGCACACTCCGCTGTCGAGTTCAAAACCGAATGTAGTAATCGTAGTAGTCCGAGAGCTAGAGGCCTTCGATATCTGCCGTTTCTCTGGCAATCAACAGTTGTGGATAATACACGTACGGGAATTGTCGATAACCTCCTTGGAACGATTATGACTCACCATCGGTCATCGCGTAGTATCCCCAAGCGACGCATCCATTCGAGATCTGGGCTGCGGAGGAGGGGAAGCGAGGTGGGCAATCAAATCGAGATGCGGGTTAAGCTGATAGATTACGCTCAGGAGCCGTTGGAAAAGCTCTACGCGGCGTTTCGCACCTGCTATTCCTCCGAGACGCCAATCGAAGTCTGGGAAAACATTAAGTCCAAGAAAATTACCCACGAGAAAATTCGCGAGTTCATCACCGAGCGGCTGAAGACCGGCCACGCTTCTCCGCTGGAGCAAATCGTTTTCTGGTTCGCAATCGCAAACGTGTCGCGCTCGCTGTCGCATCAGTTCGTCCGCCATCGGATCGGAATCAGCTTCGAGCAGCAGAGTCAGCGCTATGTGAAATTCAAGCGCGACAAGCTCGCCTTCGTGCTGCCGGATTCGTGGTCGCGCGCAGGGCTGGAGAGTGAATTTTCCGATTTGCTTTCACAGACCTCCGAGCTCTACGCCAAGGCGTTGAAAGCGGGGATTCCAGCCGAGGATGCGCGTTTCGTGCTGCCCAACGCCGCGCCGACGAATTTTCACGTGATGGTGAATTTCGCCGAGATGCTGCACATCTGCGATCTGCGCCTGTGCGTGCGCGCGCAGTGGGAAATCCGCCGGATGGTCGCGATGATGCGCGCGGAACTCAAGCGCGTGCTGCCGGAAATCGCCGTGTTTCTGCAGCCCAAGTGCGGCGAGAATCGCATGGGCTATTGCGACGAGTCGCTCGACGAATATCACAAGTGCCCGCTGAGCAAGGTGCGGCCGCATAAGAGCATTCTTATGCAGCTCTACAACGAACAACCGAAATTTGGAAAAGCGCGACCCTTAGGTGAGGAGCAGTATCGGATCGTTGCAGAGCAGGAACGTCTCTAGCAAATCCTTATCGGGCTGCGACGATTGCCGCGTCATCTCACCCGCCCGGAGTCGAGAAGTTGTATGCCGGCTGCTGTCGGTGAAACTCCGAATATTTCCGCCATCGGCAGCGCATCCGCGGTCGTCATCGGTATCTGGCGAGCAACGAGCTTTGCTCTTTCTAGGCGGCTAAGCTTCGATATTTCCAGCGGAGACAGTTCTCCCTGCGTCAAGTAATACGCATGGTTGTCGTCTAAGTGATCGCAGTCGATGTCGTCATCGCCCCATAGATTCGCAAATACTTGGTTGAAGAACCTCTCGGGCATCAGCAATTCAGCGGCAAAGAGGTCAGCCTCTTTTTCCTTTACCGACCGTAATGGAGCTCGAATCGCAGTATCGGTACGGGGATCTTCCCGCAGGCTAGTAATTTCCGGGTGAAGAACGAAGTGCCCAATCTCGTGTGCGGCCGTGAATCTCTTAATTTCCAAACTCAATCTGGCCGAAACGGCTATCAGCGATTTATCGCGATCTAGAAGGCCCGCAAGTGTTACCCGCAGGGGCCCAATCGACAAATAGCCAATCTCCTCAAGCTCCTCATATTCGAGCAAGAGCAATTCGATGGCAATCTGCTTCGGTTGGAGCGGCAAAAGCTCGCGAAACCTGAGCGCGGGTCCCCGTCTGCTCTTTTCGAGTTGCCACAGCTTCAGGATCAATTCGTTTGCTTTTCCACGAATAAACTGACGACGGCGGTAGTTGATTTCACCGCCTCCGATGCCGGGAATCCGTCTTGCTGGTCGGCCTAGCTCGTTCACAGTTGTTCTCGGCACTCCGAACCTATTTTACCCCCTTAGCTCTTGCGCAGAAAGCGCCCACCGGACGAATGGCCTTCTAGCCGAGGCTTTGCGACACTAATATTGTCAGTCCATCAACATGCTACAGTTGGAGCGAAAGTTTGCCGACGCGATCGCGGCATTCAATCGGGGCGCCTATTTCGAGGCGGCCGAGATGTTCGAGACGGCGTCGCACGCGGCCGGCGACGACCACGATTTGAAGCCGCTCATCGTGGCCTTCAATCAGATTGCCGCCGCGCTCCATCTGCGCTTCGAACGCGGCGGCCGGCAGGCGTCGATCAACCTGATGTCGCAGGCGATGCTCGCGCTCGACGACCTCAAGCCCGCGCGCGGCGGAGTTGACGTCGAGCGGCTGTGCGTCGAGCTGGCGGCCTGCACCGAAGAGATACGTGCGGCTCCGCGCGACGAGCGCGACGGGCTCAAGCATCGCGCGCGGATTTTTCTGGAGCGCCGCCGCGCCCCGAAAATCAATCGCCGCTGACGGCAGGCAAGCACACCAAGTGGGCGCTTCCGGGCGGATCGCCGCAGGCGCCCCGAGGCGGAGCGGACGCGGAGTCGAGGGAAATTAAAGCTGATGCTGACGCGCGATCAATCGCCGCTGACGGCAGGCAAGCACACGAAGTGGGCGCTTCCCAGCGCAGCGCCGCAGGCGCCCCGAGGCGCAGCGCACGCGGAGCCGAGGGAATTCTAAGGTGATGTTGACGCGCGAACAAATCTCCGACGGCCTCAGGCGCGCCCTGTACGTCACCAACGAGCGCGTCGAGACGGCAATCTTCCTGGCGCTCGCGCTCGAAAAGCCGCTCCTGATCGAGGGTCCCGCCGGCGCCGGCAAGACTGAAGTCGCCAAGGTGCTGGCGGAAATCCTCCACACCGAACTCATCCGGCTCCAATGTTACGAGGGACTCGACGAGGCGCGCGCGCTCTACGAATGGAACTATCAGAAACAACTTTTGCGCATGCAGGCCGGCGAGCAGCAGGGGCTGCGATGGGAGGAACTCAACGAGCACATCTTCTCGCGTGATTACCTGCTCGAGCGTCCGCTGCTCAAAGCAATCACCGCGCCGAGCCGGGTCGTATTGTTGATCGACGAGATCGACAAAGCCGACGAGGAGTTCGAGGCCTTCCTGCTCGAATTGCTTTCCGACTTCCAGGTAAGCGTGCCCGAGCTGGGAACGTTGAAAGCCCACGAACGGCCGGCGGTGATTTTGACCTCGAATCGCGCGCGCGAACTGTCGGAGGCGCTGCGCCGCCGATGCCTGCATCTGTTCATCGATTTTCCGGGCACCGAGCAGGAGCGAAAAATAATCGAGATCAAGGTGCCCGAGCTCGACGCGAAGCTGGCGGCCGAGGCGGCGCGTTTTGTCGGCGCGATTCGCAAACTCGGGCTTCGCAAGCCTCCGTCGATTGCGGAGACTCTGGACTGGGCGCGCGCGCTGGTGCGCCTGGGCGTGCGCGAACTGGACTCCGACGCGGTGCGCACGGCGCTGGGCGTGCTGCTCAAGCACGAGGATGATCGCGTCAAGGTCGAGTCGAAAGCCTCGGCGCTCGCGCCGCACCGGCGATAAATCGGCGGCGTTGCTGAATGTCCCCGCTTCGCGATCAGCTCGTCGGCTTCATCGCCGCGCTGCGCGCCGCCGGCGTCAGAATCTCGGTGGCGGAATCGATCGATGCGATGAACGCGGTCGCGGCGGTGGGGCTCGAGCGCGCGCGGATGCACGAGGCGCTGGCCGCGGCGTTGATCAAAGACGAAGCCGACCGCGCGATCTTCGACGAATCGTTCAACCGTTTTTTCGCCGCGCCACGGGCAAATCGCGCCGAGCATCCCGACCATCGCGGCGAACAGGTCTCCGCTGCCGGCGGCCGCGGCCGTCCCGGCGAGAATCCGTTTGCGTTGCCGAGCGACGATGCGCTCGCGCGCGATCGCGAAGAGAAATCGCTGCCGTCAGAAGCAAAGCCTGCAAAGCAAGCAGCGGCGGCGCGCCGCCACGGCGCTGAAAAGGGAAAAGACGCCGAACCGGGCAAAGATGCCCGGCGACTTTCCGATCGGATGCGCGCCCGCCAGGAGCGCGGCGAGGCACAGGCGCGCGAGGAATCGCCCACGCCCGACATCGACGCGGCGCGCGTCGCGCGAATCCGCGCGATCGAGCGGACGCCGTTCGACAAATTCTCCGACCTCGACTACGACGAGGCGCGCGACGCGCTCGCGCCGCTGATTCGCCGCTTCCGGATTCGGCTGGGACGGCGGCTGCGCCTGGCGCGAACCGGCAGAATCGATTTCCGGCGCACGATTCGCGCGGCACTGCAACGCGGCGGTGCGCTAATCGATCTCAACTTTCGCGCGCGGCGTCCGCGCCATGTCGATCTCGTAATCCTGGCCGACATCTCGGGTTCCGTCCGCTACGCGGCGCAGTTGATGCTTGAATTGATGGCGGGCGCGCGCGGATGCTTTCGCCGCGTCAGCAGTTTCGTGTACGTGGACCATCTGGCCGAGGCGGACTTCGAGGATGGACACCTGGTAATGACGCCCGCGC
>Ga0187858_10003356_pt1 | contig 15517 bp, 5 predicted proteins | sample June2016WEW_8_15_FD_133015 | JGI IMG/M metagenome (GOLD analysis project Ga0187858, IMG submission 133015) | Peatland microbial communities from SPRUCE experiment site at the Marcell Experimental Forest, Minnesota, USA - June2016WEW_8_150 | ecosystem: Environmental > Terrestrial > Soil >...
CAAGACTCACCACCGGTCCAGAAACCGCCTCGGCAGCGTAAAGGTCCCTCTCATCAGGCCCGACACGATGGCGAGAAGGATGCCGACTCCCAACTATGAATTTAACAGAGCTGAGTATGCCATCTCACGCTGGCGCCTCAGTGTTTGCCCACTTCAAGTCCTGCGCCAGGCTCGGAGGCGATTGTCTGCGGAATGAGTGCCGCCCGCAGGAGTGCGGAGCGCTCGCGTTGGTGGGCGAGCGCGCTTTTTTGGACAGCCAGTTCGCTCTCGCGTCGTGCTTCGTCGAGACGCCCCAGGTGCTGAAGCGCGCTGGTCAGAAGCGCGTGAGCATCCGCATCATCAGCGTCAAGCTCGACAGCTTGCCGCAGCACTCTCTCAGCCTGCGCGTACAGCTTTTGTGCGTTGTACAACTTTCCTAGGCTGAGGTAAACCTGCAACTGGCCTGGGTGGTCTTTCCCGACCTGTAGAAGCAGCTTCTCCGCCTCTGCGAACCGTTGAAGAAGAATCAATAGGTCAGCGTATTTTACCACCGTTTCGGAGGAGGCTCCTTGGTGGATTGCAAGATTGTAAGCCTCGGCGCCTTGCGGGTATTGTCCCAGCCTTACGTAGAGATCGCCCAGGACGGACCAGACCGCGGGCTGATCGTGTTTTGCCTCCACTGACTTTTGCAGGTATTCGATTGCCTGGTGGTATCGGCCCGCCACTTCGTCAACCACGCCCTCCGCAAACAAGAGCAGGGGTGAGTTGGGAATCAACCGCAGGCCTTCTGTCAGCACGTCACTTGCATCCTGGTCCCGAAAGCCCAGAAGGAAGACCATCGCCAGACGATAGTACGGCTCGGGCTCCGTGGGAGCAATGCGCGCGGCGGTTTGCAGAGATTTGACGGCGCCGGGAAGGTCGGCGCTCAAACCCCGAGCGGAGCCCAGCAGCAAGTAATAATCCACATCCGAATCCGATGGGGCGCCCGCCTTTAGCAACACGCCGGCCGCCTGTTTATAATCGCCAAGGTGGAAGCGGGCGTCGGCCTCCTCAAACGACAGGCGCGGAGAGCTAGCACCCGCCTCCTCAGCCGTTCGGACGGTCCCGAGCGCCGCCCGGTACAATCCTCCGGCGTTAAGGATGAGGACGGCCTGAAGCGCCGTCTCCCGGACGTCTCCCGGCAGTCTCAGAAGGGTCTCGATAGCTCTCATCCCTTCTTCCGCCTGGCCGCCCATGAAGTTGGCGTAGGCTAAGCGAAGGAGCGGATCACGCTCGTTTGGCTTCAAATTGTGCGCTTCGAGGAGGGCACTCGAAGCCTCGCGGTATCTCCTCAACTGCAGGTTGACCAGACCAAGGTTGTAGAAGGCTTGCGCGTTGCGGGGATCAAGTTGAGTTGCCTTGCCGAGTAACGGAAGCGCCCTTTCGAATTTTCCCCGGCTAACATAGTTGAGTGCCAGGTTGTCGTATGCTGGACCGAACTCTGGGTTGAGCTTCAGGGCTTTCAAATACCAGTCTGTCGCCTCCTGATGGTGGCCTGTGGAATCAAGGGCTGTTCCGATGGCGAAAGCGAGCTCAGGCTCCCCCTGGAACGATTTCCATAGGATATCGAACCCTCGGGTCGCGTCTGCGAGGTCCCCGTTCCGCAACACCCCATACGTCTGCTCGAACTGGTCCGTCCAGCGAGGCGGGATCTGTCCGTTCATCGAAGGAAGAACGAACAGAATGGCAAGCACTCCTGCAAAGACCTGTTTCACCTGATACGTCCCCCAGATGTTTCCATTTAAGTGTATACCACGTTACGGGCAGGATTGCTCGTCAGGCTCCTTATAGAAGGAAGAGAGGGCGTGGCGCCCTCTCTTCGTCATGATCCGACAAGCCAGCCGTGCGCCAGCTAGAAAGCCACTTCTAGTGAGAGTTGGGTGACTCTCGGAGCCAGAGCGCTTGTGACATCACCGAAGGCAAGACTCCCGTACCCCGCGTCTATACCGTTAAAAGATGGGTGATTGAAGAAGTTAAAGAACTGCGCGCGGAAGCGGAGTTTTAAGGATTCCTTGATCGGGAATTGCTTATAGATCCCGAAATCCCAGTTGTTCTCGCCCGGACCGCGGACATCATTATTGGGAGCGTTTCCGAAAGTTGCAACCGTCGGAACTGCGAAAGCACCGGTATTGAACCAATTTGTAAGCGTCTTTGCTCCGGAAGGGTTGCCGATGAGATTAGCACGCTCCAGCCCGCCTCCAATCCCCTCGTTGTCCGTAGGGAGGGTCACGGTATTTGGAAAGCCCTTTTGAAAGGTGGTTATGCCCGCGACCTGCCATCCGTCAAGAATGGCTTTACCTGCGCCATGTTGGTGGTGAAAGAAGGGAAGCTCCCACGTATAGTTGAATACCAGGATGTGCGGGATATCGTAGCTTGCCAGGCCTTTGTCGGCTCGGTTGTCGCGTGAGTCTTGTGGCGCCCCCCAGGCGCCGGAAGCATCCGTGAGCGTCTTCGAGTAAGTGTAGGCTACCTGGAAGGCTAAACCATGCTGCAAGTGGCGGATGGCTGAAACCTGCAGCGCGTTGTAACTGGAATTGAAGCCGGTATTCCATCCCGAGATCGAACCCCATCCCAAGTAGGGAACAACCGCTTCGGCTGAAAGAGTACCGTCCGCAACCGCGGCGTTGGGAAAGGGCTGGTTCGGATTGTCAACCGCCAGAAGATGCGTTCCTTTCGTGCCCACGTAGGATACCTCAACCGACGTGTTGGCCATGACTTCCCGCTGAATGCCGACTGACCACTTTTGTACCTGCGGGTACTTCCAGGGTGCAAGGGCCGCGTCCAGACCGGAAGGAAAATTTGGAGCGATGGAAGAAGTGGTTCCTGCCGGATTGCTGAGGAAGGTATTGAAGATGTCAACCGAGCTGTTGAAGGGCGGGTTGAAACCGCCGAACTGGGTGTAAGAACCCCAGCGGTCATAAAAGACGCCGTAGCCGGCTCGCACGGACATCTTTCCCGCGGATGTCGGGTCCCAAGCCACCCCAATGCGCGGCGCGATGGCATCATAATGCGCCGGGAAAAGGTGGTTGCCCCAAGGAGAATTCTTTCCGGCTACGATGATGCCGTTGAGCGCGTTGTAGGTCCCAGGAGCAGAGGTAATAACACCGCTTGAGTTGACCGTCGGCGCCTGACTCGGGTCAAACAAGCTCGGGTCGAACGAGCCGAACAGGTTACTCGTCTCATGCTCTGGCTCGAAATACTCGTAGCGGGCCCCTACGGTCAGCGTAAGGTTAGGACGAAGTTTGATCTGGTCCTCGATATAGGGCTCAAGGTTAAACCACCTGTAGTGACCGAACGGATCGAGCGCCGTTTCCGTGTAGCTATAAGCCCGGCCCATCACGAAATCCGCCAGCGCGTTGCCCGTGTACTGGCCGTTGAAGCTGAATGTTCCATTGGTGTTGTTGTTCGAAGGGTTGGCCAGTTCGCTCTTGCCTTCCGGGGTGAACCAGAGGCCAAACTTGATGGTGTGATTGCCGCGGATCCATGTGTTGTCATCCGAGATCGGCATGCTGTCCGAATAGTTGTGGAAGTACCATTGCTCGTTGACGCCGGCGTACCCCATTCCGATGCTAATGGTTGGGATTCGGTCGAGTTCGTCGAGAGGGAAAATTTGAGGTATGTTCAAACCAGGAACCCGGCTCCGGGACGAAAGTGGACCGTTTTGAAGGAACTTGTCCGAGTCCCAATACAACCCCCAACCGAACTCCGAAGTGAAGTTGGGCTTCGGCGCATAGGTCAGATGAGCGGAGTAGTTATACATGGGATAGAATTGGGTGGAACTCCCCACATCGGGGAGGACGTTGGTTGTAAACAATCCGTAGGGGTTCCGCAAGGTTACGTTGTCCTGCGTGAAGCGTGCATTGGCAGACAGCTTGTTCGTGAAATTACCGTCGAGGCGAATCGATTCCTCCCGCCAATGCGTAGAATCGGGGACGGAAGACACAAAATTGAATGGACCGTTCTGATATCCAGGAATGGGCGCGGGGAAGTAATTCGCCAGCAGCAGAGAAGCGTTATGATCGAGGCAGGAGGGATCGATGGTGCTGGTTGGATTGAGCGCCGTTCCCGCCACCGTGACGCACGGCGCGCCGGTGGGTGTCGTCGCCCCGGTGGGATTCGTCAGTGCTATCCCCTGAAAAACCCCATTGGTCTGAGCGGGAGTGGCGACCGTTGTGAGGTAAGTTCCGCTGGTCTGAATGATGCGCCGCCATTCCTGCGACCAGAAGAAGAAATACTTATCCTTCTTGATGGGGCCACCCACATCATAGCCGAAGTCGTTGTAACGGTTCTCCGGGACAGAGGGTGCGAAAAAGTTGCGGGAATTCATCGCGTTGTTGCGCAGGAAGTCGAAGGCGTTCCCGTGAAACCCGTTGCTGCCGGAACGCGAGATCAAGTTGATCTGTGCGCCGGCGTCCCTGCCCGTAGCCGCGGAGTAGGAGTTGTTCTCAATTCGAAACTCCGAAATAGCATACAAATTGGGGGTCACAAAAGCGTTCCCGCCAAACGTGTCAAGGTTGCGAACGCCATCTATGGACATGTTGTTCTCATCCCCGCGTACTCCATTCAAGCTGAAACCGATTGAGGCGTTCGAGCCGAAGCCGGGTGTCTGAATCAAGGCTGAAGACACACCAGGCTCGAGAAGCACTAATTGCGTGAAGACACGAGTGTCCAGGGGAAGTTCATTGACTTGCGTGCCGGTCACAGTGTCGCCTTCACTCGCCGTCACAGTGTCCACGGCGGCCGGAGCCGAGCTGACTGTGACCTCCTCCGAGATTTGACCCACCGTCAGCACAGCATTGATGCGCACATTCTCGACTGCGCCCACGGAGAATTGGGACTGCAAAAAACTCTTGAATCCCTGCTTGGTTACTGTGAGTTGGTATTGACCCGATGGCACGACCGGAAACTGGTAATCGCCAGTCGGGAGGGTCTCAGTTGCTAAAGCTGTTCCTGTTTCCACGTTTCTCAACGAAACGTTTGCGCCGGGAACGGCCGCGCCGCTCTGGTCAGTGACTGTGCCCAGCACGACCCCGGTACTTCTGACTTGAGCTTTTGCAGATGGTAAAAACACCAATGCCATGAACAGAGTGGCAGCGACGCCAATAAGTTCTCTTCGCACGAATGCCTCCTTGTGTCTACCAGAATAGTCTCTTGGAACGGACGCCAAACCCGGACTTTGCCCCCTAACCCCCGACGCAAAAACATAGTATTATTAGAAATCGACTACATTTCTGCATATCTAGCTACGATTGTCAAGCAGAATCTTATATTTGCCCTCCCCCGGTTTTAGGGGCAGTTTTTCCTGAAAAAGCTCTTGACCGAGGGATTGATAGGTTGGCAGAGGCCGCACCGCCCGGCATGCGTCTGATTCCGGTCTTTGATTCCGGTTATGCTCGTGAGGTGGTGCGGCTTTATCGCCAACGCATGCAAATCGAGCACTGCTTCCGCAAATGAAAAATTCACCTGGTGCCGCTCGGCTTGCACATGCAGGTCGAGAAGTCATCGCTCCGGTCTCGCCATACGGACTTGGCGCAGGCTTGCTGCTGTATTTTGATGATTGACTCTTTGTTGAAGCTGACCTATTCTTCACCAGCCAACTAGATGGCTAGAGATGTTGCGCAAGGTTCTCGCGAACGAGGTTGACGATCATTCGGAACGCCTTCACCGCGCCCTCAATGGAAGCCTTGAATGCAAGGGTCCTCGACCAAAGGTCGAAGACGAGGAGGTTTTGATGGCCATTGATCCGAAAGAGGAAAGCAAGCTGTCTCATGAGTACCATCCGGCCGGGAAAATGAGTCGCAGAAAATTCATCGGCTGGAGTTCCCTGGCCGCAGGGTGGGCCAGGCTGCCTTTCAGTACCCCTGCGGCGAGCTTTGGCGCGCCGTCTGGCCGGGCCACGAGCGAGGCCAAAATGGCGACGCTTCTGGACGACGGAGAGTTTGAGCGCGGCGGTCTGGGCTGGCAGCTTGGCGAAGGGAGCGTAATCGTTTCAGTGGCTAAGGCGCCCAGTCCCAAGGTGCTTTATGTGAAGAGCCACGGGACCTCCACAACTCGAGCTATCATCCTCTCACCCGATCCAGGAACGACTTATACCCTGCATGGTTTCATGCGCACCAGCGAAGTGAACCCTCTCGAACCGGGCGGATGCGCGATGATGTCGCTTAACCAGTTTGAGTTTGCGGGGCGGCAGGTAGCCGCGAAGAATTTCGCCAAGCTCACTGGCACTCAGGGTTGGACTCCATTTTCTTTCACCTTCAAGTGCGAGCCCTTGGTCGTGTGGTTTGAGCTGTCGCTCGGTATGTATCGCGCGGGAGGCGAAGCCTGGTTTGCGAATGTCACCCTGGTGGAAGGCCTGTCGCCTGGTAAGTCCGTCATTTGTCGCGAAGCGGAGCCCGGCTACCCCACACCGAAACGGGAAGCGCTCGCTAACGTGGCAATCTTCAGGGATACCGTTCCCACAGATGGGACTCCGTCCGACCCCGACGCACTGGGCCGGGTTTTGAAGGAGGCGGGATACGAAGTGGAGTACCTCCAGGGAGATGAACTCGCGGACCCCGCAAAACTGGATCGCCAGCGCGTTGACATTCTTGTGTTGCCTTACGGGCCTGCCTTTCCAGCGCCCGCACAAAAGACGCTCGTTTCCTTCTTGAGCCAAGGTGGGAGCTTCTTCTCGACCGGCGGATACGCCTTCAACGTTCCTCTGCTGGAAAGAAACGGCCGTTGGGTTAGCGTGGAGGAAGTGCTGGCGGCTGACGCTGGAACGGAAACTGTTCGGGAAGGCGATTTCGAGAACACAATCGAGGCGTGCACTACTGCCGGCTGGAAGCTCGTCAATCCCTCGGCCTGTTCAGTCGACCCCGGCCAGGCCCACGACGGGCGCCAGTCTGCCAGGGTCACACTCGGCGAGGATGGCTGGTGGAAGGATGCCTTCTTTGAGTTTCGAGCAGGCGGAATCAAGGACCGTGACCAATTTGTGTTCTCATGCTGGGCCAAGACTGAAGACGTGAGCGACCGGTTTGACGGGTATGCCTACATCAACCTTGAGCAGCTCGACTCGTCCCATGGATCCATCGATGCGGTGAAGCCCGAGGTCGTGCGCCTGCGTGGCACGAATGATTGGAAACTCTGCCAGCGCGCGACGGTGGTCAACCCGGATGCGAAATGGATTCGCGTCAGATTTGGCCTCTCCAGAGCCGCTGGCACGCTCTGGGTCGATGGCGTGAGTCTTCGCAAGAAGTCTCCGGAAATCCGCATCAATACCGCCCGAGGGAATCCGAATGACGAGTTACGGATTACCCCTGACCAGATCGGCGTGTTTGACGCCGACTATCGTCTTCGCCGGGTGGCCTACCTCGCCACAGCGCCAAACCAGGAAATCGTGAAGACCCCATTGCGTGTCGAGGGTACTGCTGCCGGATACGCGGCCAGCGGAGTGCTCGGGACTCAAAATGCCCGCTGGACTCCGCTCGTGAATGCCTACGACCGTTACGGGAGGCTGCGAGGCGCCGCCGGCGCTCTGATGCGTCACCACAACGGCTTCTACCGGAAAAGCCACTGGGCTCTCTTCGGGGTCGAGAACCGCGACCTCTTCCCAGCCGGTGATCCCAAGGCCAAGGCCCTTCTCCTGGAAGTCTTCGATGCGCTGCAGCGCAAGACCTTCCTGCACGAAGCAAGAACCAGTTATGAGTCTTACCGGCAAGGAGAGCCGGTTCAGGTTTTTGACCGGGTGAGCAACTTCAGCAGCCAGAGCCGAAAGGTATCAGCAACAGTTACGATTTTTGGCGAGCCGCAGAGGGAGCAGGTCTTCCGACATACGGTCGATCTTGAGTTGGAACCTGACCGGACCTTGCCGGTCGAGATGGTTTGGAGACCTCGAGAATTCGAGGCGCGGCGTTACACGGTCGTCGTCGAACTCTCGGAGTCCGGCCGGAAGGTTGACCGCGTAGAAACCGGTTTTCTGGTATGGGATGAAACCGTACTTCGCAACGGTTTCCCGCTCAAGTATCGAGACAACTATCTGCGCTTCAACGATCGCACGATTTTCATGCAGGGTTCCGACGACTATGTCCATACGTTCATCAACCGGCACGAGAATCCCAAAACTTGGTATGAAGATATTTCCAAGTACCGCGACCATTTCCTGACCGTGTATGAGAACTTGATGGGTGCGCGGGGCTTCGACGACGTGTCGCCCGAGGCCCGCTGGCGGCAAATCGACGCGATGATCCAAATCTGCCAGGAATGCAAGTTGGTTTTCTTCCCCGGCCTGCTCATCTTCGGTGACACGGCAGTCGAAAACAGCGAGTTGAGGCATCAGCAGGCATTTTGCAAGGAGTTTGCGAAACGCTACGGGCTGAGTTCAGCCCTGATCTATTACCTCAACGGCGACCTGCGGCTGCGGGACCCGAACCTTCCCGACCTGCGCGCCATTTTCAATGACTACCTCAGGCGGAAATATGGCAGCCAGGAGCGCCTGGCCGAGGCATGGCACGTGTCGCCTCCCAAGGAACCCATGGGCTCGATTGCCCCGCTCGGGGGCAGCGAGCGCTGGGAAGATGTGCGCACCTTCGATAACTTCCTCTTTCGCGTCAATGTAGTGCGGCGCTGGCTGGATTCGATGGCGCAAGCGATTCGGGAGATCGACCCTGCTCATCCCATCACGGCGGAGTTTTACGCGGAGCCGTGGGAAGGGATCGATGTCGTGACGGCGATTGGCAGCCTAACGCTTGGCAACATCGGGTACTTTGACGTCCCCGGCGAAGACGTATACCGTTTCCCGGCGACCTTCCGCTTCATGGACATGCGTGCGCGCGGAAAGTCGATCAACGACGGCGAGTTCGGCGTGAAGACGCACCCGGCCTGGAAAGATGCCGGCGGCTACCTCGTCACCCGCAGCGAGATGGAGGAAAACCAGCTCTACCTTGCCATCCCGCATTATGCGGTCGGCCTGGGAGGATCGAAGGTGCAGAACTGGTGCTGGAAGTATCCGGCCGATTTACCATTTGAGTGGGGCATCAATTACCCGTGCGACACGGTAAGTCGCGACGCGTTGCTCTACTACCGCAACACCGGCCTGTTCTTCCGCCAGTTCGATTTGAAGTATGAGGGCCCCGAGGTCCTTTTCCTGACCGCCGACAATCACCGTATGGGGGGCCAGGGTGAGGCTATCCGCCGGGCGCAACTCACCGCCATCAGATACCTGCTCGATCTGCACTGCGACTTTGCTTCGATTGATGAGTTCCACCTGGAAGAACTGCCATCCACTTGCAAAGTCTTGATCTATCCGCTTCCTTTCTGCCCGGATGATGCGGTGATTGAGCGCCTCCTGACGTTCGTCGAAGGCGGCGGGACTCTTTATGTTTCCGGGGATATTTCTTACGACCCGAACCGTAAGCGCACGAAGACCGACAGGCTTGGCAAGCTGCTGGGAGTCAAGTTTCTGAAAGAGAACTATCCCAATATCCAGTTCGAAGGGAACAAGGCCCGGATTCGGATTTCGCAACCGTTCTTCAATTTCAAGGACTATGAGGGCTACCCCTGCATCCAGGTGAAGCCTCTGACGGCCGAAATAATCGCGCAGACATCCGACGGACAACCGGTGATCCTGACCGGTAAGGTTGGGAGCGGTCGGGTCTTCTACTCGACCGACGTGCTCGAGCTGCACGCACCGGCTCGCACCACGGAGCTTGGCCGAATGGTTTATGGCAGTTTCCTCGAATGGGCAGGGGTGAAGCGGCCGGCGCTCCGGCCGGATGATCCCTTCGTGCATCTCTTCCGGTCGGTCACGAGCCGGGGCGAAGAGCTGTTCACTCTCGTGAATCGAGACGACTCCGCTCCCTCGCAGCAGATCCGCTTTTCCACTTCCACAGGCGAGGTTCGCCTGGATGTCGCGCAGCGGATGACCGGAGCGGTAGCCATCACCGGCAACGGCGCCATCCAATCTGTCGAAACCTCAGGAACTGCCGAGGGACGCGGCGAAACTTACTGCCGAGCCGAGCCGCACGTGATGTTGTTCGCGCTCGACAGGGAGGATCTTCGCCAGTCTAAAGCTCTGTGCCTGCTACCCATGGGCGAAGGTCAGGTGCGAATCCGCAACACCGCGCTGAAGGGTCTCACTGCCTTCGAACTGGGAGAGTTCCAGGATGGCGCATGGAAGCGCCTGGAGGACGGGCAACTGAATCCGCAAGATGGCTGGATTGGAATTGATATCACCAGCGACCGCAACCTGGGCATCGTTCTGATCGCTGCAACCGGAGACATGGAAAGCGCCGTTGAGAAGCTCACGAAGCTTCTCGAGTTTCAGGACTGAACCCGAAAACGACGTCCTTGTTACGTCATATCAGAACTGCAAGTAACCAGCCTGCGCGGGTAGAGCTAAGTCACATATTCGCGCACCCGGTCCATCGTGCGATTTGCTGTATCCACATCCGGTACGTGTTGGACCTTGTACAGGATGCCGCCCTGTAGCCGATGCGCATCCAGACTTGCGATAAAATCGGCAAACCCCACCTTGACTACCAGCGGCATGTTTCCGAGCCTGGGACGGAGCTCGTCAAGGACGGAAAAGGCCGGTGGAAAGTGAATGTCGTCAATCAGGTAAACAGCCTTCAGCCCGCGCAGAGTCGATACGGCGCACAGCAAATGGCGTCCGTTTCCGTGGATATGCAGCACCCCGCCATCAAAAGCCGCGAAAATTCTCTCCACCGGCTCGCGTCCCCACCTTTCAAAACAGTCTACGGAAGTCATATGAAAGGGATCAACACTCTCAGAAACGATGCGCCCGGGGATCCATTCCACCATGTTGCTGCACGTTCCTTCCGCCAACATTGGCGTGTGTTGAAAGAAGGCCTGCTGTACATCCACGTTTAACCGGTAGGCGAACTCCACCGCCTCGTGCACTTTCTGCGGATGATCCAACAGCTCGAGGTAAGTCTGAGTTGCGCCGACAAGCTCGAACACGAAGTTGAGGCCGTCGATCAGAATGAAGTGGCTGATTCCGAATTTGCCATGGCTCGCCTCGCGGAACATCTTTAGTTCCTGGAGATAGAATCGGTACCACTCGGTTTGATGATCGACCACCAGTTTCTCCAGGTCCCCCAAGTCCCCCAGAATGGGTGGAACCATCGATGAAATCCAGCCGTTTTCCGGGTGCGCCATGAACTGCGCTTTTCCGCCGACCATGCCCCCGTAGAGTCCCTGGTCCATTTCGCTCAGGTAGGCGGACGGAATCGAGTCGTCACACACGGCTGCTCGCTCCGCCAATAATTCGTCCCAGAAGCCCACGCGCTGCGCCAGTTCCGGACGCCCCGTGTAGCCTGGTTCATACCGGGCGGCAAACGTCTGAAGCGCGTTCGTTGGCACCTCCATGCGAGCAAAAAGCCGGTCGTGCCGGCGTTCCACATACAGTGAACGCAGCCTTTCCAAGCGCGCCCAACCATCAGGACAATAGCCAGTCGGAAAACTCATGAGAGCTTCACCCTCGCCCCTCCCTCTCCCCTGACACTCCTTCGCATTCAGAGGAGAGGAATCAAAAATCTAATTTGCCCGTTGATGCAAACGATGCCAGTCCGTCCGCGGCGACTACTGCTGCGCCAAGGAAGCTTGTCGAATGTGCAAGTGCTTGATACGCAGGCTGCCAGACAGGAAGCATCACATCCTCGGCCGGATCTTTTCCTTGTCGGAATCGAGTCCTTGGTACCGACAGGGATCGAAGCCAATCAGTCCTCCCTACCCCATCTACCTGCTACGGCTTGTCCTGCCGTGACATGCGCTCGTAAGCTTGCCGATAGGACGGGGTTTGGGTATTGAGTTCGTAAGCGGCGCGATACTCCTGCAAGGCACCCCGGCGGTCGCCTTTCTGCTCGAGCGCCACGCCGAGGTTGTAATGCGCGAGGTCGTTGCTGGAGTTCAGCCGCAGCGCCTCGCGGTACTCCGTAATTGCACTGTCGTGATCACCCTTTTGCTCGAGCATCGCGCCGAGGTATACGTGAACCGTCCCGTCGTCCGGGTCCAAGCGCAGCGCTTCGCGTTCCTCGGAGATCGCACTATCCCAATCACCCTTATTCCCTAACGCCAATCCGAGGTTCAAATGTGCAGCTTCGTCGTTGGGATTCAAGCGCAGAGCTTCGTGGTACTCCCCAATTGCGCTGGCATAATCACCTTTTTGTCCGAGCATGGCGCCGAGGTATACGTGAACCGCTTCGTCGTTCGGGTCCAGGCGTAGCGCTTCTCGCTCCTCTGCGATGGCGCCCTCCCAATCACCCTTACTCCCTAGCGCCAATCCGAGGTTGGCGTGCGTCAAGCCGTTCCGGGGACTCAGGCGTAGCGCTTCTCGATACTCCGTGATCGCGGCGTCCCAATCACCTTTGGACGCGAGTGCCGCGCCCAGGGCGAAGTGAACAGTCGCATTGTTGGGGTCAATTTCCAAAGACTTCTTAAACTCCGCTTTGGCCTCATCGATGCGACCTTCGCTGGTCAGGGCAAGCGCCAGAGGGTAGTGGAGGTCCGCGGATTCGGAGTCATACTGCAAGCTCTTCTCGAAAGCGAGAATCGCCTCGGCGGACCGCCCCGCCGCCAGCAGCGCGCCGCCGAGGTTGCCGTAAACCTTGTGGTATTGGGGGTTCAGCGCCAGCGCTTTCTCAAACTCGGGAATCGCTTCCGCCGGTCGGCCTCCCCGCGTGAGAGCGGTGCCCAGGTTGTTGTGGATGCGGGCATCATCAGGATTGGTCGAGACCAGTTCTCGCCACTCGATAATGGCCGCATCATACTGGCCCTTGTCTCCCAGTTCCACGGCATCGTCGAATTTCCTGTACATGTCGACCGCGGGTGTGCTTATGGCCAGCATACCGTCCTGTGAAATGTTCACAAACTCGGGAAGGTTGACAGCACGATTGGCGGCCGTCGAATTTTCAATCAGGATGGCGGGGCTATCGTTGCCCTCTTCGTCGAGATGGGTGATATACATCTGGGTGTAAGGCGACCGGCTCTTAGAGGAGAAGACCATCCAGCGCCCGTTGGGCGAAAAGCTGTGCCAGGAATTCATGAGTGGCAAGTTGCAGCGCATCCGCCTGGCCTGCCCGCCCCGGGCTGGCACAACGTAAAGCTGGCTGTCAGGACGCATCAACTGCGCGTTGTGGCACTTCACGAACACGATCCAGCGCCCATCCGGTGAGACTTTGGGAAACGTGTTGCTCATGCCGTTGCCGGACGCGCCCACAATGGCCTCCGCCTTCCCTCCTTGGCCTCCGTTGAAGGGAACACGATAGAGGTCGTACTGAATCGGCAACTCGATCGGATCGTTCGCGTATGCCGCCATCTTTCCGCCGGGGGGATAGGGGTCCCTTGCCTCCGCCCTGGCAAATACCAAATAACTGCCATCCGGGCTCCAGACCCCGTCCGTCTGCACATAACGAGGATCGTCTGCGCCCGGCAAAGGCTCCCGCTCCCCGGTAGCGCGGCTATACCAGGCCAGGATTCCGCGCGTGGGATAAAACACCTGGAGAAAGCGATAGTCCTTGAAATTCACCACGTAGTAGTTGCTCTGCGTCGACCGTTCCGCTGTGTTGACCGTGGTCACCACATACTCTCCGTCCGGGGAAACCTGCGACATGAATCCCACGCGGTTGAGGCCCACCTGCCGGTCATGAGAAGGATCCCACGTGATCATGTCGCTGGTGTTGATGGTCATCTGCGGTTTGACGGCAACGATCGCGTAGAGCCCCTTGTCGTTCGCCGGTCCGTCCATGTCCATCCCCATGGTCTTGCCATCCCGAGAGAACGAATGACAATTGGCACAGGTGTGCATGTCCTTCAGAACGATGTGGCTCTCGGGTTTTCCGATGTCGCGCAGCCGCCACTGGATTAGCGGAATCGCACCGGGAGCCAGCGGCTTGATGATCCCCTTTTCAGTTTCGGAAGGCATCAGGGGCACGTCACGATAAAAGATGGGCGCGCCGACGGGGTCCCTCGACGTGAAGATCGTCACGCGGCCGCTCGACATCGCATGCCGGGCGTCCTGCTTGCTGAACCCGCTGACGGTCACTGTCGCTACACCTGCCACGGAGTGTTTCTTGATCGCCTCCCAGACCCCCGCCTCAGGAATCCAGGTATGCGCCGCGGCCTGCTCCGGAGTGAGCTTCGGCAGTTCATTCGTGGAAGAGACGCAGCGTTGGTCAATCTCGCCTATCGCCAGCCGCTCACCGGCGGATTCGACGTGCATTCCAGCCGAGCCGTCGGCAAACGCGATGTCGATCCGCCAGTGAGTGACATTCTCCGCGGCGTCGCGCCAGATGAAAGTCGGCGGGGTTATTTCGGGAGGGAAAATCGAACCGTCCAGGGGATAGTCAAGCGTGATGGAGGCCACGTGCAGCGCCGAAGCACCTTGCCCGCTTTTCTGATGCGCCGCCGCGCGTTCGCCAAGCATCAACACGGCCGCGACGATTGCGCCCTGGATAAGCAGAGTGACTGCGGTCCGGCTCAGAGTGCTCTCCTTCTCGCCCTCCTCCCTGGGCGGCAGGGCAGTCGGTGCGCGAGCCGCTGTGCCTCGAACAGACGGGTTTGGCCTTTCAAAAAGCATTTGAATGTGGGGCGAACGTGCTCCAGGCTCTTGCACGGATTCCCGATTTCGTTTGCTGACCACGCCCGATTGTACACTAGACCGCCTCCGTGCAGAAGTGTCGAAACGCGGACTGGGTATTTCCTCCATGCATCTTCCTTGCGAGGTGATACGCGATTACTTCTACGTCGCCACACGGCGTCAGAGCCTTGGGAACGCCAACGGAGCCTGTATGGTGTTCTACGGGTCACTCCCTCGGTCTCACTTGCTGAGCTGCGAAAAGCTTCCCGGCTCAGGCAATTGGAGTTGCGCGCCGCCGGCGTTTACAACCGCGACGGCGCCACCTTGGGGCGAGCCTTCAACATCCTGGCGCAAGCTGATTTGAGGGCTTGTTACGACTCGCTGCTGGAGGACCCGTCGGCGCCGGCACTCTATTCGTACGGGGGCTTAGGCTCGGTTCTGGTCGCAGGAGACCGCTCGCGGGATGGTCGGACCTTCTTCGCGACCCAAATCCTGATTTTCCAGCCCGAGCACCGGGAGCGCCGGTTCCAGGCACCATTGCGGAGTTTTGACTTTTGCGATGACCGTGCCATCTACCACGATGCTCGGCGGAAACTAGAAGCGGCACTCGACGGGTCTGTCACGCCAGTTCCTTGGGACGAGACATGGAACCAGTGGAGACACTTGCTGCGGGGCAAGGTTGAGTTGCAGGGAATGTTTGTCCAGACCGGCAAGTACCGTCACCGGAATGGTCAGTGGATCCTGGTCATGTGTGAGACCGCTTTGCCGAGCCGCATCCACGTGAAGGTTCCTGCTAACACAGCCGACCAAATTGAAACAGCCCGCACGAACTACGATCAGTCTGGTAAGCTTTCCGTCGTTCTGGACCGAATTCGTGCCCATATCGAGTACGAGCCGATGGAAAGGGAACAACTGCGCAGCCTA
>Ga0187858_10003363_pt1 | contig 15500 bp, 11 predicted proteins | sample June2016WEW_8_15_FD_133015 | JGI IMG/M metagenome (GOLD analysis project Ga0187858, IMG submission 133015) | Peatland microbial communities from SPRUCE experiment site at the Marcell Experimental Forest, Minnesota, USA - June2016WEW_8_150 | ecosystem: Environmental > Terrestrial > Soil >...
CCAGCGCGGCTGTCTGCGCATACTCACCGTCGGCCTCCTGCTGGCGAATGAGGTAGCAGGCGCCCCGCTCCCCGAGGACATCATACCACGCCTCGATCACGACCCCCGCACACGCGCATACGTAGAGCGTGTCGCATTACAGTTCTTTCACCGAGACGCAACTTGGCATCGGGGTATCGTGGCAACGAACCCCGCTCATTCAGATCTCCGTTACGTGTTATTTATGCAGGAACGCGTGCGCGACAAGTGTCGCTCCCTGCTTCGCGTAATGATGCTGCCTGTTCCATCTGACGTTAAAATGTTCCCCTCACTCGCGTCACACACGAGAGTGTTTTATCTGCTTCATCCGGCGCTGATTGTTATAAAACTATTGCGGCATCGGCTGAAGCCCCACGCGTGAACGCACATCTCTGTGTGCGGCGACTGAAATCCCGCGGTTAATGTCGGTTGGTCGGTCGTTACATCACATGTAACTGGGCTTTATTCGTTTGCCAAGCGGTATATAGTGATTAATTCTTACGAGAAAGTTGTCCGATTGCTTGTGCGGAGACGAGCGATTTTTTTAGTAATATTGCAAAATGCGCATCGCTAGAGAGAAAGCCAGGGAATACATTTTTTAAGCAGTACCTCGTCTCCAAAGTTTGCCGAGCGGCTTGTAAAATGCGCCCCCCTATAGAATGAAAAAAGACATGCGTGGGCTGTTATGAAAATCGGCTTATTAAAATATGAACATTCGTTGCTCCGCGTTCGCGCACAAAATCTTGGAGACGAAATCCAAACCCTTGCTGCGTTGCAGTTTTTGCCGAGGGCAGACACACAGTTTAACCGCGATACCCTATCGAAAGCAGAAGCCGATGAACCCCACCTGCTAATTATGAATGGGTGGTTTTATCTTACACCAGACTCGTTCCCCCCCTCAAAATCAATATTACCGATATTCGTCAGCTTCCATATCGCTGACACAGAGAAATCAATCAGACATTTCTTGAGCCCTTCATCTATAGAGTATTTCAAGAAGCACGAACCTATAGGGTGCCGAGACAGAAAAACGATGGAGATGCTACAATTCAAAGGGGTAGAAGCGTTTTATTCTAAGTGTCTAACCATAACCTTTGAACGCAGACTAAAATCCCCGGAGAATGGGAAAGTTTTTCTGGTCGATATTGATAGGCGAATCCCAATACCTAGGCCAATCCGTTCAGGTGCTATCAGGGTTTCCCATCTCGTCCCGCCTGATGTTAGTGTTGAGACGAAATTTCGACTCGCTCGTGAGTTGTTGGACACGTATCGTGATGAGGCAAAGCTAGTCATCACGACGAGATTGCATTGTGCACTCCCCTGCATTGCCATGGGAATTCCAGTGATATTTTTTGGGGACCCTCGTAATGAACGTGTTTCAATTCTGAAGGATTTAGGCTTGATCATAAATCGATACGTACTCCCAAAAAGTAGAATCTTCAGATTCTTGCATCGGATTCGCCTTTTTACCTCAATGTTCAGCATCAATTGGGACCCAGACCCCATCGACATTGAGGCTGAGAAAGATGTACTATGCAAGCTAGTTAGAGATAGGGTTGCGCAATATCTAATTTGAGATAAGTGGCTACATTATACACAAGGCGAGCTTTTAGGCCTCATACAACTAATCCTTCCGAACTCTTGCAAGCAACTTGTTGGGTGCGGGGTTTTGAGACTGACGGCTTATGTTTGCATTATGGCCGCCTACAACAAGCGCACATCAAGAGTTCCAAACCCTATCTGTTGCAGCCAAATCGTTAGCACTATTGCATACCAGGTTCGAATAAGGCCCTCATTTTTGCCTTCCACGAGCTCAGAGTACGCTTTTCGTAATGCGACAAGATCGATGTAATGTCCGGCGCGCCGTAGCTCTTGACAGTTTTCATTCCGTTGAGATGTTCGGTCACTAGGCCGGAAAAGTCACACATATCCCTCGTTAGCGCACTGCCCCCTTTTGCGCGCAAATACTCGCTTCCCAAGCCCGAAATCGATTTGCGATTCTGGAAAGCACTGCTCAAACACGGTCATCCCTGTGCTGTGGCTCCTCCTTGCCTGCGCGTCCTTCACTGTTGCTGGACACGTTGAGGCACAGCAGTTGCGATCTTTTTTGCAACGCTGTCCGATGAGATTCTACTTTTGATCAGGCCCAGCTAACAATCAGAACTTATTGCTATTTTTTTCATGGGCGGCTCGCAGTCCGTCTAGAAATCCTTTTACTCCTTGCGAGTTATGCGTCATTGCGGCCCATACCAGCTCCCTCAAAAACAACCCGAGCACTGACATGTTAAAAGCAAAACGGTTTCTTAGCGCTTGGGGAAAATTTTTCTTGAACAGATAGTGGTGATGTTCTATTCTCATCTTGCTGTATGCATAATTGGCTATTTTTGAGGTTTTTGAAACGTGCAGAACTTTGGCCTTCGTAGTGCAGATATTCTTGTATTTACGTGATATTCTATACGAAAAATCAGCGTCTTCCCCCCAAGCGTATCCTTTTAAGTTTTCATCAAACTTGAATTCGTTGAGGACTTTCTTGTAGTATGCGGTAAACCCTCCAGGAGCAAACTCAGTCGCATAAACAGAAGCCTCAGGATTTGAAGGATACGTTTGAAATCCTGAAAGTCGAAATTTGCCAGTTTTTGATGCCGTTCCTTGTAAAAAAAACAGCGTCAGAAACAATCGACTATTAACCAAACTATAGATCCAGACGACTAGCGTTCTCCTTATTGAACAAACTAACGTTTCAGTCGCGCCATCACGTTTGTCATCTTTGTTTGGCCAGATATGCTCTCCAAATACACATCCAATTGCATCAAAACAAGGATTGTTGAAAACTTTTACGATTTCTTTGATATAGTCTTCATCCAAGATGATATCATCATCGAGAATTAGCACTATGTCCCCGGAGCTCTTCTGCACACCTATGTTTTTTTGATGCGTGAGCCCTGCCTCGGTTCGAACATATACAATCTTAGTTTCCCCGCCAGAGTCACTGCGGATCAACGCGTCTAATCCGTCTTCATCACTTGCGTCAACGATTATTATCTCCCCGGGTTTAACTGATTGATTATTGACTGAACCAACACACATAAGCACGTCCTTTGGTCTGTTTTTTGTAGGGATTAGTACAGACACAGCGTCGCCTCTTTGGACACAAGTAGTAGTCCGATGCGGCAAACCTTTTCTATCGTCTACATTTTCTAAATTGGTATTGGAAGTGCTCGTTGTCATAGCGTTGAAGTGTGACAATCATTTGGAGTTTACAGCATCATCATCGTACTAAAGTTAGGCTGATATAACCTTGCTATGAACGGAAATCAGCACGTGCAAAGAAGGGATTCTATGTATTTAACCTCTTTTTGTTGCGCGAACTGACAAAGCTTACAAGCAACCCCTTTTTTTTTAGTGGGGCGTACGTGACTTGTTAGAATATCACGTCGGGGCAAAAATCGATAAACTTGACAAATCCTTGCGCGGTGAGGAGACGATTTCTCTAACCGCGTGAAGCTGGTTAATCCGAATATGCGAAAAAACTTCGTCCCACTTGCAAAGCTTGTCGGGAAGCAGCATTCGCTACGCAGGCATTGCCTTGCAACTGCGATAACCGCCTGTTGGTGTTGCGGAGCGCATTCAGTATTGCTGCAGCGGACATAAAAATGATTACTAGTTGGTTGTCAGTTGAAGCAAGCGTAGCCGAGTCTTTCAAACCCAAGTGACGTTGCCACTGCAATCTCGGTAGCCAACATAACGACGGTTAATCAAGCTTCGCTAGTAGTGACTGTTAAGACTTCCGCTCCAGAGTGCCTCGCCGGCAAAAATGTTGGAAGGAGTGGTGACGGGAAAGCCCAATCGAATTAAGGAGAAGCTAGAAAAAAAAGTAAGATCGAAAATTGTCTTTAATTTCGAAGCTAACAAAAAACCCCTACTGTAATTACCACTCGCGTGATTTATCGTGAACGATATGCTGATATGGCCAGGCTAAGCGCTTGTCATCTGGTTGAAAAACTGGCTTGCGTACCGCGTCGGGTTAGGCTACGCGTCGATTTCTGTTGCCTAACTGAGCCCCCTTCTTTGTTTCCAAGCGCGACTAGCTTGAGCACTGAATCCATCTCAGCACAATGCACAAGCCAACTGTGACAACAGTCCTATGCTGATCCTACGTCATCGGTGCGAAGCGCGTCTTGTGCCTTGCACAACTCGACGAAACGCCCCGTCCCTGCGGCGGTGAGTGAATTCCAGTCACCAGTCTCTATTACGCGCCCGCTCTCAATGACGTAGATGACATCTGCGTTACGGATGGTCGAGAGACGGTGGGTGATGGCAAGGATGGTGATGCCGCCGTGGAGGGCCTCAATCGCCCTTTGAATGCGAAGTTCGTTCTCTGAATCAAGGTTGCTTGTAGCTTCATCGAGGATCAGCAGGCTCGGCTTCCTGAGCAGGGCCCGCGCGAGAGCGAGCCGCTGCTGTTCCCCGCCCGAAAGACGCACGCCCCGGTCGCCGAGCACCGTTTCCATACCCTCTGGAAGCTGCGAGACAAAGTCCTCGGCGGCGGCCATCCGAAGCGCCGTGTGCAGTTCGTCGTCCGTTGCATCGGGATAGGCCCACATCAGATTCGCCCGCACCGTGTCGTTGAAAAGAAATGTGTCCTGTGGAACATAGCCAATGCACGCCCGCCACGCGTGGAGCCGTTCGGCGTCGAGCGGCACGCCATCAATCAGCACTGCGCCTTCCTGTGGTTCAATCAACCCTATGAGGAGGTCGGCGATCGTGCTCTTTCCGGCACCCGACGTGCCGACGATTGCAGTCATTTCGCCCGCGTCGATTTTAAGATTCACGTCCTTAACGGCCGACTGACCGTCAGCGGCATACGAAAACGACACGTCGCGTAACTCTAGACTTCGTCGCAACGCAATGGCTTTCGACACGGCAACCTCGTGTTCTGCCTCCATTTTGCAACGTTCCTCGATATCAACGACGTTCGCAAATATCGGCAGCATGTTCACGGTGCTCTGATAGGTGAGCTGCAGGGAATTGAACTGTGGTATAATCTGGAAAAATAAGTACAACAGCACTAAGACGACGGCACCAGGAAGGTGCAATACCTCGATTAGCGCGATGACCGCCCCGGCCAGAACAGCCAATGAGCCGATGTTGTACAACGCCTGCGTGTTGTTCATGTTTCGCACGTACCCCACGTAGTCTTTCATAACGCGGGTACTGAGGTCGGAAAAGCGGGCCTTGTTGCGTTCCTGCGTCCCGTAGCTTTTGACGGTCTTCATGCCGTCGAGATGCTCAGTTACCGCACCGTACAGTTGGCGCATATCGGTTGAAAGCGCCTTGCCGTGCTCTCTTGACACCGAGATCTTGCTTTTCAGTCCGAAGACGAGCACAAAGCCACAGATAACGACCGCTGTTGCGGTCACCGCGGACAGGAGCCACGCCACGACGACGTAGGCGAACAATATCAGCAGGCCTGCCAGTCCTTGGAATATCTGCTGCGTCCCATTGCTCACGCGGTCGACCTCATAGGTCAATGCGGCGGTAAACGTGGAGGCACGATTTCGCGAGAAAAAGAGCCAGTTTGTGCCGACAATGGCGTCATAAAGCTTTTGCCGCAATTCGAGCCCGAAATCATACTGAATGGCATAACTGAGGTTGTTTTGCCAGCGCGTAAGGAGAAAGTAGAGCGTCATAATCACGACGTACACGCCCAGCACCGTCGCCAACGTAAGAGGCAACCCAACAAAGGCAAAGGCAGCGGACGCATACCTCCCGACGCTCGAAGACGTTCCCTGGCCCATGTTAAGGCCGATCAACTGGAGAAGCGGCAGTAGCAGGAGGAGTCCGATGCCTTGCGTCAGGGAGAGGCACACGGCGAGCACGACGGCGAGCGCCACCTTCGCAGCTCGGCCCTCGACAAGAGTAGATAGGTAACGCCAAAGCGGGCCGTTTTGCACGCGCACCGAGAGCGGCACGCGCAGTCTTTTGCTGAGGGGGAGCGTTTCGCCGGCCATAGTACATCCTTACCGTTAATCGTATAGCGCGATCCGTAATAAAGGTTGAAGGCGCTAAAAAAAGGACACGGACGACGGACGTACCCAATCAACAACCGAAATGGCACGAACAAGGAGCACCGTAAGGCGTCTAGGACGATCAACGCGTTTGGCGGGAGAACAATCGCGCGCCGCCCCATTAGGTCAGTTCTCAAAACAACGAGCTGCGGGAATGGAAAAGAGTACATGCAAATCGCTCGTGAAGCTCACATTGAGCGCACGCTTTTCGAGGGCGTGCGCGCCAACCTTCTCTGGGCATGTCCCGATGCAACGGAGGTAGAACTTTGGAAGGCGCTTCGGACGCCACCGCCGAGGACTTTGTAAAGCATCTTCCTCGTGGCGTGGCTGGGAGATCGCGGCGTGCGGCTATCGGGGGGAGTGTCAGCGCTTGGCGTTAGCGCGGGCCTAATTACGAGAACCAACGGTGTTCCTCCTCGATGAGGCAACGAACAACCTCGATTCAGAGAACGAAAAGCGGATTCGAGAGGCGATTGAGGCCCTGCACAGCGGCATCACCATCCTTGCCATCACCCACCGTCTCTCGACCATCCGTAACGCAGACCTCATTCACTGCTTGAGGACGATCACATCGTCGAATCCGGCGATTGGGCTGCGCTTACTGAAAAAGGCGACCGGTTTTTCCAGCTTTGTCAGGTGCAGGGGGTCACATAGCTCTGTTGGGGCGACCTTCACTTCAAATCTTAAGTCGAGTGCACGTTTGCCCAACACGCACCACGTAGCGGCAGTCGCATTAGTATATGTGCTACAGAGAGGGCCAAAGATATCGCTAGTTTGACCTCTCCTCAATAAACGCTGATATATAGGGCTCTAAAGAAGAGCCATTTCGATGGGCGGACTAGACGCATACACGAGCTTGACAACTTCAGCGGTCGCTGGCACGGAAAAAAGCACGTAGAGATCGCCAGTGAAGTTAGCGCTGAGTGTGCGGTTCTTGAGCACGTCCCCAGCGCAAATGCCAGTGCAAACGGCGTAATTGGCGTAGTATGTCCTCCCGTCTTGAGCGACGACTAAGAGACTCGTGTATTTGAAGGGGCTACTGGTTTGCTGAACATTTGAAACGGTTATGTTTGCGATAAGGTATTTGTAGCCGGGGGGAGGGGCCAGCGCAAAAGCATAGACGCCGGCTTGGCCGTTTGCTTTGATCCACTGGTTGGCCGTGGCGGGATCTGATGAATCGCTTATGGCGTTCACCTTCAAGGCAACGTGCCCGTTGGTAGCGTTCGCATATGCGGGCGCGTGGATTGTGGATGGTTGTTCTGTGTACGTATTGTGGTCGCCAGTGTCAACACCAGCGAACAGCATTTGCATACCTAGCAGAAGCAGGCCAACGGCGACGACTACCGTGACCGCCATAACGGCCGCGCGCTTTGCATTCACGTGAGCCCCTCCTAAGTGTAGATCACCTGCGCGTGGATGTCCTCCATGGAGGTCTGATTCACTCCCACATTTTCCGTCTTGATGACGGTTGAACCTTGGGGGAGCTCAACAGTTGTATTTAAGGTATACTCATTAATCCCGGCTTGTTTCTCGAAGTACAGATCGTAGTGATTTCCGATGCCGTTTCCGTGGACATTTTTCGGCAGCTTATAGACATACGTCACGCTTGCCGTGCTGCCGGCTAGTACCCCTAAGTGGGCGGAAAATGCGGAGAAGCCCGTGCCGTTCGTAATCAGCGGGCCCTCAAAAGCGCGTGTGGAATTTCGCACTGCGATGAGTTCAGCACCCGGAGGAACAAGGACTGTGCTAAAAACGTTATACTGCCACCAGCAATGGTTGATGTATGTTATCGTTAGGTTGGAAATGGTCGAACCATCGGCAAAAATAGTAACGTCATCACTAACTGTCCGATTCACGCCGAAATCTGCTTTGGCCGACCCCAAGTTGGCATCGATAATTGAGATGAAGTCTCCTGCGGGTCGCTTTTGTGCGCTTTCGAAGCTCTGCAAAAGGGAGTTCCCAGGTAAATAGAATTGAAGATGCCCCTCTTTCATCAGCTGTTGAGCCGTGGTGAGAAACGCAAGCTTCGCGGGAAGACTTGAACCGCGGACATCGCCGATGATGTCCAGCGCAAGCGCGTGCAACAGATCGGTGAGCGGGGACTTCTCTCCCTGTGATATGGATGAGTAATAATGCAAACGGTCAACGACGTTCTCGCTCGTTATAACATCACCAGAAACGATCATCGGTCCGGTTAACTTCATGAGCTCTTGTACTGCCGTGAAGTCGACGGCGACGGTCCCGTCGACTCTTTTACCCGTCAAGTTGTAGAGATTTGCCTGCACGACGGGGGCAAACGAGCTGAAGTTGTACTGAACGTTTGAATCAAACAGCCGCGCGCTTGTTACGTTGAAGAACTTGGTGAGACTCTCTGGACCATCGACCTTCACCGTTCCGTTCAGATATGTGCTGTTGGCGTAGAAGACCTGTAAGCTCGTGACGCTTCCGTGATAGACGGTCAGCAATCCCATACAAGCCATTATGCCGCCGGTGTTTCTAATCTCGGAGTTGTCCTGGAAGATGATGAGGTAAGTTCTCTCATTCGCATAGCCGAAGGCGTCCAGACCATCTAACAAGGGAAGAATCAGTGAAATTAGTAGGATGCCGAGCAGCGCAACAACGACGTATCGGGTAGTGGTGTGTCTCACGGTCGCCTATCTCAGTTACGCTATGCTGCCTCCTGCATTATAACCTTAACTTGCAGACACGTTCATACGCGCAAAGCCCTGTGTTTTTTCCGTGTATAAGCATGGCATTTGGTCATCGTATATGGCGTCAACGGGCAAACCTGTGAGTCGTAAAATGGCTCGGCTTTTTTGCGGCCGTAACGGTAAACTAGTTTAACGCGCCGTGCGCGGCAGGCGTAGGGCTTCAAACTGGGACGAAACCGGTTGGTCGCGGCACCAGGAACAAAGTTTTATAGTCTTGCTTGTCATTGTAGTAGATAGAAAATAGGAAGATCAGTGCTAGTCAGGTCTTTAAACGTGACGCACAGACCTCCGATCGTAGCAGCAAAAGCTAAAGGGACGTTAGAAATCAAGACCACGACTAGGATCAACTGATGGGGGATCAATGGAAAGAAGGTTGGTTGCAGCATCTTTCGTAATACTCTTTCTAGTTATAGCGGCGAGCGTTATAGCCGTGGATTACTTCCGCAGCCAGTCTGGCCCTCAGCCATCAGGCGCGAGTTTTGCACAGCTACCGAGTAGCGCCCCATCAGCGCCTAACGGCCCATCAGCGCCTAACGGCCCATCAGTGCCACAACAAATCTCGCGGTGCGGCTGTCCCGGGGGAGTCTACAGCCCTTACGAAATTAGTTTCCCGGGAACATAACGAGAGCAGTAAGAGCGGTAGCGAGATACTTACGGTGCGGTCAGTTGCTCTAGTCCGGCTCGAAACAATTCAAGATATCAAGTTGATTTTTTGATATGACGTTAGAAAGCGATTTCAGATCGTCTGTGTCTCACGGGGTACTCATTTGGGGGTACCCAGCCCCCCTACGGAGGCGATTCATTGGGCGAATTACGTTGACGCCGCGGTGGGGCATCATCTGATAGATCCTCTGAGAGAACCGATATGACCACAGAAGGTTGCTTTGGGCAACAGCGCTCACAGTCAACTTATGTGCTTACCTCGCTCATCTTGAATCCATAAGTCTTGTCTTCGACTGGCAAATGCAGCATCTTTTCAGACGGCGGGAACGGAAATACTATGTCCACAGCATCCCCTATAGCCTTACAGCTCGTACATTGTCCTTGCACCGTCGAGAAAGGAATACGCAGCGTGTAAAGTATTACACAATATAAATGGCTAAGAAATCGCTGTGTTGAAGAGAGTAGACAGTACCGTAGAACTGAAGATGAAGGGAACAAAGCGACCGCGGCTCGGGGGGACGAACCCCGTTGACGGACGTGAGCTCTTCTTTTGTCAGTGTGCGGACGCAGCGAAAGTGAAAAGTTGCTAAATAAGAGCAATATTGGATAAAAATATCAATCTTATATTTAAGTGTTGCGAAAATTATATAAATGACAAGCGATGCTTTGTACGCAGAAAAGGGAGGCGAAATAGAGGGATACGAATATCCCGGCCTGCACGACAGGGCTAAAAAGCTCCTTCTGGATGCAGCGTGGCTCACGCAGCGAGTGCAAAATGCTAAGCGAGTAAAAGGGGACCTCGTTGAAGATGCGTGTTTCTGCTTACCTTTAGCCACGGTGGTATCGCTGTACGATTCGAAAGTAACGCTCCTGTTAGCAGACGGCGATGACGAAGACCAAAGACGCCATGGCAGCGCGTGGGTGGACCTTAACGGCAACGATCGCCGTCATAGTGCTTGTCATAGTTGCTGCGATAGATGTAGCGGGCGACACAGCAAAAAAGGGCACTCCCGAGCTTCCCCCCAGCATTCCGATTCGCAAAGCCCCCCCGCCCTCATCACTTGTCAATCTCAGCTTCACGCAGGAGGCGGTCGGACGGCACGTCTTGTTTTTCGCCTCAAACGCAAGCGATCGGCTGCTAGCTCCACGGGCCTGATCGCGCCGCGTACGCAATCGAGCTTCACCTCCTAGGGCCGCACAGCGTGAGCGACAACGTTATCGCCACCCTGAGCGAGCCTAAAAAATGCAAAAGTCCACACGAGATGTGCGGCAGAACCGAGCTCGGCCTGAGTGGCGTTGCTGTGGATTCGGGCGAAAAAAACGCATAGTGGCCCGCTTCGAGAGCAATAACAACGAGGACAATAACGGCGATGATCGCGGCAGCCTGTCTCTCGTTCACGCGTCACACTCCGGTCTACGTGTACACGACGCTAACGTGTGCGTCGTCTTGCAGCACGAGATTTGACCCAACATTTTCAGCGTTAACCAGCTTCGCTCCGGGAGGAAGCTGGACGCTTGTATTTAGGACGTAGCGGTTGATTCCAGCTTGTTTTTGAATGGAGAGATCGTATTGGTGTCCGATCCTGTTTCCATAAACCATATGAGGTGTTTTGTAGATGTACGTCACGCTTCCGCTTGTTTCAGGAGGGGACCAAGATGCGCGACGAAAAAGCGGTAAAGCCGCTACCTGGCGTAACCTCGACGCCCCTAAAGGCATGGGTCGCGTTGTGCGCCTCGATGAGTTCAGTTCTGGCCGGAACAAGGGTGGTGAAGAACACGTCGTAATCCCTCCAGCCCCTCACAATGCTGAAAAGCAGCCCCCTCAAAGCGACAGACCAAAAACGCTGGCTACGGGACCAAGCAGGTCATTGTGCAAGACGGAAGCTGTGAGTGGCCAAGCGAAGAGCACGACCAGGAGTGCGACAACAATCCACTCCCCCTCCACGAGCGCATCAACTGTTTTTCGTATTTTGGCATCTTTCTTGCAGAAATGCAGTATGCATCCATAGCCATAGACCGTAGTACACGCCAGAAGGGTTAGGAAATTGTGAAACAACCCTTGCAGGCTCGATATAAGAAGCCAAGGAACAAACGTTGAATTCAAAACTAGAAGGAGGCCTCTCGTTTTATTCAGTCCGAGCGAAACCGGGATGGTCGTAGTGCCAGAACGCTGGTCGCCTTCGAGGTCGCGGACGTCGAACAGCACAGTATTGATAAAGGCTGTGAAAAAGACGAAGTAAGCTACGAGTGAAATCGCGATAAGACTGCTCAAATGCACTGCAAGTGGGACAAGAACTGCCCCGACGACACAGGTTCCTGCAACTGTGACGTTTTTTACAAGTGGAATCTCTTTGAGTCTGACTCCGAACAGTCGAGCGCTGTAAAGCGCACCTATGCAGAATCCCAAGACAACCGCGGAAATCGAATAGGGATTGCACAAAAAAGCACAAACGATAGAGGCGCAAAAGGACACCACAACACTTGTAATAATATAGTTATAATATCGCTTAACGAAGCGCACTCGTTCGGGCACGTTAACAGAATCTTCCTGTAAGTCTGTCAACTTGTTTAGGTTGTAAACTGCAACGGCAAGGAAAAAGCATGCAAGTACTGCTTGAAAGCTGTAGAAACCTTGAAGAAAGAACGACACGGCGAGCAAGCAAGCTATTGTTAAACCGGCAAAAACAGAGCTGATAGTCAGAAAAGAGAAAGCTGTGTCCAGCTTCGAGATGTAGCTCTTCAAATCGAAGGCGTTAGCAGACCCCACATTGGGACGTTGGCTTGCCACATTTGGAAAGGGAAACACACTATGGCTCCTGTTTCTGCGAGCAGTCACAGCGAGCTTAGAGCAAAAACTCGAACTTAGTGTTGCGCTGACGTTTTAATCGCTCAAATCGAACTCTTTTGATTCTTCTTTGTAGTAATCAAAAAGCTCGTTGCCCCACCTAATGCCCTCTTCGCTATAACTCAGCAGTTCGTCTGAATAGTCATAAGACTCGTCTAACCTGTTCCAAAGTCCTATCGTAAAGAAATAATCAGTTACCGTGAAAGCTGTTTTCGGGTTTTGTTCAATCACGAACAGCTTGAGATTTGTCTTAAGCGCGTTTTTGAGCGTGCTGTGGTCTGCAAGCTCTAGCGTTTTGTCGAGCACTTCGCGAGTAAAAATTAGCTCAATCGGTATGCTTTTTTCCGCGAGCTTGGCGAATGTGTCGACTAAGTCTGGCGTGAATATGGGAGAAACGCCCTTTATAAGTTTAGAGTTTTCAAGCAGGGTGAGAAAAGTTGAAAATGCTTTAAAAACGTCAGTAGGGGTACTCGTGAGCAGGTACGACTCTTCAAGCCATCCGATGTTCTCGATAGAAGCCTGCGGGATACCGCTTAAGTCGTGTTCAAGCCAGAACTTTCCATACTCGGTTAGTACGTTCGCTGTTTTTATGAGGCTCTCCAACTTCAAAGCGATAATTCTGCCGGTATTGGTGAGTACATAGCTGCGCTTGTCATCTTGGTAAGTTAGGTGCTCCTTTTCCAGCTCTCTAAGTGCGTGGATTGCGGCAGTTGAGCTAGCTCCTGTCGCTTCGCGTAAATCTGCAAGCGTGGCTGAGCCTTTCCAAAGTGAGAGGATGAGACTTTTTCTGAGCTCAGAGCAAACCAACAGCCTTAGCATCTCAGCAACATTGACATGCTCTTCCATTATTGCTTGTATAATTCCTTACCTCCCCTTTATAGATTCTTCTCAAGTTGTAATATAAAAGCAATGATGCAAATCCATATAAAGCTTATTGTACGAGTTCTATTCGGGAAAATAACTCCAAATATGCCTTAGATGACAAGGTTTACATTTTTTATCAATATTGCTAAATATGGACAATATCTACGATAACAACTGAGCATTTTGATAACAAGGCCAATGTGCAGGCCTGCCTCAGTTCAACGCTTACACTCGTGAAAAAGGGCGCAAACTAATGCGACGCTTCACATGCGACTTAACCCTATTATGCGTGAAGCGAGTTGCGTGCCTGTCTCATAGTATTCAGTAAGCTCCTTTTCTGACGGCACGTAGTTAGCTTCCAAATCTTGCAGCACCTCAAAGCCGCAGGCTGAAATGGCGTCTGCGAGCTTCTTTGACCCGCCGCCCCGCCACCCCATGGAGCCAAAAGTGACGGCTAGCTTTTTTTGGCCAGTCTTGTCAAATCGCAGCCCCCGAAGATAGTACACGAGGTCTCCGATGCTCGGAAACGGCTCGTTGTGCATAGTCGGAACACCAAACAGGACGAGCTTGCTGTCCAAGATATCCTTTACAATCTCACTTCTCTCGTCAGCGTGCAAGAAGTACACCGCGACGTCAACCCCCCCGGCGATCAGCCCCTCTGCGAGCGCGTGCGCCATCTTTTGGGTGGAGTAATGCATGGTGTCGTAGACGATCGTGGCCTTATTCTTAGCTTTGCCGGTAGCCCAGTCCGTGTAGGCGTTGATAATCTTGGCTGGATCGGTCCAGATCTGTCCGTGAGAAGGCGCGATCATTCGTATCTTGTCGAGCAACCCGAGCGTTTTAACTTCGTCCATTTTCTTGAGCACCAAGGGAGATAGCGGTGTGATGAGATTTGCATAGAACTTCTGAGCGGCCTGCATGAGCACGTATTCTGCAACGTCAGCGTCATATCGTTGCGCAAAGCACAGGTGCTGCCCGAACGCATCGTTCGAGAACAGAATCCCATCGTCTTTCAGGAAGGTGAACATGCTGTCCGGCCAATGCAGCAGTGGTGCCTCGAGGAATAAGCACGTCTTGCCCCCGAGCGCAAGCTCGTGACCTGTTTTGACGGCGGTAAATGCCACCTCCTCAAGTGAAGGGTAATGCCTCTTGAGCCCCTTTGCCGCAATCTCGGTGCAGTAAATGGGCGCGGTAGGAAACTTGCGGTGAATTTCGGCCAACGCCCCGCTGTGATCAAGCTCGATATGGTTCTGAATGACCATATCGAGAGAGAGCGGCCGCCTTTCCTTCTCGCACGCATCTCGAATCCGTGCCCACATCTGCGCGGATGTGCCAGGGTATGCATTGTCGATAAGGGCAATGCGATCCTCGCCGAAGATGAGATACGCGTTGTACGTCGTTCCGTGCAGCGTGTAGCCGTGATATGCTCGTAAGTCCCAGTCCAATACGCCTACCCAGTAGACGTGATCCGCGATCTTGACAGCGTCAGCTTTCATGGTGGTACCTGCTATTGCTAACATGAAACGCTCTGTTATTAGTGCTTCGCTGCGCGTTTTCCAATCGAGGACGACGTGGGATCTAAAAGCATGTTTTTTTATATTGCGAGCCTATACTGTTGACCGGGTGTTTGTGACGTTTCAGGCGCGATATCGCACGCAAAAGAACGCCCTTTTATCGATTTGAGTGACGGCGCATGGGATCTACGATAGTTGTTGGTGGCTTCTTCGGAGATGAAGGAAAGGGCAAGATAGTCTCGCACATCGCTTTTGCAGACAAACCTGCAATCATCGCTCGCGGCGGAATTGGCCCTAATGCCGGCCATACCATCGAGGTCAGCGGGCGGAAGTTCGGCGTGCGCATGATACCTTCAGGCTTCGTATACCCGAACGCGCGCCTGCTCATCGGCGCAGGCGTGCTTGTGGATCCGCGCGTTCTTCTTAGTGAAGCAGAGCTTCTTGAAGACGTGAAGCGCGTCGGCGTTGACTATCGTTGCGCGATAATCGAAAAAAAACATATCACTATCGATAAAGATGACCCACACCTTTCGCGCACGATCGGGTCTACCGGGACTGGATGCGGACCGGCTGCTGCCGATCGAGCGAGAAGAACGACGATCCAAGCTAGCGAGATACAAGAACTCTCACCGTTTTTGACAGACGCAGCTGCCGAAACAAACCAAGCTCTTGAGGCCGGGGAAAACGTGATTTTGGAGGGCTCACAGGGTTTCGGAATCTCTCTCTTTTACGGGACCTTCCCCTACGTAACGTCAAAAGACACGACAGCCAGTCAGATTGCTGCCGACGTAGGAGTCGGTCCGACGCGCATCGATGA
>Ga0187858_10003366_pt1 | contig 15488 bp, 12 predicted proteins | sample June2016WEW_8_15_FD_133015 | JGI IMG/M metagenome (GOLD analysis project Ga0187858, IMG submission 133015) | Peatland microbial communities from SPRUCE experiment site at the Marcell Experimental Forest, Minnesota, USA - June2016WEW_8_150 | ecosystem: Environmental > Terrestrial > Soil >...
GAATGGTATGCGGCCGCAACCGCTCTTTGGAGATAACGATCCGCTTTAGTCCGTGCCGGACCTCCGACATTATCAGCATTAGTCTTCTTCAGTGCCTCGACGCATTGCTTCAAATAATCCGGCGCATATTCGGTATGTGCGTCCATGCGGGCCATAATGTCGCCACGCGCAGCTCTGGCGGCGATATTTAAGCCGGAGGAAACAATCGCTTGGGGGTTGTCAATAACGTGGATTCTCCGCTCCTGGGCTGCCAGCCGCTTCAATATTTCGCGCGTGCCATCCGAGGACATGCCATCAGCGACGATCACCTCAAACCCCCCTTCGGGCTCTTCCTGTCTCAAAATGGAACGCACGCAGTCCTCAATGTGGGCGGCCTCGTTTCGGCAAGGCAGGATCACTGAAACCGCGGGAACCCGATCAACAACAGAAACCGCTGTTAAAACCGATTCAGGCCGCTCTGGCGCTTGGATGGACGGCATTGTTACAAGAGATGTCAATCACTGACCCCAGGCCAGATTTCGTTTGCTGCGGCTGGCCAATGTGGTATCCTTTTAGCTTAAATCTTCTTATGCGTGCAAGAACGATACGTGTGTTGGCGCTGATAGCCACGTTCACCAAATCGCTCGGAGCACTGCCGACTAACGGGGCGTTCTCCACTGCCATCGCCCGCAGCAACCTCTTTTTTTACGTCACAAACAGGTTTGGAAAACTGGATTCGATGCCATGAACAGATTCCTCTCTATCCTGATTCTATTCTTTCCGTTTTATTTGACGGGACAGTCCTTCGACCCGGCTGACATTCCCGGTCTGGAACTCCGTTACGACATCAATGTCCTGGCGACCAATGACGAAACGGTAATCACAACCCTTATAGACAGCAGCGGAAACGGTTACAATGCAATCGCAGATGGAAGTGGACTTTTCTGGACTAACAATCTGTATGAGCTTAACAACATGGGTTATTTGATGTTCAGAAACGCCACATACTATGTCGCTGCAAATCCAACGTTATCTCAGCCTAACACTGTTTTCATGGTTGCGCGGGTGCAACTTCCTCCCGGAGGAAACGAATACTGTCTCATGGGTGGTGGAAATCAGATTGCACAATACTCGCCTGCATCTATAGGGATGAACGCCGGGAATGATTGTGCCTCTTGTCCCATCACTGGAACAAACTGGGTGATTTATGAGTTTCAATTTAATGGCGCAAGTCCCTTGCTAGGAACAAATGGAACCGTCGCTTGGTCTGGTTGTAACGTTGGTTCAGCTTCGCAGGGCGAAACGATTGTGGGAGCAGGCAATGGTGATTGGAATCCTGGAATGTTCGACCTTGCTTATCTTCTCTTTTACAATGCGGCATTGACTGCGGTGCAGAGTTCAAATGTGGTAGTCTGGCTGAACAACAAACTTCATGTGTTTGGTTACGGCCCGCTCCCGCCAGCCGGTCCTCCGTGGTACGCCTCGCCAACCGGCAAGAACAACGGTGACGCCGACGGTTCCATCACCAATCCCTGGAATATTGTCACTGCCTTTCACATGACCAACGCGATTCAACCCGGAGACACGCTTTACTTGCGGGGTGGGACGTACACAAATCATGCCGTCCATGCAAACTTGTTGCTTGTCGGAACATCAAATAGCCCGATTACAATACGACCATACGGAAGTGAAAAGGTCATCATTACTGTCGCTGGTGGTGCCACAAATCAAGGTGGAGACAATGTTGATTTTAATGGTTCATACTGCACTTTGCGAGATGTTGAAATAACTAACTCGGAGACGAACAGATGGGCGATTAACTCCACTGTAGGCACTTACGCTGTTGCCGTTGGAATTTATGGCGACCACAACAAGATGATTAACTGCATTATCCACGACAACGGAGAGGGTGTTTGGATTGGAGCAGCGGCGACCAACACGGAGGTTTACGGCTGCTGGATTTTCAACAACGGGTCGCAAAATCTATCCACAACAAACTTGGATGGCAGCGCCCGAAGCCCGGACAGCCAGGGACAGGGTCATGGTTTCTATGCTCGTTCGCCCATTCCAACCACTTTACTGGCTGAGAATCTTGTATTCAATGGATTCGGTCTGGGGATTCAGTGTTACTCGACAAGTTCAGCCATTCCGATAAACGGATTCAGGTTGGAGGGGAACGTTGTATTTGGCAACGGCAGGCTGCAAGCAGGAGGGGATGGGGAACCTAACGTTTATGTGGCTGGGGGCGGCTTGGTTGACAACCTGCTGGTCTATACTAATTTCTTCTTTGCTCTAGGATATAGTGTGTCAGATAATGCCCGATTTGGCTCTGGGGCTGGTGTTGGGGATACTCGCGTAGGAGAAGGAAGCGCGGCCATCGTGGGGAATCATTTCATGGGCGCTTCTTACAACTATGTGAATACATTTACCAATCTGGTGTTCACAAACAATTACATTGTCGGGACAGAATCGAATAATGGATACAGCATAATGTGGCTCAATTTTTACAATCCAGGCGCGACCAACCTTCCGAGCGACTCGGCATACTCCTGGAACTACAATTTCTACAACGACCACAATTTAGGATACCCTTGGCCATTTAAGTTAAGTACGAATACTGCAACGAAGTTCAGTTTTGTGGATTGGACTAATTTCAGCGGATTCGACATAAACAGTTCATACTCGACTGCCGCTCAAACGAATGTCGAAGTCTATGTCAGGCCGAACAAATACGATACCAATCGCGCCAACATCATCGTCATCAACTGGCCGACGAATAATACGGTAAGCGTCAATCTGTCAGGTTTTTTGAGGGTTGGCCAGCGATATCAAATTCTAAACGGACAAGACCCGTTGTCCGGCCCAATTCTCACTGGCACGTATAGCAATGCCGTCGCATTGCCAATGACTAACCTCTCGGCGGCCGCGCCAATCGGAGCCAAGGCGCCGCCCGCTGTCAGCCCCTTCTTCAATGTTTTCATACTCCAGCGACAACCAAGCGCGCCCACGAATCTTAGAATAGTCCGGTGATGGATAACATTCGTCGCCAGCTCATTCCGCAATAGTGTCAAGGAAACCTTCGCCATGGCAATGAGTCACCGTCCGGTTTGGTGAGACAGCCGGGAGATGACCGCGCGGAACTTGCCTCGATCGGTGCGGGGAATATCACGGACTTGCTCGATTTGCACGCTCACCGGGCCGAGTCTTTCGGCGAAACGGGACTGAATGAGATTCTTTTCCTTTGACCCAAAATCGGTGGTTGCCACGACCTTGACAACAAACCGGTCTGAGGCCTCTTGAATAACCTGACCCTCAAGAACACTTGGCAAACCGATAAAGATGCCATGAAACCGCACCAGCTCGCGTCCGTTCGGACCGATGATCACATCTTCCAGTCGTCCCACGATTTCCTGCAGGACTGGTAGATGTCGTCTTCCGCATTGGCAGCTTTCGCAGGACCAAACCCCCAAGTCGCCTATTTCGTAGCGTACCAAGGGTTGCGCCTCATTGAGCAGCCCCGTGCAGAGAATGCGACCTGCGACCCCGGGGGGGACGGGCTCCCCTTTCTCGTCCACTATCTCCATGATCCCAAAGTCAGGGCTGGCGTGCAGGCTGCCACATTCGCATTCTGTGGCCAGCATACAGTTTTCCACGGCGCCGTATTCTTCGTAAACGCGCGCCCGGCAAGCGCTCCGAATGACTTGTTTCATTTCTTGCGTGACCTTCTCGCTGCTGAGGACCAAGGCGTCGGGTTCGTAATCCAAAGCCAGGCCTTGTTCGCACATCATTCGCGCCAGGAGGTAATGCGAGTAGGCGTAGCCGGTCAGCACCCGGGGCCGGTAGCGGTTAAAGGCGCGCACGTAGTCTTGAACACAGCCGGGCGCGATATGGAAAGCGGAGAAGTAGAGTTGCCGCTCAGCCAGGTTGTAACGGTGGTAGGGTGGGGTGGCAACGCCCTTGGGCACAACCAGCCGGCCACCGATCATTGAGCGGGACCTGCGGACGCTTGTCCCGGCCCAGCCAAAAGAGCGGACTTCTCTTGCCGCAGTGAAACGCCGGTGAGCTTCCGAAGTGCAGATATGCGTCACTGGAGTGCCAGTGCTTCCGCTGGTGTAATAACGGTGAAGCTTGTGGCGCGCGGCAACGTCCCGCGCCACGAACTCCTCCGGAGCGGCTCGCAAGTTTTGCTTGAGGGTAATCGGGAGTCTTGGCAGCCGTGCCGTTGTCATGTGCGCCAGTTCGCTGCCGTCAATGCCAGCCTCGTTCCACACGCGGTTATAGTAGGGAACCTGGTCGTACGCATGGAGAAGCACTGTGCGCAGTTGTTCATCAACATATGCCTGCATCGGCTGTGGCGACCACCGGTCCCGTTCCCGGAAGCCGGACACATATTGCTCGAAATCGCCGCCAAGCCGTTCGTTGCGCCAGGCCAGCCCGTACAGTGAGATGCCCAGGTTTTGCAGCCAGACCGGCGCGTACGGATAGAAACGCTCAAGCAGGTGCGCCATTTTGTCGTCTCTCATTCGAGGTTCCCTGGCTCATGGGGGTGATGTTTTCCAACCAGTCGGCCTGTTCTTCAACGACTTTGCCCTGTTCAAAAGTCGAGAGAAAGCGTTCGCGCGCGTTCAGGCTCATCTTTCGGCGAAGCTCAACATCGCTAAGCAGCAGCTTCACTTTTGCGGCAAGCGCCGCAGGATCATCAGGGGGAACGAGAAATCCATCTACCCCGTCCCGGACGACCTCGGGGATGCCGCCGACACTGGATGCGACTACCGGGGTGCCCACGGCAAGGGATTCCACCGTAGTCAGCCCAAAAGCTTCGGCGCGACTTGGTACTATGGTCGCTGTGGCTCTGGCCATTCGCGCCAAGACCTCGCCATGGCTCACGGCGCCTGTGAACTCACATTGGTCTGCAACTCCGAGTTTGCGAGCCAGCTCCCGGCAGTTGCGCTCTTCCGGGCCGGTCCCGACGAATTCAACTTTCGGGCTGAGTGAATCGAGATTCAAGAGCCTGATAGCCCGGAGGAACACATCCTGCCCCTTGCACCGGTGAAAGCGACCGACACAGCACAGGGTCGGCGCCCTGCCCAGGGCCGGTGTCGGCGGCGGATCGGGCAAGGAGAAATACCTGACTTGACATTTCCGGGAGGGTATTTTGTAGGTTCGGATCGCGTCCCGGCAACTGGCTTGCGAATTCGCGACTATGAGCGTGGCGAGTTTGTACACGCATCTTTTCCTCAGGTCCAGCAACGCGGCTCTAAGCCCAGCGGAGTCCCGGTCCAATGAAAGTTGCGCGCTAAGCGTGTGATACCAGGCAATGCGGTTTGGCACGCCCGTGAGCCAACCGACAATCGTCATGAGATTAACCGCGCCGAAGTTTGCAATAAGACAATTCGTCCGATATTGGCGAACCAGGCGCGCGAAAAACACGGCATCGCGAAGGTGGGTAGGTCTTTCTGATGGCCACGTGTAAATGGCCGGATTTCCATGTCGATTTTCCAGTTCGACTTTTCGATGTGGCGTAACCATGACCACCTGGTGACCGCGGGTGACGAGTTGACGAGCTAGGGCGGAAAAGTGGCAGGCCACCGGGTTGTCGTTCAAAGTGACTCCAATAAAAAAACATTGCCCACCCATACTGCGTGACGTCGTACTAGCGGATTGATGCTCAGGATGCACGGGAGAATGTCACACTTGATTAGAGACCGATGGGCTCTGTTGACGAGGCGGAGGTCTTTGTCCCGGTGATCCAGCAACTTGGGGAGTCGCAGGTGGATTTTGGGGAGGTACTGGTGAAGATGAACGGCCGTCTGCGGAGGGTGGCGTTTTTGGTGACGGCGCTTCCGCCATTGCTGCGCCCTCCTTGGCTGGGGTAATCGGAAATTCCTTTTCCATGTACCCCTCCCATCGTGCGCCGGTGACAGCCCTTCGCCAGCCGAGCGCTTCGTAAAACCGGACCGCCTTTGCGTTTTGCGGACGTACCATGAGGTGCATTCTGGAATAGCAATCGGCGAGCGCGAGACGATCCAGTTCTTCCATTAGTGCCCTGCCCAAGCCCTGGCCCTGGCAACTCGGATCAACGGCAATGGCGAGCACCCAGAAGCTTTTTGGACGGAGAGTCCTTTGAACTGGAGTTCTGGGCTTGCCAATTCGACGAGTCAAGATTCGCAAGGCAGCCTTTAAGGCCTCTCGGCCACTTACACTGAACACGATGCCCGGACGAAGCAGAATTCGCCAACCCAGGTAGCACGTATTTCCAAGCACGAAATCCGATAGCGAACCGCCGGGCGTCCCACCGGCAACAGCATAGCTTCGCAAAGCGCCTTCTTTGAAGACACCGATGAAGTGGTCCCCCATCGGGCCAGAGAGTTGCCATTCGTAGTACCGTCGCACCGCCTCGACGCCAAGCCATGACAAGGAAGAGTCAGAAAAGGCTCGCACGTGAATCTGCGCAACCACTTGAAGGTGGTGAGGTTCAATCCTCAAGATTTCCAAGGCAGCACTCACAGCGGAGCGACATCCAGATTCCAGCCAACTGGCAGGAAAGCCTTCATGCCGATGAGATAGCAGTCGAACAACTGTGGCCTGGAGGCCTGGGCAACGGAATCGTGCCGCGCCCAACATCGCTTAACAACCGCTCCCAAAGGGGGAGGACCACCGACCAATCAAATTGCGTCGCTTTGAACCTGGCCTGACGTGAAAGCTGCCTCGCCAAACCGGTTTCCCTTAACAAGCGACTGATTGCAGCCGCCATCGCTTCAGGATGATCGCGACGGACCAGCAAGCCCTCTCGTTCGCTTTCCCACAGGAAAGGCATTCCCCCCACATCGGTGCTGACCACGCACAAACCGCAGGCCATGGCTTTGATCACGCTGACGGGAGTGTTGTCGAAATTGGTTTTGTTCACACACTCGGAGCGTCTTTGGGGTTCACAGGTCCGAAGCTGGAATTCAAAAGCACTTCTTTCATCTGCTTGCCATTCCCCCACATATCAAACTTCTCTTCTGCGTGTCGTCGGCCAGCCTCAACCAAACTATATCTCAGCGGCTCGTCAGTAATAATTTTGGTGATCGCATCGGCAATCCCACGGACATCTTGCGGCGCGACAAGCAAGCCGCATTTGCCAAAATTTAACAATTCGGGGATGCCCACAATGTCAGACGCGACTACCGGAAGCCCCACTGCGAGTGCTTCCTTAATAACGGTTGGAGTGGCATCTCCAATCCATGGAGACGGATGCACCAACACAGTGGCCCGGCCCATCGCGTCGCGCACCTCCCCAAAAGGTTTAAAACTGTGGAACCGCACTGTGGAACGCAATTTTGCCGCGAGCACCTCCAATCTCCTTCGCTCTGGTCCGTCCCCATAAAAATCGCATTCCAGGTAAATCCCCCTGGTTTCAAGCAAGGCCAATGCTTTAAGGAGGAATTCATAGCCCTTTGCTTTGCACAATCTGCCAACCCCGATGACCTGGTTGTTCGGTCTGCCTGTCGGAGCGTACAAGAAATTCTCCAGATCAAGGCCGAGATAATGAACGTGAAGTTTTGCCTCGAAACTTCCGAAATCAGAGGGATATAGGTCCCTTAAGAATCGCCGATTAAAGTCGCACTCCGTGAAGATATCGCTTGCTGTATGTAACTTCTCGCGAAGAAAGACGCGACTCCAGCCGCCGGGTCAAGCGGCGAGAACGGCGTCATAAACCTGGCGCAACCGGGGAATGACGGCCTCCGCGGTGTATCCGGCTTCCACGCGAGTGAGGAATTGGGCCGCGAGCCTGTTCCGTTCTCCTGGCGAGAACAAAAGCCTGGTAATGGCCACCGCCAGTTCGCCGGGTGAACCGGGAGTGACGAGGGCTCCACACTGGCCGTCGCCCAGAACTTCCGCGCATTGCCCCACCCGCGTTGTGACTGTCGCCAGTCCAGCGATACCATATTCGAGCAGGGCCATGGGAAGCCCCTCCACCGCCGAACTCAAAACACCGACATCGCACGCCTTCAGGATCGAGGCGACGTCGTGCCGGGGACCGAGCCATGTCACATGAGCACCCAAACCATTGCATTGGATCTCCTCGTTGAGTTGAGCGTGGTAAGCCGCGTCCAATACGGCGCCAACCATGAGCAGGTGGGCCTGTGGATGCGCCTTGATTACCTGTTTCATCGCCTTGAGCAGGGTCAGATGGTCTTTCTCAGGGCGGAGATTACCTACACAGACGATCCTGAAGCCGGGTTGGCCGGGGAGGTCCGCAGGTGGCTGGTTCGCAGGCGGGCGGCCGATGAAATTCGGAATGAACTGAATTTTTTCAGATTGAATGCGCAACTGGTTATGGCACCAGTCAGAAAGCGGCCGACTTACCGTAATGACGGCCCGGCTTCGTTTGCCAGCGAGCCGGTAAAACCCTGCCCGATCTCCGTGAGTGGCCAAGCTTCCCGTATGCACGTGCCACACGACTTTGGGATAAGGTGGAAACAGGGCTGTAATCAGAGAGATGAAGACCGCAGTCCCGTGCGCGTGCAGGACCTCGATACGGTTTTGCCGATTGTAGGCGACGAACCGGCGGATCGCTGGAACATCGAACCTTCCTTTGCGATCGAGCCGCAGCCTTTTTACGCTTGGATAAACCGATGCGGCCAAAGGCCCGTCAACCCGGGTCGAACAGAGGTGGCTATCGAAGTCCTGCTCTGCCAGGGCGTTTCCGATGTTCACCGCCACGGATTCCATGCCTCCTGCCCACAATGAATCCACCACTTGCATCACTCTCATGTGGCCTCCGGTTTCAGCGCCGATGCGGACGGGACGGACCTGAGTTTCCGGTGCCATTGGTTCTCCAGCAGGGAGTGCAAGGCGTCGCGCAGACCTTCCAAAGAATAGCCCTTGGCCCAAAGCGAGGCGCGTTGACCCATGGCCAGAGCCTCAGCCGGATGGCGGGCGATCCAGCAAAGGGAGTCGGTAATCTGCTCCGGGGTGCATGGAGCCAACGCAATTCCGCGTCCGTCCAGCATGTCCGGCACCTGTCCGTGCGCTCCCGCAATACAGACCAAGCCGTAGCACATCGCCTCGGCCACCACCTTCGGCCACCCTTCGTTGTGCATGGATGGCAACACCAGGCAATCTGCCCATTCGTTCCATTTGAGCGACTCCTCGAAGGGCAACCCGCCCACGAATCGGAGGGCTGTCCCGAGGCCAAGCCGTTTCGCCTGCTCGCGCAGGCGGTTAGCTTCAGGTCCATCACCGACCAACACCAGTTCCAGGGGCACTCCTCTTTGGATTGCCAGGCCCGCCGCCTCGAGCAGCGTGCCGATGCGCTTCTCGGGAGACAGCCGTCCGGAAAAGAGGACCCGGAGCGGTGAATGGATTGTTCTGGCTTCCGCAGCCCGGACTGCGGACTGAACCATATCGGCGGTCATGACCGAGGTAAAGAATGGGATCACATGGGGCGGTTGATTGGGCCAACGGCCATACACGGTTACCGGCCCGCACCACCAGCGGGAAGCGAGAACCGCTCGCTGGGCGCGGACGACGAACCGCTCGCCCTCATAGCCGTTCCACTGGTTGGCGTACTTGGCCACCAGGCAGCGTGAGAACAAGGGCGCCATGAGTGTTCCGAGGAAACCGAGATCGCAGGGGCACCGGACATGGATTGCATCTGCGGTCCGCATATACTTTGCCAGTTGCCAGACGACCAGGGGCAGAGACAGAAATTGCCAAACCTGGGAAACCCAGGTATCGCCGCACGCATCCAGGACTGGGAGCACAGATATGTTCTGCCTGGTGAAGGCTGTGCAATCTGAAGCCGGGGGTCCCTCCTGGAGCGAGCTGGCAATGACGATTTCCGGGAAGAGGTCAGCCCAGATGTCAATTTCGCGAGCGTAGGCGCCATAGGCGTATAGCGTGCCCTCATGCCGGTAGTGGGTGACGCGTGTCACGATCAGCAATCTTTTTACTTCCGACTCGCTCGAGGTGGCGGTGGTTGACATGTCATGAAACCCATGGTGCGGCTGGTTTTACAAACTTTTCGGCTTCCAATTCGTGAGACCGCCCGGACGGCGGATCAACCCCGGAGGCCGAAATTGGCCTGGCGGGGCAAGTCCAGGGTGTCTCACGGGGGTAAGACGATGATTTCGTGATAATGCAGGGCTAAGACACGCAATCAAGGCGATGCCGAGATAGATGCCGCACCCCACGTCGAAGCCCTCAACGGTCAGGACCGTGCAGAGGTATCCGAAGAGACAGGTAAGCGGGAAGGTAAAACCGGACCGAATAGTCCAGCGGAAAACCCGTAGGCCGACAGCTCCAAGCCAGAGCAGGAGGGGTACCAAACCCAGCAATCCTGTCTCGACCATGATGAGCATGAACAAGGAATGAAAGACTTTCCGTCGGCCTGCACCATAAGTGACATCTTTAGTAACCAGCGAGAAGCGGGCATACATTTCAGGGCCGGTGCCTGGTCCATGGCCAGCTACAACGCTAAGGGGCGAGGAGGTGAAAGCTGTCCAAGCAACCGCCCATTGATCCAACCGGCCAGAGGTGCGCGAATCGAGCGATTTGTCGGCGCCAAAGGTGCTCTTGATCCCCTTCTGAAAGCCAGAGCCGAAGTCACTTTGCAACAAGAGCGTGCAAACCAAAGCCGCGGCGGCCAAAGGGAAGAACAGAAATCGTCGCTGCCGGTGGCCGACGAGCAGGACGGCCAGGAAGCCACAGGCGACCACCAGCCAGGCGGCGCGAGACGTGGTGAAGGCGAGCAGACAGGCCACCGACAGGAGGAGACCGTAGCGCAACGATGGTTTGCTTTTGAGCCCCAGCCATTGCCCCCGGTCCATGCTCAAGGCCAGCAGACTCAAGGCGAGCGATGCGCCCAGTTGCACCGGATTGCCAATGCTTTCAATGCTTTGGTCATCGAGAGTGGCCATGCCGAGCCGGCCGATGGTTGCGGCTGAATACTTAAACATGGCAAGGCCCACGCCGACGGCGCTTACCAGCAAGCCCAAGAGTGGGGCTTGCAAACGCCGGTGATGGCTGCCAATGACAACTACCGTCAGGAGAACGCCGGCAAATTCCAGGATCCTGAGGTTGCTCGCGTAATAACGGGTCATGAACAGGCTGGCGCCATACAATAGCGGAGGAACCACGAGCAGCGCCCAAGCGTAAGGCAACCGGCGCAGGACGCTTGCAACCTCGCCTGGCCTGAGCAGAGAGTGGTAGCAGAGAGCGCCGACAAACAACACCGTTGGGAGGTTGTAAAACGTGAAGTCGCGGGTCAAGCTGATCCAAGGTGCCACCCCAATGAGCAGGCGCAGGAGATCGCCCGAGCGCCCGAACAGAGCCAGGCCAAGAGACATGGCTCCCAGCAAGCCCCAAAAGCACATTGCCCCGAGGCGCGGGCCAACGAAGATAAACAGGAGCACCGTCGGCACGACACACAGCAGGACCTGCAAAAGCAAGAGGCGGTCAGCCGATGCGGTAACGCCTGCACGCGGCGCGGATCTTGGCAAAGCCGGGCGATGACCGACCCGACTCATGAGCGCTGGCTTAAACGGGGAGCGACTGGCGAGGTGATAACTCATGCAGGCGGTCTCGCTTCGGGAGAAAGCACTTCGCAAGCCACCGGCCTCAGGTTAAACGCGTATTCGCGTCGGGCTGGAGGTTCCTCGTAAGCTGGTGGAACAAATAAACACTCGATCGCCGCGCAGAACGTACCGGCGGCGTAGGACAAATGCCGGGGACGAAACCCGCGGACGAAAGCCCCCGTGGTATGATAGATGATGATGAGCACTGCGTTTAACCAGAATCGGACGCGGTCCAGGACGCTGATGCGCGGCACATGGCGCTTCCAGATGAAATAGTGATTCCGCAACGCCATCCGCCCGCGGCGGAAGCCGTCCGGCCTCCCCTCTCCGGCTGCCTCGTGACGGACGCGCGCTTCACCGCAAACGACCAGCTTCCAGTCCCGCGCGACACGGCGGGACATCTCCAGGTCCTCGCCCTGGGAGTAGCCGGAGAAGAAGAGGGAGAAGCGGTGTTTTTCAAACACCGCCCGGCGGAAGGCCATGGCGCACCCGATCAAGACATCGACGGGCTTGAGGTCTTTGAATGGGCGGACTCCCTCCCAGGTAGCGGTGGTGTCCCAGGTAGCGGTGGTGCCGCAACTCAAGTATTGCCCGGGCTCACCACGGGGCACGATTCCCAGCGCAAACCGAGCTCGCCAGAGCCAATTCATGCTCCCACTTTGCCCCTTCTCGAGAAAACCCCGGACGGCGCCGATCTCCTTGGCGGTATCCGAGACAAAGACCTGCCGAACGGCGCGAAAGTAGCCGGGCCTGGGCACACTGTCGTCATCGAGAAAAAACACAAACTCGCGGCTGGACGCGTCAATGCCGACGTTCCTCTGGCGGGTCAGGCCAGCGGGGCTGCGGATGAAGACGAGGTCAAAGGGCGGGCTGGACTTCTCGGCCCAGGGGAATAACTCGTTTTCCACTTCGCTCGAGGGACTCCCATCCACAACGATGACTTCGCGGGGCACATCAGAGAACGTGGCCAGCAAGCGCAACAGGCCGGCCATCTCCCGCGGTCGCTTGCAGGTTGGCACGATCAAGGTGCAGTCCTCCAGCGCGCTGGCCTTTGATGCGGTCTTGAGCCAGCCGGCGACGTGCTGCAAGGCGGGCGAAGCGCTGTCCACCGGCACAAAGTCTGGAGCCGTGGCGCTGCCCTTCTTATGCTCCTGGCCCTCATTTACCTGCCAAGCCGGCAGCGACCCAAGATCGGCTGGATTCATTGTTTTTCGGTTCACAACCATGAGTGCCGCCCGTCTATCGGCTCGCGAGAGACCGCGAGCGAGGTTGCGATTTGTTTAAGAGCGTGTTTGAAAACCTATTCCGTCCTCGTAGCAGCCGAGGTAACGAGGCTCCATTATCCCGGTTTTCCAGACCGGCGAGCGGAAAAAGTCAGAGCCTCCTTACGTCGGCTGCTACTTTTCAAACAGGCTCTAAGAGGTCTTCGTAAAAATCACGTAACTGTGAAAAGATGACATCCGGAGAGAAGCGGGTCTGCACGATTCTCCGGGCTTCCTGGCCCATCGCGTCTGCTTTCGACGGATGTTGCAACAGTTCCAGGAGCGCCTTCGTGAAAGACTCCGGGCACGACGGGTCGGCCAGCAACCCTGTCCGGCCGTCTTCAACCGCCTCCGGGATGCCGCCCCGATTTGAGGCCACGACCGGCCGACCTGAGGCCATCGCCTCCAGGATGACCAGCGGAAAGGTCTCGGCGTAGGAAGGCAGAACCAGGACGCCCGCTTGCCTTATTCGCGCGGCCACTTCGGTTCGCGAAAGCCGCTCGATGAACTCAATCCTGGAATGATGCTTTGCAGAAATGAGGCTCAGGAAAAGACTCTTCGTTGATTTGCCGTCCTTGGCAGTGTCGTGTCCAACCATAACCAGCCTCGCCTTCGGAACGCGGTCGAAAACCTCGCCTATGGCTTGGCCCAGAACAGAAAGCCCCTTTAGTTCACAGAGCTTGCCCACAAACAGGATTTCGTGGGGGTTCAGGACGGAGGAGTCAGGGCTGAAGAAGCTGCTGTCAACCGGGTTCGGAATGACGACCGGCCGCTTGCCTGAGATATTGAGAATCTTAAGCGTCAACTGGGAGGCAAACGCTGAGGCAGCCCGGATGCCGTCCGCGCATTTCACGGTCCTTCTCTCAAAGAAACGGGTCTTTCGATCCACTTGTTTGCCTTGCTGTGCGGCGTGCAGAGTGGCGCAACCCTGCATATGCACCGCCAGTGGCTGGCGGCCTGGCTTCGTCAGGAAATGGCCCCCGTAATCGGCACAGACCACTACTCCCGGAGACCGGCCGAGGCAGCGCCGGACAGAGCGGGCCACCTGCATACGCCCCCAGATGGCGCCGAGCTTCGGCAAACCGCTGGGGGCGATGACTTCGACGCTCACGCCGTCGTATTGGTATTGACCCACGGGCTTCTCGCTCGTCTGGCATACGGCCTTGACGGTGTGGCCGTGCCGGGCGAACCATTCCGCCTCGAACTGCAAGATGACACCGAGGCCGCCAAAGTTTCGGACCAGAGGCGGGTACTCAGGGCTGACGTAGCAAAGGTTCATTCGATGGGACCGCGGTTTACATGCGCACCGGCGGCTTTGAATCCAGCAGGGCGACGATTGCTGCCGCCACGCGTTTGGCGGCCTGGCCATCCACTTTCCCGCATTCGCGTTCGATCATCCGCCGGCGTTTTTCTCGGTCCTCCTCGGGCGCCTCAATCGCCCGCGCCAGCAGGCTAATCAGCTCAGACCAGTTATGGCCGATTCGAATCCCGCCACTTTCCACCAGCGGCAAATAATGGTCGGCTTCGTACTCCTCGTATAAATTCTCCCTCGGACAGTCGGGTTCAGAGCGGAAATCAATGCAGATTACCGGCTTGTCGAGGATCGCGGCATCCAGAGAGATGGTCGAGGAGATGTTAATACACCCTTCCGAATGCCGCAGAGTGTTCACGAAGCGACCCTGGTCGTCGAGGCTTACAAAAACCCAGCCATCCGGTTCTGGAGTATTGTCCCAAGCCGGGGAGATGATCGTGCGGCCATCTTGTTGCGTTGCCTTCTGCCAACGCTTCCAGTTGTCGAGTGGGTGAATGCGAACAACCAGATGGCAATCCTTGAGTACTGGATGCTGGCCCATCTTGGCAACCAGTTGGGCGACCAGGCGAGGTTCCTCCGGGGTCAAGGATTCAGCACTGGCGCCGTACAAAAAGTAGCGGTCACTTTCCCTCAGGCCGAGTTTCGCCAGGGTTTTTGACCTGGACCAGAGAAGGTCTTGCCAGCAATGAAAGTCGAACTGGGGGGTTCCGGTAACGCTGATTTGAGCCGGAGAGGTTTCCGGCAGGATCCGTAGCAGCGTGGCCTTCATGGCCTCGCTCCACAGCAGGTAATGGTCAAAGCGAGGCCGGGTCCAGCGACTGGTCAGGTTGTCGAAACCCAGGATCGAGGTCACGACGGGAATTTGAAGTTCTCGGGCAGCGAAGATGTAAGGCTGTTCCTCGTTTGCCACACTCACCGTTGACCAAAGCCAGGTGGGCGCCAGGCTGCGCAGTTGTTGTTGGACGGACCGGAGATCGTAAGAACGCCGGTAGAGCCTTTGCTGAAGCTGATACAGGCGGCGGTAAATCGGCAGCGGACGAGCCCCGACTGCGAGCAGGCTGGTAATAGAAGAACGAAGCCTCTGATATGGGGTTGCATGACGGGAATACCACCGCTGGAAAATGGGGTAGGTGCGGCTTTGATAACGGGCGCAAAGTGCCGCTGTGAGAACCCCCTGGAGAAAGGATCTGCCCCGGCCCTTTCGAGTGGGGAGGGCTTCGGCAAAGCCGTTGACGCTGCAAGCGGACTTCAGCTCACTCAATTTCTGGTAGGGAGAATCCGCAGACCAACGATGGACTATCAAATGCACCTCCACGTCAGAATCCCGAAGGAGATCCAAGACCCCCGAATAAACCACATTCCTAAAACTCC
>Ga0187858_10003371_pt1 | contig 15483 bp, 11 predicted proteins | sample June2016WEW_8_15_FD_133015 | JGI IMG/M metagenome (GOLD analysis project Ga0187858, IMG submission 133015) | Peatland microbial communities from SPRUCE experiment site at the Marcell Experimental Forest, Minnesota, USA - June2016WEW_8_150 | ecosystem: Environmental > Terrestrial > Soil >...
CTGATCCGTGTCTGGAATCCGGGCAACCTGCCGCTCATCGATTCGGTTCGGCTGGATGCCGGCCCGCTTGGCTTCATGGTGTTGGTCTCGCTGCTCACCGGGGTTCTATTCGGGCTGGCGCCGGCGCTCGAAAGTGCGCGCGCGGACCTGAACGCGACGCTCAAAGAGGGCGGACGCAGCGGCGCCGCCGGCCATGCCCGCGGGCGGATGCGGGGGGCCCTGGTGGTCGCCGAGATCGCAATTTCACTGATGCTGCTGGTGGGCGCGGGACTGCTGCTCCGCAGCTTCGCGAATCTGCGGCGCGTAACCGGCGGGTTTTCCGCGCCTCCGCGGCAGATCCTGACGATGCTGATTTCGCCCGGCGACCGGAAGTATAAAGACGCCCGCGCCGGCCTGGCCTTCTACGATGAAGTGCTGCGCCGCGCCCGCAATGTGCCCGGGGTGGAAACGGCCGCGGTCACCGACTCGCTGCCCCCCGACCGGCAGGGCGACGCCGACACCTTTGGGATCGAGGGCCAGCCTTTGGCGCCGGGAGAGATCAATCCCATTATTTCGGACGTCACCGTGAGCCCGGACTTTTTCCAGACGCTGGGCATCCCGCTGATCAAGGGCCGGTACTTCACGGCCCACGACACGCAGGATGCGGCGCCGGTGGCGATCGTCAGCGAGGGCTTTGTGCGGCGCTTTTTGACGAACCAGGATGCCCTGGGCAAGCGCGTCAGACAGAGCGGGCTGGGGTTCGGCAACAATTGGATGGAGATCGTGGGTGTCGTCGGCAATGTGAAGTATCTCGGATTGACAGTCGACACGGACCCGGCCTACTACATGCCGCTTGCCCAAACCTATGGTCCGCGGTTGTACCTGGCAGTGCGCTGTTCGGGCGACGCCGCGCGCCTGGCGGATGCGCTTCGCCGCAACATCCAATCGATCGACCCAGGCGTAACGCTGGCGCAAATCGGCGCCATGGATCAATCGCTGGCGCTGTCCGTCTCGCAGCCGCGTTTCGATACCATGCTGCTGTCGTTGTTCGCGGGAATCGCGCTGCTGCTGGCCGCGGTCGGAATCTACGGGCTGATCGCTTATTCGGTGGCGCAGCGTACGCATGAAATCGGCGTGCGCATGGCTTTAGGGGCGGCGCGGGCGGACGTCGTGCGGATGGTCGTTCAGCAAGGCGCGTCGCTGGCGGCTATCGGAATTGTGCTCGGCCTGGGTGGAGCTTTCGCCCTGACGCGACTGCTCAAGACGCTGCTATTCGGTATCGGCGTCACGGACACGCTGACGTTTGCGGCGGCGCCTGTGGGATTGATGCTCGTGGTGCTGGTGGCCACGTTCGTTCCCGCGCTACGGGCGACGCGCATTTCGCCGGTGGTGGCGCTGCGCTACGAGTAAGGGCGGTCCGGGGCGGCCCGTGGCGCAGGCACTCCTGCCTGCCGCGCCGGCACTCTTGCCGGCGCAGGCGAGTTTTGCTCGCCTGCGGCACACGCAATCGATGGAGCAGAACAACGCCGCTGGCCAGCATGAGTGGTGAGGGCAATGTGCCTGGCTCCATCCAGGACGCCCCCAAAAAACCGCGAAGAAGATAACCATCGCGAACGCCACCAGCCAGATCAGATTGAACCCAAGAAAGCGCGGAATTTCACGCTGCTCCTTACAGTCCTGTTTCCATGCCAAACAAAACGGCCTGCCGTGGTGCGCTGTGCGCACGGAAGGCCCGTAAACATTGGCTCTGGCGAAGGGCAGCGCTCTGGCTTGGCGGAACGCTATTGCTCAGTTGAGTTCTTGTGGGCAGTATACATTCGTACCGCTGTGGCTTAATGACCGGCTACTTGCACCAGGAAATAATTGCTGAAGCCGGTGGATCCAACCTGCAATATGAGCGGCGCCCAACCGCACCCGAAGGCGCACGCATAAGTGTCCGGGACCACCATATTGATCTGGCTGAAACCCGCCACCGCGAACGGCGCTGGACCCGCGTACTCAGCAGGCTCGGATCCGAAAATCTCTGGACCGATGCCGGTCGGTATTTGCCAGTCAAGTTGGGTCGAAAGCACGTCGGCGGGCAACGGGAGTTCGATGATGGAACCGTCGGGTTGCGCTGGATGGATCGGCCCCAGGCCGGTCGCGTACAGCGACACGATCGAACCAACCTGAGCGGGATTCGACGCCGAGTTACGGGTGCCATCCAGGCTGAATGCGACCGCATAAGTGCCGTCTTCCGTAAAGACGCCAGGGTGAGCATCCAGGACCGGCCGCGAGAGGCAGTTGGTGGGCGCGGCGTCGTAGACCACGCAAATTTGCGCGGTGTCGCCGCTTTGGAGCGACCACGGCGCGATGGCATTGATCTGCGCGTCCTGCACGTACAACAATGGAGCCGGAATGCCGTTGAAGGTCACCTGTACACCGGCCAGTTGCTTAGGGAACCCGCTCTGCGCATCGACCTGCGGCTGCGCACCCACGGCCGGCCCCAGTCCGTTCCCGAACAGGCTCACGATCTCGCCTGGTGAGACCGCTGCGCTAGCGTAACTCGCCGAATTCCCCTCGCACGCGAGTGATACGACTTGGGCCGCGGGGCTCTGCACGAAGTGAGCCAGAAACCAAAGTCCGCCGGCCGATTCCGATGGTTCGGATGTAGGGGTGTAACTTTGAGTAGGCGCGGCCAGCACATAGGCCGACGAGTTGGCGCCCGACACAACCGCCGCCGTCGAAAGTTCAGATCCCGGAATGTAAGTAGCCTGTAAGATATTGCCATTGGCGTCGAGCGCAGCCAAGGCAAGCGATGCGTTGGGGTCGCATGTCGCCAGGCTGTTCTTCACCGGAAAGTTGGCAGCCCCTTCCGTCCCACCCCCACCTATCGGAATGCCGGCGGCCAATACAGCGTATATGTTGCCGGCGCTATCCAAGGCGAGATTCCTCGGCGCCGAGGCAGGTATAGCCGTGGAAAAGAGGACGGCGGTCCCCTGTGGGTTAAAGCGCAGCAACTCCGACGTGGAAGGGTTGGAGACAAGGCCTGCCACCGCGTTGCCCGCGGCATCCACCACCAGGCAGCACGGTTGGAAGCCGTTTTTATCTGTAAATGTGGAATAAATGATCGACGAGCCATCCGGCGATAGACGCGTCAGAAACGATGGCAGCATGTTGTTCGGAATGCCGGAGGCAGTCAGATACGCTCCCGGAGTGGTGGGGAAGCCTGCCGAGACGGTATTCCCGAGCACGTACGCCGATGCCGAGGCATCCATGGCGATTGCCGCTGGGCGCGCCTGGCTGCCACCGCCCAGATAAGTGGCGTAATCGAAAGTGCCGTCCGTTTTCAGCCGCAAGGCGAACGCCCGAAAGCCATGCCCGGCTACAGGGGACGTTTGCTGCGCAGCGCCCGGCGTAGTGGCCAGGTCGGGTGCAGTGGTCCATCCGGTCGCGTAGGCGCGGCCCGCGGCATCCACCGCAATACCTGCAATTGAAGCATTGGCCGAAATTGTAGTTTTGTACATCGGCGTTTTGCCGTCAGTATTCCACTTCTCGACGAAATTGCCGCCGGCCAGGTAAACATTCCCGGCCGGATCCACCGCAATTGCCGAAGCCGAAGGATCGACAAGGCTCCAATAAACCGTGTCGCCGGCGGGCGAAAGTTTCATCAGCAGCGGCGTCATTCCGGTTTCCGAACTGAAGCCGCCAACCAGCACGTACACGTACCCAGATGAGTCCGTACCCATCGACAAGGGGGTAATGCTTGCGGACATCTGGTCCAGCCTATTCGGAATGCGCACGGAGTAATCGATCCCGAGCAGGAAGCTCTGAGCCGCCGCCAGCGACGTGGTGGCGGTGAGAAGAACGAGCGTGAGAAACGCTTTGGGCATGATATGCGCTCCATGCAGGACAAATCACCGCACGGAGCCTCCTCTCGTAGTTGACCTCTGGACGCGCGGTTGTGTCAAGCCGAATGGTACCGCAGTGGCCCAAGACCCCGCGGTCTCCCAAGGCTTGGGTAGCTCACGACGGCGGCGTTATGTGGGCCGACGCGGGCGTTCGTCCTAACCCCACCGATCCAGATAGTGCGCAGCACTCGTTTCCGGCGCCCCTGCCAGCGTCCAAAAAGCCAAAACACATATGCGACGACCAGTCCAAAGCTGAGGCCCACAGTCTCTCGTCTCAACCAAACGATGTTGAACGCAACGGCGGTAACGATCAGGATCCCTGCGAGGAGGCGGTGGCGAAGGCCAAGGTGATCCGCGATGGCAGACCTGAGGATCGCGGGTCTCCTACGCCGGATAACGCCCTTCGATGTAGCTGCTCAACTGGTCGATGGTATGCGCCTGCGCCGAGATAATGGACTTCACCAGGTCTCCGATCGAAATCATCCCCACAAGTTCGTCTCCGTCCATCACAGGCAGGTGGCGTACGCGATGCGCCGTGCTCAATCGCATGCAGTCCTCCACATTGTGATCGAGCGTAACCGTGATCACGGAGCTGGTCATGATCTCGCGGACCGCGGTTTCGTGGGAGTGCTTTCCCTTCAAAATGACTTTCCGCGCATAGTCCCGTTCGGAGAGGATGCCGGCCAGTTTGCCCTCTGAAAGCACCAGCAGCGCCCCTACACCCTTTTCGGCCATCATGGCCACGGCTTGGTAAACGGTAGCGTCCGGAGGCAGCCAGAAGAGCTCGGTTCCCTTGTGTCTCAGCATGGTACGGACAGTTTCCATGGTCGGTGGGTCCCCCTTAGTCTGAATAATCTTTCAGTATGCCGGCCCGTGTCAACCGTTATTTGTTCTCAGCCTACCTTTTTTGACGGTTTCTTTTTTTTCGCGGTGGCCTGTTCCAGGCGGGCTTCGAGTTCCTCAACGCGTTGCCGCAGCGCTTCGATCTCTCCGGCTGGGCCGGTTTGCGGCTGCGAGGTGAACAGGTTCCGCACCAAATCCAGCGGACGGGTTTGCAGGGCGCTCTGGGCTTTCTGGTACATATCGGTGACGGTCGTGAGATACCAGGTCAGGAATTCGTGCGTGGCGCGGTCGGACGCCACGATCAACTTGCGCAGCAATTCCAGGGGCAGACCGGACTCGTGACCCTTGGCGTCCTCCATGATGATCTGCGTGAGGATCACGCGGGTGAGGTCCTGGCCGGTACGGGCATCCACCACCTGCACTTCCGTGCCTTCGCGTACCATGCGGGCTACATCGTCCAGGTTGACGTAGCGGCTGGCGCCGGTATCGTAGAGGCGCCGGTTCTCGTATTTCTTGATGACCGCCTTGGGCTCCGCCATAATCGGATAATATCGCCTTAAAGTCCTTGACAGCCGGGGGCCGTAGGACTATACTCAACGTGGATGCTGCAATGCAGCATTACAAGGAGCATATCATGGAGAACAATGGAAAGTCTACTGTCGGGGCCAAGATGAATGGGGCAGCGTCCACGCTGGCTCACTGGGCCCGGCAGGGTTTGGAGAGTTTCGTCGCTACACAGAAGATTCTGTTGGATTTGACCGCACAACAGAATTCTCTGGCGCTGGGTTTCGTGCGGGAACGGGTGAACTTCTCGCCGCTCCGCCCGCTGACGGGAATGGTGGACTTGGCCGGGCAGGCCATGGCTAACTTTGTCGCGGCGCAAAAGATTCTGTTGGACCTCGCCGCCGAGGAAAACGCCCTGATGCTCTACGGCGTCAGAGATGGGCTGGGTCTCACCGGGACGGCCGCAGCCATGACCGACGCCATGCGCGAAGGCGTGCAGGAGTTTGTCCACATGCAGAAGAAGTACCTGGACATGGTGGGAAAGCAGAGCCAAGCCGCCGTAGCGGTCATCACGGAAGGCAAGCCTTTTGAGGGCAAGAACCTGGCCGAGATCACGCGCGAGAGCGTGGAGAATTTCGTGCATACCCAGAAGAAGTTCTTGGATCTGGTCACGGAAGTCACGCATGCCGAAACCAACGGCAAGAAGGGCCCCAAGGCGCATAAGCCGGAAGCACGCAAGAAAATAGCCGAACTGGCAAAGCAAGGCATGGAAAAATTCGTGGAATCGCAGAAGGAACTGTTGGACCTGGCCACGAAACAGATTGAGGGTACTATGAAGACCACTCAGGAAATGATCCGGCCTTCACCCGAGCCCTCGACGACCCTGGGAGATTTTGCGCGCCGCGGTGTGGAGAATTTCATCAACGCGCAAAAGTCGCTCCTGGATGTGGCAGCGAAGCCCTTCATGCCTCCTCCGCCACACGTGCCGGCACATGCGCACGCGGCCGGACGCCGAAAGTAAGCGGCGCCGGAAGCGCCACCCGCTGGCGGGCGGACCAGCGCGGCCGCAGTGTACGCCGGTTGCTGGGCAGACGGCAGGACCGTCTGCCCAGCCACACCAATAGGCTCGCACGATACGGTGACAAGTCCGCTCCGTGACAATCGCGGCTCCGATCGCCGCCATGTGCCTGATTCAGAGCCGCGATTCAGAGCCGCCACCGTCAGGGAGCGGTTCTCGCGCGAGTGTCCATCCCATTAGGACAAACTCAAGGTACCGTGCGATAAGCTACGTTTGACTTCAAATCGGTTACACTAGGAGACTGCATGGCGGGTAACCGGTACTCCGTCCACGAGCGCAAAGAAGCCGAAGTCTCCATGTGGCAGGAACTTCTGGTCGGCTTCGAGTTGGTTCAGCTACGGCTATCCTCCATTTTCTACGGACTGGGCGTGCCGCAGGGGCATGGCGAAGCCGTGATTTTGATTCCCGGCTTCCTGGGCACGGATACCTACCTTGGAGAGATGTTTTCCTGGTTGCGCACCATCGGCTACCGCTCTTATTTTTCGGGCATTGGCTGGAACGCGGAATGCCCTAATTTGCTGATCCGGAAGCGGCTGAATGAGACGGTGAAGCGCGCCTATACCGCCACCGGCTGCAAGGTGCATCTGGTGGGCCACAGCCTGGGAGGCATCATCGCCCGCTCGGTGGCCGCGCAGAGGCCGGACCAGGTCGCTTCCGTGACAACTTTGGGATCCCCTTTCCGCGGGCCGGTGGCCCACTCCAACGTGCTGCGCGCCAGCGATGCCATCCGCAACCGCATCCTCCGCGAGCATGCCGGCCGCGTGCTGCCTGGCTGTTACACCGAGGAGTGCACCTGTGAATTCGTTGCGTCGCTGAAGGACGAATTCCCGGTGGACGTGGCGCAAACCGCCGTCTACACCAAGACCGACGGCATCGTGGACTGGCGATTCTGCATCACCGGCGACCCCGATATCGATTGCGAGGTGGCCGGCACGCACGTGGGCCTGGTGTTCAACCCGGTGGTCTATCGCGTTCTGGCGGATCGCCTGGCGCTGCTTCAGAACCATCACGCGCGTAGTGCGTGACTTTCTCCGCTGCAGTTTTCCGCACCTCCACCGTGTAGGGAGGCCTGAACACGGCGCCGAGTTGCGCTTCGGGCGTATTTTTGGGCATCAGGCGGAAGAGGAACGTCAGCTTCACGTCGTGAGACGCCGGCTGTGCTGGGAAGCGCCACAGGCGGGCAGCCTCCAGGCTCGCTTGGCGGAGCATCGCGTGCCCTTCGGCGACGGCCGCGCTCACTACCGTGCCCGCTTCCGATACGCGGGCCTCGACGGTCACGATGCCAGCGATACCGCCTTCGACGGCCGGGCTTGGGTAGGCAGGCGCTACCGCCTCCTGTTGCGCCGGACAGGTGAACGCAAGCAGAACCAGTATTGCAAAGCATCGTGGCGCAAGCTTCAGCTTGCCGCGGCGAACTTCAGTTCGCCGTCCCGCTGTAATCCGAACCTTGGCCATTCTTGTCACTCTCTTGTCAGAAATCGCTCCAAAACTTCCAAATACTCCCCCGCGCGGCTGAAAGCCGGAGCGTGTCCGGCGCCGTGGAACGTGTGAACCGGGGCTTGCGGGTACGTATCGCGCAGCGCTTTCCGCCGCGCCGGATTGAAAATATCGTTATCGGACTCGATAACGAAGACTTTTCCGGGCCAACCCGCCAGATCGTCCGGAGCGAAACGGTAGCGCTCATGATATTCGAGCTGTATCCGCAGGTTCGCCAGCACGTCTGCCTTGCCCAGTCGGGTCGTGAACAACTCCCTGCAGTACACCCGCCAAAACGGCAACTCGCCGGCCGGCGCGCCCAGCAATTTGATAATGCTCTTGGCGAGCGGCGCCCGCAGCACAGGCCAGGGAATCGCCCCCAGGATCGCGTTTACGATCTTCCGCGTCCGAATCAGGTTCGCCTGTGGCACGCCCGTGTTGGATAGAATCAGCCGCTCGACTTTGTCCGGATGCCGTCGCACCAGGCATTGCGCCACCGCCCCGCCGAAAGAGGCCCCCAATACGGTGACGAGCGCGCATCCATCCGCCTCCAGGATCGCGGCGATTCCATCCGCCAAAGTAGCCAGAGTCTGCACCCGCGGGTAAGCCGGATACACCACGCGGTAGCGCTGGGCGAGCGTGCCGGCAAGATCGAAACCCATGTCGTTTACCAGCTCGCCGCCAGGCGGCATCAGCAGCGTGCGCGGGCCTGCTCCGCAGACTCTGTAGCTCCATGCGATGCCGGCAACGGTCAGCGATTTATTGGGGTAGCTCGCGCGGAATGCGCGCAGCCTCTCTTCCTGGTTCATGGCCTGTGGGATCGTCCAGATGCTATTCTCTCAGATCACAAGTGAACGACACGCAACTCCAATTGAGAAACCTGCTCCGCGGCGACATCGCCGGCTTTGTGGTCAGCTTGATCGTTCTTTTCGTGGGCTTGGCCGCGCTGGTGGTGCAGCTCTTGCGCCTCAAGTCGAAGAACCGGAGCCTGCTGTGGTTTGGGCTTTTCGCCGCCTTATATGGGCTGCGCTCGATCGCCAGGCATGCGATCACCCAGGCGCTCTTCGACGCGCCAACTTCCTTTTGGAATTACCTCGACAGCGTCATCACCAACGTGATCATCACTCCGGCGCTCTTGTTTTTTGAAGAGGTTTACGGCAAGGGCTGGAGGTCCAGCCTGCGATGGCTATTATGGATTCAGGCGGCCTGGGGCGCCGCCGCCATCGTCATCGACTTTGCCGCCGCGAAACCCTGGACCACGCCGGATCCCGCCAACCTCTTACTCGTTGCCCTCCCCATCATTTTCATTGCCGGATATGCTTATGGCTATCGTCCGCCACAATCCACCGGGGCGACCATCATCTTCACAGGCGGCGCGATCTTCATATTCACCGTGATCTATGAACACCTCGTGGGCGCCAACCTGGTGCCCTGGCGTTTCCACCTCGAGACATTCGGGTTTCTGGCCAATCTCGTTTGCCTGGGGTACGTCGCTGTCCGCCAGTTCGTCGGCAATGAGCAAGAACTGGTAGCGATTGGCGAAGAGATGAAATCCGCCAGGCGGATTCAGGCGTCCATCCTGCCCCAGGGCGTGCCCAAAGTACCCGGATTGCGGATCGCCGTTCGCTACATTCCCATGACGGCGGTAGCGGGCGACTTCTACGATTTCCTGCTGGCTGGGCCGGGGAGTGTGGGCATTCTGGTAGCGGACGTGATCGGGCACGGGGTCCCGGCCGCCTTGGTTGCTTCGATGGTCAAAGTGGCCATCTCTTCGCAGGCCGATCGCGCGGCCGATCCCGCGCGCGTGATCTCGGCGCTCAACCAGGTGATGTCGCGCCAAGTGCAAGGCCAGTTCATCACAGCCGGCTATCTTTTCGTGGACCTGGAGAGCCGCACCGCACTCTACGCCGCCGCCGGACATCCGCCTCTGTTGCAGTGGCGCCAGCGGGAGCGATGCGTGCGCGAGTTCCGCGAGAACGGACTGTTGATGGGCGTGCGGCCCACCGAGCGGTATACGAACATGCCCATCGAATTAGAGCCGGGCGACCGGCTCTTGCTCTATACCGACGGGATACCGGAAGCCTCCAACGCCGCCGGAGAATTCTTCGGCGACGACCGGCTGAAGGAATTCATCGCAGCGCAGGAGGGTCTCGACGCGGATGCCTTCGCGGACGCGCTGCTGGCCAAGCTGGCGGCCTGGTCGGGATCTCGCAGCCAGCAAACCGACGACGTAACGCTGGTAGTGGTGGACGTGGCGCAGGCACTCCTGCCCGCGCAAATCCGCCTTTAATTACTCAAACCTTCTCCGGCACCACAAAAGGCGCGCGATAATTTCGAGTCAACATCCGGTCCGCTTCCTCATTACCCACAAAACGCTCCGTAGCAGGATCAAACGACAGTTGCCGCCCCAACCGGTACGAAATATTACCCAAATGCGCCAGAGACGATGCCAGGTGCGCCGTCTCCACCGGCCCATTCTGGTCGCTGGTCTTACGGCTTTCCACCGCCTTTAAAAAGTTGGCGTAATGGCTGCCGCCCGCGTTGCCCTTAGGACCAGGCTCGCGCTTCTCCCCAAGAAAAACCTCGTACGAGCTATAACCATTGATAGCCATAAACCCTTCCGAGCCATAAAAAATGTTCCCCACGCCGACCCCGCCCTCCGTATTCGTAAACCAGGGCCGCACCTCGAACTGGATGATCTTCTTCTGTTCCGGGTAGTGATAGACCGACGTCTGCGTCTCGGGAGTCTCTTTATCGTCGTCCCACAGGAACTTGCCTCCCATGGAAGTGACACGGTTAGGCAGGCCGACTCCCAAGCCCCACATACACATGTCCGTCTCGTGGATACCCTGATTGCCCACGTCGCCGTTCCCATAATCCCAGTGCCAGTGCCAGTTGTAATGCACCAGCGCGCGTGTGAAGGCGCGCTCCTGCGCCGGACCTTGCCAGATGTCCCAGTTGAGGTTGGCAGGCGTGGGCTCGTCGCCCTTGTGGCCCACCGAAGGCCGTATCCGAAAGACCAGGCCGCGCGCCATGTAGACCTTCCCGATGACGCCCTTGTTAAGCAACTGAACAGCCTCCTGGATGGCCGTCGAACTGCGCAGTTGCACACCGTGCTGGACAATGCGGTTGTAGCGATGCGCGGCCTCGATCAGCTTCCGGCCTTCGTAGATGTTGTGCGCCCCGGGCTTTTCGACATAGACGTCCTTACCGGCCTGGCAGGCCCAAATGGCGGCCAGCGCATGCCAGTGGTTGGGTGTGGCGATACTCACCGCATCGATTTCCTTGCTCTCGAAAACCTTGCGCAGGTCCGCCTCGGTTTTGACTTTGCGGTGGTATTTGGTCTCGAACTGCTCGGCGCGCGCGGCCAGCACGTTGCTGTCCGGATCGCAGAGCATCACCACTTCGGCGTTAGGCTGCGCCTGGAAATTGGAGATGTGATCCTGGCCGCGGCCGTTCACGCCCAGCACCGCCACGCGAATGCGACTGTTCGCCGAGGCCTTGCCGGCTATCAGAGAAACGGCGACTCCGCCGGCGCCCAGCACGAAGCTTCTTCGACTGTTCATGACAACCCTCTGTGGAGAATTCTAACACCGTGGGCCGGCGCGGAATCGCCGTAGGCGGCACTGCTATGATGAGTGCATCAGCCGGGAAACAGCGTGGAACGAGAGGAGATCCTTCTCAAGTTACGTGAAAGGATTGTGGCCTTCGCGGCATCTCATACTACGGGGGATATTGCCGAAGACCTGGCGCAAGAGGTGTTGATTCTCTTGCATGAGAAGTACGCCCACGTGGACCGCCTGGAGGAGCTGGTCCCACTTTCTCTCCAGATCGCGAGGTTCAAGATCATGAGCCTGCGCCGGAAATCGCAACGCCACGGGGAGTACACGCAAGTTTCCATCGCCGATATCCAGTTGCCCGACCTGCAAGCGGATCCGGCGGCCCTGGTCGAGCGCAAGCTGATGCTGGAGCGGCTGACCCGTGCCGTGGCGCAACTGGGTTCGCGCTGCCGCGAGTTGCTGCGCCTCAAATTGCAGGGGAAAGATTTCGGCGAGATCCAGAAAAGTATGGGCGCGCAGTCGATCAACACCGTTTACACCTGGGACCACCGCTGCCGGAAGCAGTTGCTGGAGCTGATGGGCGGGGACTGGGAGGCGGAGAAGAAATGAGCCGCGAAGAGATCCAAAAACTGCTGGGCGGCTACGCTACCGATACTCTCAGCGAAACGGAGCGGCGCGCGCTTTTCGAGGCTGCGCTCGAAGATCAGGAACTGTTCGATGCACTCGCCAAGGAACAGGCGCTGCGGGATGTGTTGCAGGATCCGCTGGCGCGCCGGCAATTGATTGCGGCACTCGAGCCGTCGCAGGAACCATTGCGGACGCGCGCCTGGCGCTGGCTGCGCCAACCGGCAGGTTTGGCGGTTGCGGCAAGTCTGGCGACTCTGTTGATCGTGACCGGTGTAGTGTGGCGGCGGTTAAATCCTCCCGTGAGGCGTGAGGTGCTCGTTGCCCAGGTAAAGGCCCCAGCGCCGGCAGCGCCGCCCGAGCCCACTCAAGCCCCGGTGAAAGAGTTCCAACCGCCGGTGCCAAAACGTAAGCTGTCTAAACCAGCGCCGCTGCCGGAGCCTCCCGTTCTCTCCGCGCAGGAAGAGATGAAGAAGGCATTGTCTCCGGCCGCTCCTCCCGCGCCGCAGCCGGCCTCCGCCGATACAATCTCAGCGGAGGCTCGCGTGGTGCGCGAACAGACTAGAACAGCGAAAGCTTCCGCGGCCCCAACGCGGGCGGGCAGTTCGGCCAAGGGCGCCGCCACGACTTCGCCCGCGCCCGCCGTTCCCGCGCCGGCCCCCGCCGCTCCGCCGCCGGCCCCACTGGTGTCCAACGCAACTGCGCCAGCCCCCACCGCGGATCTCGCCCGGCAATTGTACTCTCAGTCGAGCAAGCAGACTTTGGGCCTGGCCTCGGGCAGGTCCTCGGCGATGCGCGCACCGGCGTTGCAGCGTGCCGGCGCGACGCCGCCTTTGGCCCGCAACCTCGGCGTGCGATACGGCTTGCTACTCAAAGGCACGGACGACGAGTACTCGCCGGTAGCTCTAGATACCGTGTTCCACTCCGGAGACGCGGTCCGGCTGCGGCTGGAGCCCAACGATAGCGGATACATCTACTTGTTCCAGCGCGACGCCACCGGCGGCTGGCGCCTGGCTTCGACCCAGCGCGTCGAAAAAGGGCAGCGCTGCCTCCTGCCGGTGAGCGGCGCCCTGCAATACGATCAGCCCGGATCGAAGCAACTTCTGCTGGTGTTCTCGCGGCAGGAGGATGAGTCGCTCGCGGCTCTGGACACGGCGGAGCTCGATGCTCTGGCATCCAACGCGCGCGACAATATCCTGAAAGCCACTGTCTCCGGTGAAGAGAGCGGCTATGCGGTCGACACGCGCACACAGGCCAGCCAGCAGAAGGTCGCCTTCGAAATCACCCTCGAATACCGCTGAGCCAGATTGGTGGGCCAGATTGGTGAGCCAGATTGGTGAGCCAGCTAAGTGGGCCAAGCGCTTTCGCCTGGCAACCCCAACTAGCCCAACTGGACGTTCCCGCCGTGAACGTAGCGCCGAACAGGGCAGGCGCTTTCGCCTGCCAACCGATCACAAGCCCTTTCTAGAAAATCGCCCAACCACATCCCACAGCAATTAAACCACTTACCGCGCAGCCATCCCACCTGAAGCGTCCCTGCCCACCCCCGCACGCCTTATCATGGAATCGGATATGAGCATCAGCGAAACATCCGTGATCGACCATAGAGGGGTTGGCAAAGCGACGGGCTGTACAATGTGTATCATCCCGCTACGATCAGGATGCACCCGGTGGATCAGGGAGGGAAGAATTTGGCAGTGAACAGCGGGTGTTGCATCTCAGCGCTGTCTCAAAAATTGCCGCAGTCCAAGCCGACGAAATGTAACGCTTTGCAACATCTTGCAACACTGCTTGCCGGACTCCGCCAAGCGCTAAGCCCCGCCAATTCAAGGAGATGATACGGGAATGTAACGCCCTTCAAAAAAAAATCTTGCGGCGGACCTCGCCGCCCCGCAGCCGGAAGCGCCAAACCCTCGCCGCATCTCACAGCCGCTCCAGGCCCTCCGGCAACCGGCCGTTCTCGTTTTACCCGGCGCCGGTGGGGCGGGCGCACTCGGCCGCGTCGGTTCCCAGGTCCGACAGCCGAGCCAGGGGTCTCGGCGCGGGTGTTGACCCAAACTGTCACTGTATCGTGCGAGTCTCAATCGGAGAGGACCGAGATTTCAGTCCACCGTCAATTCAGCTCGACGCAAAACACCCAGGTCCGTAAGGATGGCCGACGGCATATTCTCCAGGCGCAAGCGCGCCGGTGCAGCGAAGCTCAACCCCGCGCCCGATCGTGTACGATAAGAATATCCCCGGAAAAAATGGATTCGCATAACATCGATCTGAAGCATACGATCAACCTGCCGCGCACCGGTTTTTCGATGAAGGCCAACCTGCCGCAGGCCGAGCCGAAGCTGCTCGCCCGCTGGGAGACAGAGGATCTCTATGGCCAGATTCGCCGCGCCTGCGCCGGCCGCCCCACCTACATCCTGCACGATGGACCACCCTACGCCAACGGCCGCATCCACCTGGGCACCGCGTTCAACAAGATCCTCAAGGATTTCATCGTCAAGTCCAAAACCATGGCGGGATTCGATGCCCCGTACGTCCCCGGTTGGGACTGCCACGGCCTGCCCATCGAGATCAAGGTCGATAACGAGTTGGGCGGACGCAAGGCCAAAATGACCCCGGTCGAGATCCGCGCAGAGTGCCGTAAGTACGCGGAGAAATACGTGGACCTGCAGCGCGAGGATTTCAAGCGGCTCGGCGTTTTCGGCCGCTGGAGCGAACCGTACCTCACGATGAGCGCGCAGTACCAGTCGATAATCGCCGGCGCGTTCGTGGAGTTCCTGCATCGGGGCTACGTGTACAAGGGCCTCAAACCGGTGCATTGGTGCATGCGCGACCGCACCGCTCTGGCCGAAGCCGAAGTCGAGTACGAGAATCACTCCAGCCCCTCCATCTGGGTGCGTTTCGCGCTGACCTCCGACCCGGCGAAGATCGATCCCGCGCTGGCCGGCCGCCACGTCTTCGGCCTGATCTGGACCACCACGCCGTGGACCATTCCGGCGAACATGGCCATGGCCTTCCATCCGAAGTTCGAGTACGTGGCCGTCTCAGCGCCGCACGTTTCAGAGCCGCGACCGTCAGGGAGCGGTCCCGTCTACCTCGTCGCCGCCGACCTGCTCAACGCCACAGCCGCCAAATGCGGCTGGGGCGAGTATGAAGTGCTGGCGCGCTTCCCGGGCGCGCGCCTCGAACACGCCGTCTTCCGTCACCCGTTCCTCGAGCGCGATTCGCCCGGCATCCTGGCCGATCACGTCACGCTGGAGCAAGGCACCGGGGCGGTCCATACAGCGCCCGGACACGGCCAGGAAGATTACGTGGTCGGCCGGCAATACGGCATCGAGACCTACTGCCCGGTGGATGCCGCCGGCCGCTTCTATCATGCCGAAGGCGCCGCCGGCCGCCTGCCCGAAGATCTGATCGGCAAGACGGTGTGGGAAGCCAACCCGCTGGTGATCGAAATTCTGCGCGCGCACCATGCGCTGCTCGCGAGCGAGAAAATCGAGCACAGTTATCCGCACTGCTGGCGCTGCCACAA
>Ga0187858_10003372_pt1 | contig 15480 bp, 15 predicted proteins | sample June2016WEW_8_15_FD_133015 | JGI IMG/M metagenome (GOLD analysis project Ga0187858, IMG submission 133015) | Peatland microbial communities from SPRUCE experiment site at the Marcell Experimental Forest, Minnesota, USA - June2016WEW_8_150 | ecosystem: Environmental > Terrestrial > Soil >...
CGCGATGGCGGTGCTGCTCATGGTCGGCATCTTCGTGTTCGCAGAGCCGACCGCGAATTTCGGGCCGCCGATATTGGCCATGGCGCTCTGGGCCGCGGTGTTATTGTTCTATTGGCGCGCTGTCGGGGAAGGGCGCCGCCAATACTGGTATGCGCTCGCCGGTGCGGCGTCGCTCCTGCTCATTACGTCCGACGCGGCGCTGATCCTTCTGGGCGCGCTTGTCTTGTTCACGGCGATGACAGAGCGCGGGCGCGCGACGGCCGACATATTCGAGGCGTGGATCGCGGCAGCCGTGCTTATTGCGGTGTTGTTCGTGCATTTTCTCTTACTTGAACGCGCCGGCGTCATTTTCACGCCGGCGTTCGAACGGTTGCGCGGCGCCGGCATTGCCGGCGCGAATACGACGCTCTGGCTGCGGCTTCTCGGCGCGCTCGTCCTCGCCCACGCCGGCCTTGCCGTTCTCGTGGTGCTGGCGAGCGGCAGGCCGCGACTGCGCGTTGGCCCCGCACCCGCCATCTTGCGCACGCCTGCCGCTCCCTTCGCGGTGACTTTCGTGAAGACGTTTGCGCTCGTTCCCGCTCTGCTGGCGACCATCGTCGCGGTGCTGGCCGGGTATCGCCTGCCGATCGGCGGTGCTGCGCCGCTACTCGTCCTGTCCGGGCTCGGCATTGTCGTCGCCGCCGGCAACCGCATCGAGCTTCACCATCAGCGCATTCTCGGTTTTGCCTGGGTCGGCCTCCTACTGGTGCCGGCGATCTTCGTGCCCATCGTGATCGCGGTTTTGCCGTGGACGACCGGCACCGAGCTCAATGTCGCACAGCCCGCCGGCGCCATGGGCCGCTTCTTCGCCGAAAGCTTCGCGCGCCGGACCGGGCATCCGCTCGCAGTCGTCAGCGGCGACGCTCGCATTGCGGAGCTGGTGGCGCTCGCGGCGCCGAGCCGTCCCAGCGTTTATTTCGACTCCGATGCCGCGCACTCGCCCTGGGTCAGCGCCGAAACAATCCGCGAAAAGGGTGCCGTCGTCGTCTGGCGGGCGGCCGACACCGATCCGGCGCCGCCGCCCGAGATCAAGGCGCATTTTCCCGATCTTGATCCCGAGGTGCCGCACAGTTTCGCCCGGCCGGTGCGCGGCACGCTGCCGCCGTTGCTGATCGGATGGGGCGTCATCAGGCCGGCGCCCGCATCAGGGTCGACAGCGCCGCACTAGTTTTAGTCGAGCATGATCTTATCCGAAAAACCGATGTCCACTTTTCAGGATTATGCTCAATGATACGCGGCGCTCTCGCCGACCTTGCCGCGAAACAGCCAGTAGGTCAGCGCGGTGTAGCCGAGGACGAACGGCAGCAACACCAACGTGCCGATGAGCATGAAGGTCTGGCTCGATGGGGACGCTGCGGCATCCCAGATCGTCAGATCCGGCGGAACGATATAGGGAAAGGTCGAGATCACAAGGCCGAGATAACCGAGCAAGAAGAGCGCGACTGCGGCGAGGAACGGCGCCACTTCGCGCTGTGCTGCGATAAAGCGCCATGCGGCGAACGCAACCAGTGCCGTGAGGATCGGCACCGGTGACAGATAATAAAGGTTCGGCAGGACGAACCAGCGTTCCGAGATGCGCGGGAATTCGAGCGGCGTGAAGATGCTGACCGCCGCCATGAAGACCAGTACCGCGAGCAGCAGAACCTTGGCCTTGGTAGCGGCGCGGCGCGCCATGTCGCCGCCTGTTTTCATCATCAGCCAGGTTGCGCCGAGAAGCCCATAGCCCGCAACGACACCGAGCCCGCAGACGAGACCGAACGGCGTCGCCCAGTCAAACGGCCCGCCGACGAAGGCGCCGTCGGCAATGTCGATTCCTTGAACGAGCCCGCCAAGGATGAGTCCCTGGCAGAAGCCGGCGATGGTCGAGCCGGCGGCGAATACGACATTCCAGAACGGCTTCCGTTGCGCCATGGCGCGAAACTCGAAGGTGACGCCGCGAAACACCAGCGCCAGCAGCATCACCATGACCGGAAGATAGAAGGCCGGCATGATGATCGCGTAGGCGCGGGGGAAGGCTACGAGCAGACCGCCGCCGCCGAGAACGAGCCAAGTCTCGTTGCCGTCCCAGAACGGCGCGATCGCGCTCAGCATGCGGTCGCGTTCGGCATCATCCTTGGCGAAAGGGAACAACATGCCGATGCCGAGGTCGAAGCCGTCGAGGATGACGTAGAAAACGACGGCGACACCGATGAGGACGGCCCAGATGAGCGGAAGCAAAGTTGCGACATCCATGACTTGGTCCTCAGCTCTCGAAAGTCGGATGGCCGGTGGCGAGTCGCGGCGTTTTCTCTGGATGCTCGGCCGCCACCATGCCCCGCGTAATCAGCCGGCTAATGAAATAGGCGCCGAACGAGAACACCGTGAGATAGACCAGAACGAAGAGGATAAGCGTGGTGAGAATGCTGCCGGCCGGCACCGGGGAAATCGCATCGGCAGTGCGCATCACCCCCTGCACGATCCACGGCTGCCGGCCGCTTTCTGTCACCACCCAACCGGCGATGACCGCAACAAAGCCGACCCACCAGGTGTTGGCGATGATTTTCAGATACCAGCGCGTCTCGAACAGCCGTCCGCGCCACCAAAGCAAGGCGCCGAACAATGCCGCGGCGATCATGTAAAAGCCGATCGCCAGCATGATGCGGAAGCCGAAAAACACGTTCTTCACCGGCGGCCGATCTTGCGGCGCTACGTCCTTCAAGCCCGGAAACAGGCCGTTCCATTCATGCGTGAGGACGAGCGAGGAGCCGTGCGGGATCGAGATGGAAAACAAGTTGCTTTCGGTCTTCTCGTCCGGCCAGGCGAAGATTTCGAAATCGCCTGGCCGGCTGCCGTCCCAGTGCGCCTCCATGGCGGCGACTTTGGTCGGCTGATGCGCGAGCGTGTTGAGACCGTGCTGATCGCCGATGATGAGCTGCAGCGGCGCGAGCACTGCGGTCAGCAAGATCGCCATGCGCAGCATGGTGTGCGATTCCTCGACGTGGCGATTGGCCAACAGATATCGCGCGCCGACCGCGAGCACGACGAAGCCGCCGGTCAGCAGCGAGGCGTTGAGCATGTGCGCGAGCCGGTACGGAAAGCTCGGATTGAAGACGATCGCGAACCAATCGGCGGGATAAGCGACGCCGCTTTGCATCGTGTAACCGACCGGTGTCTGCATCCAGCTGTTGGCGGAAAGGATCCAGAATGCGGAGAGCGCAGTGCCGACGGCGACCGCCACGCCTGAGAACACGTGGAGCCAGCGCGGCACGCGATCGCCGCCGAATAGCAGCACCGAGAGAAACGTCGCCTCGAGAAAAAACGCGGTGAAAACCTCGTAGCCGATCAAGGGACCGACGACATTACCGACGGTCGCGGAGAAACGGCTCCAGTTGGTGCCGAACTGATAGGAAAGGACGATGCCGGAAACGACGCCCATTGCGAACGACACGGCGAAGATTTTGGTCCAGAACGCGGCTAGTCGCTTGTAACGCTCGGCCCCGGTCCATCCCCACAACACTTCGAGCGTGGCGAGATAGGCCGCCACTCCGATCGTGAAGGTCGGAAAAATGATGTGGAATGAGACGGTGAAGGCGAATTGCAGGCGCGCCAGCAGAATTGGATCGAGTTCCATGTCATGAACTCCGTCGGCGACCGGCTATAATTATATGGCGTTTCGCGCCGCTTGGGGAGGTGATGACGGGCGTCCTGCGCCAAGCGGTCGCGCTATCCGGCCAACGCCTTCTTCAGCGCTAGAAAATCGCGCCAGGCCAGCCGCTTCTGCAGCGGGCTGCGCAGGAGGAAGGCGGGATGGTAGGTCGCCAGCGCGCGAATCTGGCGGCTGCCGGTGTCGAACTTGAACCAGCGCCCGCGCGTCCGCGTGATGCCTTCCTTGGTTCCGAGCAGCGTTTGCGTCGACGGCTGTCCGAGACAAATGAGAATATCGGGATCGGCGAGTTCGATCTGCCGCAGGACGAATGGCAGGCAGATGGCGCTCTCGTGCGGCGTCGGCGTGCGGTTGCCGGGTGGCCGCCAGGGTACGATGTTGGCGATATAGGCTTGTGTGCGATCAAGCCCGATCGCTCCCATCATAAGGTCGAGCAATTTTCCCGAACGGCCGACGAAGGGCACGCCGGCGATGTCCTCGTCCCGCCCCGGCGCCTCGCCGACGAACATGACGCGCGATTTTGGATTGCCGTCGGCGAAAACGAGTTGAGTTGCCGTCGTGCGCAACATGCAGCCTTCAAAGGATTCGAGCAGCACGCGCAATGCCTCAAGGCTCTCGGCGTTCTTGGCGGCCGCGCGCGCCGACATGACGGCGGCCTCAGGCGAGGGCGGTGGGGGAGGAATGCTCGCGGCCGCCGTGCCGGTGATATTGCTCTCTTTGCGGGGGAGAGATGGGGGGGAAGGTCGAGCGGCAACGGATGGCGCAGGGGGAGCCTGCTGATCAGCGAAGCGATCGATCGCTTCCTCGCCGAGCAGGGCATCAACCCCGGCATCGAGGTAGAAAGAGATAAGCTCTCGGGCGCTTCTGTCTGTGGAATTCATGGCCGACGGGGATTTATGGACGATGACTTGAGTCTATGCGAGGGAGAAAGCATGAAATACTGCCTTTGGCGCGGATTATGGAGTAGGCCATGAACGCAACCGACCTTCCCGCCCGCGAAGCGATGGAGTTCGACGTCGTCATCGTCGGCGCCGGGCCGGCCGGGCTCGCCGCGGCAATAAAGCTCAAGCAGATCGCGCCGGAAACATCCGTCGTCGTCGTCGAAAAGGGCTCTGAGGTCGGCGCGCATATTCTCTCCGGCGCGGTGATCGATCCGATCGGGCTCGATCGTCTCATCCCGGAATGGCGCGGCGATGAGACGCCGGTGCGGACGGCTGTCAGCTCCGACCGCTTTTACCTACTCGGACCCGCCGGTGCGCTGCGGGTACCGAACCTGTTGATGCCGCCGCTCATGAGCAATCACGGCAATTTCATCGTTTCGCTCGGCGACGTTTGCCGCTCCCTCGCGCAAAAGGCGGAGGCGCTCGGCGTCGAAATCTACCCGGGCTTTGCCGCTGCCGAGATGCTGTTCGAGAACGGCGCGGTCGCCGGCATCGCCACCGGCGATATGGGCGTCGGCAAGGACGGACACTCCAAGGCGAGTTTCACCCGCGGCATGGAACTGCGCGCCAAGTACACGTTGTTCGCCGAGGGCGCGCGCGGCAGCCTATCCAAGGTGCTGATTGAGCGCTTTGGGCTTTCGCAGGACCGTCAACCGCAGAAATTCGGCATCGGCCTGAAGGAGCTGTGGCAGGTCGCGCCGGAGAATTTTCGTAGCGGCCTAGTCCAGCACACGATGGGCTGGCCGCTCAGCAACCGCACAGGCGGCGGATCGTTCCTCTATCACTTCGGCGACAACCTCGTGGCAGTCGGCTTTGTCGTCCACCTCAATTACGAGAATCCTTATCTCTCGCCATTCGAAGAGTTCCAGCGTTTCAAGACGCATCCGCTGGTGCGCGACACCTTCGCCGGCGGCAAGCGGATTTGCTACGGCGCCCGCGCCATTACCGAAGGCGGCTGGCAGTCGGTGCCGAACCTCGTCTTCCCCGGCGGCGCATTGATCGGATGCGGCGCGGGCTTCATGAATTTGCCGCGCATCAAGGGCAGCCACAACGCGATTCTTTCCGGCATGCTCGCGGCCGAGCACGTGGCCGCCGCGCTCGCAGCGGGGCGCGCGCATGACGAGCTTTTAAGCTACGAGGCGGCGTGGCGCGGCTCGCCGATCGGACACGATCTCTGGCGGGTTCGCAACGCCAAGCCGCTTTGGTCAAAACTCGGAACCGTCGCCGGTGTCGCGCTCGGCGCGATGGACATGTGGACCAACACGCTCGGCTTCTCGCTGATCGGTACGCTCGGCCACGGCAAGCCCGATTTTGCGACGCTCAAGCCGGCGGCGAACTCCCGGCGCATTACCTATCCGAAACCAGACGGCAAGCTCACCTTTGACCGGCTCTCCTCGGTCTATCTGTCCAACACCAATCACGAGGAAGATCAGCCGGTACACCTCATCGTGCGCGACAGCGCTCTGCAAAAATCATCCGAGCACGATGTCTATGCCGGGCCGTCGGCGCGCTATTGCCCCGCAGGCGTCTACGAATGGGTCGAGGAAGCGGGCAACCCGCGTTACGTGATCAACGCGCAGAATTGCGTCCACTGCAAAACCTGCGACATCAAGGACCCGAACCAGAACATCAATTGGGTGCCGCCCGAAGGCGGCGGCGGGCCGAATTATCCGAATATGTGATCACGACGGGAACGGCGGTACTTGCGTCGAATAGACCCACTACGACTGCCGCGATTTTGCCTCCCTTCGGGCCTAAGGCCTTACGTTCTTGCGGGGATATGGCAAAAGGGTCATTCTCAGGCCCGCGCAACGGTATCCGGCGCTGATTCCCTGTATGCCGACATTAAGTTCGCTAATGGAGATATCGTGACTCATTCGCTGCTGCCCCGGCACGCCGCCATCGTTAGCGCCGTTGTCCTCTTCAGCTTGCAACCAGCGTTCGCCGCGGAGACGCCGACAACGCAGGACCTTGTGCACGCCACGGCCTCCGGCAGTTACCTGGCCGCGCGGCATGCCGGCATCGAGCGCGATTCCACCACCGCAGCCGCCTATTACCTCAATGTGCTCAAAGCCGATCCCCGCAATGCCGATCTGCTTAGCCACGCTTTCCTTTCCGTTCTCACCGACGGCGATATCGACGAGGCCGGCCGGCTTGCCGACCGGCTGATCCAGCTTGATCGCAGCGATCGCATTGCGCGGCTGGTGATCGGCGTGCGGGCGCTCAAGCAGAAGCAATACGGCCTCGCCCGGCAGAATTTCGCGCAATCGGTGCGTGGGCCGGTTACCGATCTGACGGCGACGCTGCTCTCGGCGTGGGCGCTCTCCGGCGCCGGCGACACGCGCGCCGCGGTCGACACGCTGGACCGCCTCGCCGGACCTGATTGGTACGCCATCTTCAAGGACCTGCACGCTGGTCTCATCCTCGACGTTGCCAACAACAAAAAGGACGCCGGGAAGCATTACGAGCGGACCTACAAAGCCGATCCGGTGGCGGTACGTACCGTTGAGGCCTATGGACGCTACCTTTCGCGCGCCGGCACCAAGGACGACGCACTTAAGGTCTATCAGGACTTCAACAAAGCGGTGCCCGATCATCCGGTGATCGTGGAAGAGATGAAGGAAATAACGGCCGGCGAAAAATTGCCGGTGCTTGCGGATTCGCCGCAGGCCGGCGCCGCCGAAGCGCTTTATGGACTTGGCGCTTCGATTGGACGCCGCGGCGGCGAGGATTTGGCGCTCATCTATCTGCAGCTTGCGCTTTATCTCGAGCCGACGCACACGATGGCGCTGTTGTCGCTTGCGGACCTCTACGAGTCGCTCAAGAAGCCCGAACTCGCGATCAAGGTCTACGACCGGATTCCGCCGTCGTCGCCGCTTCACCGCAATGCCGAAATCCAGATCGCATCCGACCTCGATACGCTCGATCGCACCGACGAGGCCAAGAAGCGGCTCGAACGTCTCGTCGCCGAACATCCGAAGGATACCGAGGCGATCCTGGCGCTCGCCAACATCCTGCGCGGCCGCAAGGATTTCGCAGAGTGCGCCAATGTCTACGGCAAGGCGATCGCCAATGTGCCGGTGCCGGAGAAGGTGAATTGGGTGATGTTCTACTTCCGCGGCATCTGCCACGAGCGCTCCAAGCAATGGCCGCTCGCCGAGGCCGATTTGAAAAAGGCGCTCGAACTTTATCCCGATCAGCCGCTGGTGCTTAACTACCTCGGCTATTCGTGGATCGACCAGGGCGTCAATCTCGACCAAGGCATGAACATGATCCGCCGCGCCGTCGAGCAGCGGCCGGACGACGGCTACATCGTCGACTCGCTCGGCTGGGCCAATTTCCGCATCGGCAGTTACGATGAAGCGGTGAAGGACCTCGATCGCGCCGTCGAGCTCAAGCCCGAAGACCCGACCATCAACGATCACCTCGGCGATGCCTATTGGCGGGTGGGCCGGGTATTGGAGGCGCGCTTCCAGTGGTCGCACGCCAAGGACTTAAAGCCCGAGCCGGAAGATCTGCCGAAGATCGAGGAAAAGCTCAAATCCGGGCTGCCCGACGACACATCTTCAGCGGCCGACGCGGCCAAGACGAAAAAGGCCGGCAGCGGCGGGTGAGGGGTGTCTTTGCCCGCACCGCCGGTCGAAAACGCGCCGGCCAAAGTCAATCTGACATTGCGCGTCCTTCGCCGCCGCCACGACGGCTATCACGAGATTGAAAGCTTGGTGGCGTTCGCCGACTTCGGTGACCGCCTGAGTTTTTCGCGCGGTGGCGATCTGACGCTGACGCTGCACGGGCCGAGCGCGGCGGCGGCGGGCGAGGGCGACGACAATCTCGTGCTCAAGGCAGCGCGGGCGCTGGCCGCGCGCCGGCCCGAAATCGTCCTCGGCGCTTTTAGCCTCGAAAAGCTTTTGCCGGTTGCGGCGGGACTCGGCGGCGGTTCGGCTGATGCGGCCGCAGCGCTGCGGCTCATTGCCGATGCAAATGGAATAGCGCGGGACGATCCGGATATCTACGCGGCGGCGCGCGTGACCGGCGCGGATGTGCCGGTCTGCCTCGATCCCCGCCCACGCATCATGCGCGGCATTGGCGAGGTGCTCTCGACGCCGCTTTCCCTGCCGCAATTGCCGGCGGTGCTGGTCAATCCCGGCGTGGCGCTGGCGACGAAGGCGGTCTTTGCCGGATGGAAGCCGGCCGAGGCGCTTCCGGCCGCGCTCGACCTTGCCGCGATTGCAAAATTGACGAGCCGCGATGAACTTTTGGATCTTCTTGCGATGCAGGCGAACGATCTGGAGGATCCTGCAATCGCGCTTAAGCCGGTCATCGCCGACGTCCTAAGCGCGTTGCGTGGGCTTCCCGGCTGCAGCCTGGCCCGGATGTCCGGCTCGGGCGCGAGCTGCTTCGCTCTGTTTGCCACCGCAGCCGCGGCGCACGAAGCGGCCAAAATCCTGCGCCCCAAATTTTCGAATTGGTGGGTGCAGGCGGGTGCGCTGGGCGGTCGGTGAGGCCGTAACACGAGCTAGTGCGTTCGCGCGATGCAGAAATCGACCGTTTCGGCGAGCGCCGATTTCATCTGCGAATCGGGAAACAGCGCCAGCGCGTCGCGGGCAATAGCGCCGTAATGGTATGCGCGTCCGATCGTGTCCTCGAGCGCGCGATGCTTGATCATCAATCCGATGGCATGTTCGAGATCGGCGTCGGTCGCTTCGCCGCGTTCGAGCGTGCGCCGCCAGAATTCGCGTTCGGCGTCGCCGCCGCGGCGGAAGGCGAGCACGACCGGCAGCGTGATCTTTCCCTCGCGAAAATCGTCGCCGACATTCTTGCCGAGTTTTGCGGCCGCGCCGCCATAGTCGAGCACGTCATCGACGAGCTGGAAGGTGATGCCGAGATTCATGCCGAACGACCGGCAGGCGGCCTGTTCGGCTTTCTGCCGCGCGGAGAGCGCCGGCCCAATTTCGCAAGCCGCCGCGAACAGCTCCGCCGTTTTGGCGCGGATGACAGCGATGTATTCGTCCTCCGTCGTCGCCGTGTTCTTGGCGACGGCGAGCTGCATGACTTCACCTTCGGCGATCACGGCGGCGGCTGAGGAAAGAATTTCAAGAGCTTTGAGGCTGCCGACCTCGACCATCATCTTGAACGCTTGGCCGAGCAGGAAATCCCCCACCAGCACGCTCGCCTCGTTACCCCAGAGCATGCGGGCCGCGAGCCGTCCGCGCCGCAGCTCGCTCTCGTCGACCACGTCGTCGTGCAGGAGCGTTGCCGTATGCATGAATTCGACAGCGGCGGCGAGCTTGATATGGCCGTCGCCGGCGTAGCCGGTGAGCCGCGCCAAAGCGAGCGTGAGCATCGGCCGCAGCCGCTTGCCGCCGGAATTGATGAGGTGGTTAGCGACCTCCGGGATCATCGTCACCTCGGAACCCGTGCGCGCAAGAATGACGCCATTGACGCGCTCCATATCGGCGATCACCAGGTCGACTAAAGGGTCAATCGAGGGTTTGCCGGGATTTTCGAAGGGGACAACGACAGCCACGTAATTTTCTCCGTGCAGGACGTGCGAGCATAGAAACGCTATGATGAAGGGGCAAGTGCGCCGGCAGTCGCACCTATTAAACGCCGGCGCTTGCGCCTGTTCCGCCAGCGCGATCACGCCATTCGATGGGGCGGCCGAGAGGGCCAAGAACGATCAAGAGGGGCCAAAAAGGGGCGATGTCGAGCGACGAACGTCTTGTGGGAAACGTGACCGGAACCCGGCATCAGGTGGCGGTTCTGGTGCCGTGTTACAATGAGGAACAGGCCATTGCCAAGGTTATTGCCGATTTTCGTGCGGCGATGCCCGACGCGACGGTGTATGTTTATGACAACAATTCCACTGACGGCACCGTTGCAGCGGCGCGGGCGGCAGGCGCCGTGGTCCGCCGCGAAACCTATCAGGGCAAGGGCCACGTGGTGCGGCGGATGTTCAATGACGTGGAAGCCGACGTCTACGTGCTGGTTGATGGTGACGCGACCTACGACGCGCCGAGCGCACCGGCGATGGTTGGTAAGCTCGTTGAAGAGCGGCTCGACATGGTGGTCGCCACTCGCATCGATCGCGACGAGGCCGCCTATCGCCGCGGCCATCGCACCGGCAATATGCTCCTCACCCGTTTCGTCGCCCACATGTTCGGGCGCTCGTTTACCGATATCTTGTCCGGCTATCGGGCGTTTTCCCGCCGCTTCGTGAAATCGTTTCCGATTCTTTCCGGCGGCTTCGAAGTCGAGACCGAGCTGACTGTTCACGCGCTCGAACTGGAATTGCCGGTCGGCGAGATCGCGACTCCGTATTACTCGCGGGTGAGCGGATCGGCGTCGAAGCTCTCGACCTGGAGCGACGGCTTTCGCATTCTCTGGACGGTTCTAAAGCTTTACCGCGCCGAGCGGCCGCTCTCGCTGTTCGGCGCTTTCGGTGCCGCGCTTGGCATTATGTCGATCGGCCTGGCCATTCCGATCTTTATTACTTACGTGCAAGAAGGTCTGGTTCCGCGCCTGCCCACGGCGGTGCTCTCGACCGGCCTGATGCTGCTCGCCTTTCTGTCGATTGCGGTCGGGTTGATTCTCGACACCGTCACGCGAGGCCGGCGCGAATTCAAGCTTATCGCCTATCTCGCCTTGCGCGCGCCGGGTGAAGACCGGCGCCGGAGCTAAAACGTGCGCGAGCTTGTTCGCACCAACGACGCGGTGTTGATTTCGGCGATCGAGGCGCTGCTCAAGGGCGCCTATATCCATCACATGGTGGTCGATCAGAACATGAGCGTCCTGGAAGGCTCGATAGGCATCTTTCCGCGCCGCATTCTGGTCGGTGAGGACGAACTGGATGTCGCGCGCCGGCTGCTCGAAGATGCCGGCTTTGCCAACGAGATTCGCCGCGATGGCCGCTGAACGGGCGCGCCTGAGCGAGGACGCCATCCTCGGCGGCCGGCTCGTACTGCGCCAGCCGCTCAAGGGTCACCGCGTCGGCCATGACGCCATTTTGCTTGCAGCCGCGAGTTCGGCGCGGCAGGGCGATCGCGTGGTCGATCTCGGCGCCGGCGTGGGCGCGGCGGGACTGGCGGTCGCCGGCCGCATCGAGGGTCTTGCCATGACGTTGGTTGAGATAGACCCGGCGCTGGCGGCGCTGGCGGGCGAGAACGCCGCGCGCAATGGTCTTGCCGAACGCGTGCGCATTGTGTGCCTCGACGTTGCGGCGGCGCCAACCGCGTTCGCTGCAGCCGGATTGGCGCCCGGTACGGCGGACCATGTGTTGATGAATCCGCCGTTCAATGCGCCGCAGAATCCTTCGCCCGATCGCGGCCGCCGCCTCGCGCATGCCGCGGCTCACGACACACTTGCCCAATGGATGCGAACGGCGGCTCGGCTTCTTCGTCACGCGGGTATTGTCACGTTGATCTGGCGGGCGGACGGTCTGGACGCGGTGCTTGCGGCTCTAGCTGCCGACTTCGGAGCGGTCACTGTGTTGCCGGTCTACGCCAAGCCGGACGCAACGGCGATCCGGGTGCTGGTGCGCGGCGTCAAAGCAAGCCGCGCGCCGCTCTCGCTGTTACCGGGGTTTTTTCTCGCCGATGATGAGGGACGTCCGACCGCGGAAGCGGAAGCCGTGCTGCGCGAAGGAGCTTTGCTTCCTTTAGCCCAAGACGAACAGTCGAGACTAAAACTGCGGCTGCCGCTTAGCTATTAGGCATTGGCAGGAACTGAATCGGGTGAGACGGGCGCTGCCGCTTTGGATTGGCGTCGGCCGGGAAGATAGGAAAAGCCGACGATGACGCTGATCAGCATCAGGAGCACGTATATTTTCATTGCGCGTCCATTCGGTCCGGCGTTGGCGCTTCAAGCAAGTAACGTTCCAGCCGGTTAACAAATGGTTACTTGAGCCAACGGTAAGCACTGCCTATGTGGATTCGATGACCGAAGTGTGGACAGGTGAACGCGTGAGAGAAACGTGGACCGGCGCGGTGGCGGCTGTGCGCCGTTGCCTTCCCGAGCGCTTTCGCGGCGACCGGCCGGTGGTGCCGGTGGTGCGGCTCTCAGGCGTCATCGGCTTTTCGACGCCGCTGCGCCCCGGTCTCAGCATGGCCGGGATTGCGCGCGCGCTCGACCGCGCCTTCGCCTTCGGCAACGCCGCCGCTGTCGCGCTCGTCATCAACTCGCCGGGCGGATCGCCAACGCAGTCGCACCTGATCTTCCGCCGCATCCGCGAGTTGGCAGAGGAGAAGAAACGCACGGTGATCGCGTTCGTGGAAGATGCCGCGGCCTCGGGCGGTTACATGATCGCCTGTGCTGCCGACGAGATTATCGCCGATCCTTATTCGATTGTCGGTTCGATCGGCGTCGTCGGCGGCTCGTTCGGCTTCGACAAGCTAATCGCCAAGATCGGCATCGAGCGCCGGCTCTATACCTCGGGCGAACACAAGGCGATGCTCGACCCGTTCCTACCGGAGAGTCCCGGCGACGTCGAGCGGCTGAAACAGCTGCAGCGGGAAATCCACGACGATTTCATCGCGCTGGTGAAGTCGCGGCGCGGCGGCAAACTCAATGGTCCGGAAGACAGCTTGTTCTCCGGCGAATATTGGACCGGACGGCGGGCCCTGACACTCGGCCTCGTCGATGGCGTCGGCGAATTGCGCAATACCTTGCGCGCGCGTTTCGGCGACAAACTCGTAACGCCGCTCATTTCCGCCGAACGCAGGCTGTTCGGCCGGCGCGTGTCGGGCGTCAACGGTGGTGCGTTCATACCCGCCGGCCTTGCCGAAGACATAATTTCGGCGCTCGAAGCACGCGCCTTGTGGGCTCGCTACGGGCTTTAGCAGGAGGCTGGGATGCCGCCGGTATTCGCCTTGGCGCTCGGACTATTGGGAGCGGCGGCCTTGGTGCGCTGGTGCGTCAAGGAGGTGCAGCGCGTGAACGCAGGTCTCGACGACGGGCGCGCACGCTCCGTAGCCGAGCCGGTCGATCGCGACGCGCTGCCGACATTGCGGCGCGATCCGGATACGGGCGAGTACCGGCCGGGTTGAGCCGCGAGACTTGACCGCAAGCGGGCGTTCCACCAACAACGTCGCATGAACGACGATTTGCCGCCGCACATGCGCCCCGAGCGCTCATTCCAGGGGCTCATCCTGGCATTGCAACGCTACTGGGCGGATTGGGGCTGCGTCATCCTGCAGCCCTACGACATGGAGGTCGGCGCCGGCACCTTTCATCCGGCGACCACTTTGCGCGCGCTCGGGCCGAAGCCGTGGAACGCAGCCTATGTGCAACCCTCGCGCCGGCCGAAGGACGGCCGCTACGGCGAGAATCCCAACCGCCTGCAGCATTACTACCAGCTTCAGGTGATCCTGAAGCCGTCGCCCGACGATCTGCAGGAGCTTTATCTGAAATCGCTCTACACGATCGGCATCGACCCGAAAATCCACGACATCCGCTTCGTCGAGGACGATTGGGAGAGTCCGACGCTCGGCGCCTGGGGGCTCGGCTGGGAGTGCTGGTGCGACGGCATGGAGGTTTCCCAGTTCACCTACTTCCAGCAGGTCGCCGGCTTCGAGTGCGCGCCGGTCTCCGGCGAGCTGACCTACGGGCTCGAGCGCCTGGCGATGTACGTGCAGGGCGTGGAGAACGTCTTCGATCTCAATTTCAACGGCCGCGACGGCGCACAGAAGGTGAGCTACGGCGAGGTCTTTCTGCAAGCGGAGCAGGAATACTCGCGGCACAACTTCGAATATGCCGACACTGATATGCTGTTCGAGCAGTTCCGCATGGCCGAATCGGCTTGTAAAAAATACCTTGAAGCCGGCTGGCAAGGGGATGACGGCGGTTCGAACAAAGATCGTGTGAAGCGCGGCCATCATCTGATGGCGCTTCCGGCTTACGACCAATGCATCAAGGCCAGTCACGTGTTCAATCTGCTCGATGCGCGCGGGGTGATTTCCGTCACCGAGCGGCAGAGCTACATCCTGCGGGTGCGCGAACTTGCCAAGGCTTGCGGCGAGGCGTGGCTCGCGACCGAAGCTGGAGGGAAGAGCAAATGAGCGAAATGCCTGAAATCGGCGGACGGGCGCCGATCACCGTCGATGTCGAGGCCGGCAAGAGCTACTGGTGGTGCGCCTGCGGACGCTCCAAGAAGCAGCCGTTCTGCGACGGTTCGCACAAGGTCACCCCCTTCACGCCGGTCGAATTCAAGCCGACGAAGTCCGAGAAGGTGTGGTTTTGCGCCTGCAAGCGCTCCGCGAAAAAACCGATGTGCGACGGGACGCACAAGACGCTTACCTGATGCCCGATCTTCTGCTCGAGCTTTTCTCCGAAGAAATTCCCGCGCGCATGCAGGCGCGGGCGGCGGAGGATTTGCGCAAGCTCGTGACCGACCGGCTGGTCGATGCCGGGCTCGTTTACGAAGGCGCCAAGGCGTTCGTAACGCCGCGCCGGCTCGCGCTCGCGGTGCACGGCGTGCCCGCGCGCCAAGCGGATGTGCGCGAGGAGAAGAAAGGCCCGCGCGTCGGCGCGCCGGACAACGCGATCGCCGGATTCCTCAAAGCGGCGGGCCTGAAGTCGATCGGCGAAGCCAAGGTGCAGCCCGACAAGAAGGGCGACTTCTATGTCGCCGTGATCGAAAAGCCGGGCCGCGCGGCGATCGAGGTGATCGGCGAAATCCTGTCGGATGTCGTCAAAGGCTTTCCCTGGCCGAAATCCATGCGCTGGGGCGTGCAGTCGAAAGAACCGGGCGCGTTTAGCTGGGTGCGGCCGCTGCACTCGATCGTCGCGACGTTCGGTCCGGAAACCGAGGAGCCGGACATCGTGCCGTTTTCGGTTGGCGGCATCGCCGCCGGCAACGAG
>Ga0187858_10003394_pt1 | contig 15428 bp, 15 predicted proteins | sample June2016WEW_8_15_FD_133015 | JGI IMG/M metagenome (GOLD analysis project Ga0187858, IMG submission 133015) | Peatland microbial communities from SPRUCE experiment site at the Marcell Experimental Forest, Minnesota, USA - June2016WEW_8_150 | ecosystem: Environmental > Terrestrial > Soil >...
AAAACAGCGAGGTGTGGCGCTGGCGCGGGCAGCGGTCGAGGATGCGGCGCACGTCCGGCAGAAGACCAGCACCGAGCTGTAATCCACGCGCTTCAACAGCTCCAGCAGCAGGTCGGATTTTTGCGAGTCGGACACGGGATAGATGACGTGCTTCACCGTTTCGGCCGGCGTCCGGCGCGCGCCGATCTGAATCGTCTCCGGTTTTTTCATCGCCCATTGGATGAGCGTTTCGATTTGCGGCGGAATCGTCGCGGAAAACAGCGAGGTGTGGCGCTGGCGCGGGCAGCGGTCGAGGATGCGGCGCACGTCCGGCAGAAATCCCATGTCGAGCATCCGGTCGGCCTCGTCGAGCACGAGAAATTGGACCTTGTCCAGCCGCACCGTGCCGCGTTCGAGATGATCGAGCAAACGTCCCGGCGTGGCGGCGAGCACGTCCGCGCCCGCCTTCAACGCGTCCAACTGCCGTCCATAACCGACGCCGCCATAAACCACGGCGACATTCAAATTGGTGAAGCGCGCGAAATCGCGGAACGCCGTTTCCACCTGCGCGGCGAGTTCGCGCGTCGGTTCGAGGATGAGCGCGCGCGGCCCGGGCGCGTGCCGGTCCAGTTTGGTGAGAATGGGCAGCGCGAACGCGGCGGTCTTGCCGGTACCGGTCTGCGCGCTGCCGATGACGTCGCGTCCGGCCAGCACGAGCGGAATGCCGCGGAGCTGGATCGGCGTGGGGGTGATGTAACCCGCCGCGCGCACACCATCGAGAACCGCCGGAGAAAGACCCAACTTGGTGAAAGGCATAAGCGAAATTAGCAGCGCGACAGATTCAGGGAAACAAGGATTTTACAGGTAGGGCGTGCTCTCCGAGCGCGCCGCAACCGAATCGGCGCTTTCGGAGAAAGCGCCCTACCTTTCATCAGGCAGCGGTTGTGCCAGTCTCGGCCGTCGGTTCAACCTCAGTTTCGGCCGCCGGTTCAACCGGAGCCGGGGGAGCTGGTTCACTCGCAGGCGCTTCGCCGGCCGGCTCGGGCGCCGGAATTCCGGGAGCGGATTCGGCCAACGGCGGAGTTTCCACAGGCGCTTCCGTCGCCGGCTCGGACACCGGGACTTCGGCAGCGGGTTCGGTTGGCGGAGGAACCTCCGACGACGGTTCAACGGCCGGCTTCGGTTCCGACGCGGGAATTTCTGCTTCGGTTAAAACTGGAATTTCACCCGCCGGTTCAACTGCAGTTGTAATGGCTTCGCCTTCCCCGGCGGGCTTTTCTTCGGTGGGTTTCTTTCCCGGTTTCGGCGGCCGGGGCACGGGTTTTTTGGCCGTGTCCATCCGGCCATCGGCGAATTCCAGAACGTGGCCCTGATGAATCAACCAGTGCAGATCGGCAATCAAAGCGTTCTGCTCCGGCGTTGGTTCGGGCGCTTGCGGCTCGGCCGGTTTCACCGGCGCGGCGGCTTCGCCTTTGGACGGCTCTCCGGCATCGGCAGCCGGCTGCCCTTCCGGTTTGACTTCGATGACAGCCGGTTGGGGTGTTGGCGCGAGGGCTTCGATCAAATGCCGCCGGGTGCATTTCGGGTGCGTATTGATGTGGGCGATGATGCGCTTGATATTTTCGGAAACCGGCGTGGTTTCGAGGTCGAGAAATTGCGGGCGGGCGACGGAAACGTGCGTGTAGGTCCGGTTGACCTTGAAAAATTGCAGGCCGTGCGCGGTGAATTGCCGGCTCAAACCGGTCGCGAGGTGCAGCGGAAAATATTTTTGCTGTTCCCACTCATGGCGGACAAGCCGCTGCAACTCCCGGCAGCGCAGGTTGCGGCTGGCCACGCCGTTGACCGTGTGGAATTCCACCGGCTTGATGATGGCGTCTTTGTGGACGGCGCGGAAATGCTTCTCCACCTCCTCCAGGTTCGGGAGTTTGAGCGGCTCCGGCATATTGAGGCAGATGTACTCGGTTCTGTAACTTTGCTCCTCGACCCACTTTTTGACCACTTCCTCGTCGCGCACAATCTTGACGCGCGCTTTGAAGACGTCGAACGGCATCCGGGAAAATCGTTCGGCATGCAGCTTGCGCAACAGGTTCTGGTAATCGTGATGGTTCGGCGGGCCGAGAATGACGCCGCTCATGCCGCATTGCGCGACGAACGTGTACTTGCCCTTGGGCGGTTCGATGGGCGTGCGCTCGGCCTGGTAAAACGTGGCGAAATGTTTCCCGAGCACGTGTGCCACAGCCTCGTCCTCGCTCAACCACGGCGTGTCGTCGAGCGCGCAAACGAACAGGGGCTGGACGACCGTGCCCTCGGGCTTTTGCTTGACGGCGAGCTGAACGGCGTATCGCTCCGGTTTCTGCAAAACGATTTGCGCAATCTGGAAAAGCGGGAATGCGCGGCCGGTCATTTTAATCTGGCGCGCGATGGACTCGACGCCTTTTTCATCGGGCAAAAAGGTGACGGTGATTTCCGGCAACGGCGGCGGCGGCTCATGCAATTCGCGCTCGCGCCGGTCGTCACGGCGGGCAAATTCCCCCTGGCGGTCGCCGGACCTGGGTCCGGCGCGCGGCGGACGCGGGCCGCGGCGTTCGCCAAACGGTTCGCGGCGCGGGCCGCCCCGGCGGCCTTCACGTTTGCGGTCCTCGCGTTCGGCGGGTTCGCCCGCGTACTTGGCGTAACGATGGGCCGACGGCTTCTCCTGCGCCCACGCGGGCAGGAAAAGCTTTTCCAGGTCGATTTCGACGTCTGAGATACTGCTCATGCGAACCAATCCGCTGTTTGCGGTTTAAAATGATGGTTAGTCTAACGAAAGGCAAGCGCGCCGTCGAGATCGCCGTTCAAAATAATTCCTGTCAATTTCGGGCGAAAGGCATGAGCGCGGAGCCAACCGGCAGCGGCAGCGGCACCGCCCTGTTGAATTCGCACGCTTGATTTAGCGCGTCCCTACTGGTCGTCGCGCGAGCACGAGCAATACCTTGCACGGTGCGCCGGGCAAGGCGCATGAATTTTAAATCATTCTTCACCTTGGTAATAATCCACGTCGGTCATCTCGAAAATCTTCCGCTCAAATTCCCCGTTGCCGTAGCGTTTGAAGAGCCATTTCCTGGAATCGGGATACTCGCCAATTTCAACCGGCGGATTGTCGGCGATGACGTAGTAAACCAAATCCTCCGCGCCGGGATTGCGGATTTGATGCGGTTCACCCGGCAGGTGAATGAAACAATCGCCGGGACCGATTTCGACTTCACCTTCCGGCGTCCGGACCTGGCCATGCCCGCTCAGCACGACATAGAGTTCCCACTGTGCCGAGTGCGCATGATATGGCCAGTTTACCGCGCCGGGCGGTATGCGCGCGAGTTCCAGATCAAACGGATGCCCACCGCCTCAGGTGCCGGTGTCTTTCTTGCCGCCAAGTGTAAGCGAAATGTGCCGGCGAAACAAATGGAACTTTCCTTTGGGCGATTTCATTTCCACCCACTCAATTTGATTTTGGTTGGTCTTGTTCGTCGCAACGCCAGCGTAGCTGCTGACGGGAAAAGGCCTAAACGGAAAGAGCTGCCAATAACCAGTTTTGCGACAAAACCGGCTTGCACGATAAAATCTGGTGATTAAAACAAATTCGCCCGTCGCAGCAGGAAGTATTCATTGTATGGATGGTCATCGGTAATCCGCGCCGGAACCACCGAATCCAAGGATTCTTTTATCGGGACTTCCCGCGAAAGTACGATGCCCCAATAGGCGGCCAAATCGGGGGTGGGGCTCCATTCCAATAAATCCTTCCTTGCCTTTTCAGGCATCCGCGCCGCGAGTTGTCCTGCATTCAATGGTTCAATGGGTTCCCTGGACGCCAGCAAATGTATTCCAGCCCCCTCAACTGGGCCGAACCCTCGTGTATAGGGAAAGGATTCACTCACAGATCGAACTGTGGCCAAAACCAAGGAGGTTTCCCCGCCGGGCACCCAAGTTTGTAGAATGCCATGCGGGTTGAGGTGTTGTTTGGCCAGCTCGTAGAATTCCTTGGAATAAAGAAGGCTGGAACCGGCAGCTTCAGGCGGCGGCGGCGGATCAATCACGATCACATCGAATTTTTCCGCGGTACGTTTCAAAAAACGCCGGCCGTCGTCAACGACGATCCGTCCTTCGGGATTATCGAGGCAATGCGAAGCATCCGCGTGGTAAAAGCCAAATGCCTTGACCACGCCGGGCACCAATTCCACAGCCGTCGTGTTAACGTCCCAGCTCAAGGCCGAACGATAAGTGGTTCCCATGCCAAAACAAATAATCAAAGCCGATTGGGGCCGGCCACGGTGAAAGGCCAGCGGCAGGTGGGCCATGAATTTGGTGATGGGGGTCAACCCGGTCATGCCAACGCCGTTTACGAAAAGGTATTTATGCCTTCCCTCGCCAAAAGAAATAGTGGACGCGGCATAGTCTCGCCGGACGATGGTATCTTTTTCTGTTTTTATCAGAAAGTTTTCGTAATCCTCTGAAACGGACACAGCCCAAACCAATACGGCACAGACGATCAGCCCCCCACTCCAACGTTGCTTCGGTGGCACGGGCTTGCTCAAAAACAAATAATACCCCAGAAACGGCAGGCTGAGGACAATCAGCGCGCTTTTTTCGCTGATCCACGGCAGCAAAACATACGAGGCAAACAGGGGCCCCAGGATGCAGCCGATCACATTGATGGCATAGGCTTTGCCAGCTTCAACCGGTTGACCGGCGGCGTATTTGTCAATCAAACCCGGAGTCAAATAGCCCAGCACGGCACAAAACGGACAGATACTGGCCAAGAGAAAGGCGCTACCGGTTAAATTGACTTGGTTCCAATTCACGTTCAGCAATCGAAAATCATCGGTCATTGCCGGCAGAAAAGCCGCGATTGCCAGCAGGAAAACTACAATGGTCAGAGAATGGGCCCTCCCTCTTCGCAGATCACGGCGATACCACAAGGAACCAAAAAAGGTGGCACCGAGATAAACACAGACAATTGAAGCAAACGAATACACCTGGGTCAGCAGCACGGGGGTAAAAGCCCGGGTCCAAATGACTTCCATCGCCATGGCGCTAAACCCGGTTGAAAACAAAAGCCACTGAATGAGACGGTCCGGCGTGTTTTGAAACGGCAACGTGATCGCCGGACTGGTCAAATTTGCCACCTCCGGCCGGGCATCGGCCACTGATCGGCGTTGATTCCATCCCAGGAACACGCTGATCACGGCAATGACCCAGTTACAGGCCGCCGCGTCCCAAAGGGTTTCTTTAAACCCCAATACTTCCACCGAAACCAGCGCCGTCCAGAGGGTCCCACTCATGGCTCCAAGCACATTGGCCAGATAGAGGTAGCTGAAGCTTTCCTGATTATTGCGGTCCCGCTCCCGGATATAGGCCATCATCAGCGGAAAGGTGGCGCCCATGAACCCGCACCAGGGGAAAATCGAAACCGCCAGTACTAGCGCCGAGAGAAAAAGATAATGGAAGGAATTGGTCTGGCCCGCCGACAGCAAACTGCGTTCCCCTAATTCAAACAATTTGGGCACGGCCAATGCCCCTCCCAATCCGATCATCAACTCCGTTGCCGCATAGAAAAAAGCCGCGGACAACACGGGGCTTCTTGCCAGACGCCCCGCAAACCGTCCTCCAGCCCACGCCCCCACGGAAAGTCCCAACATGAACACCGAGAGCACCACGGAGAGCACAGGGGTAATGATCCCGAAGGCTGCGAAAGCCATACGCGTCCACACCACTTGATAAACGAGGCTGCAAAAACCCGATAAAAAGAAGAGCAGAAACAGCAGCCGGCGCAGGGACAAATTCATGGCGCGGGAAATGATACAAAACCTGCGATTTTGTCCAAGCCTTGCCGCCTTCCGCAGGATTGGAAACCTGCTAATTTTCCTGGGATGGCGTCATCACCATCTATTGGGCATCAGGCATCCTCAATTTCCAATGTTACGAAACTCTTAGCGCTAGGTAAAAGTTGTTTAAATTTGAAATCAAATACCACTTCAAGGGTTTCGTGATCTTCAACCGCACCTGACGTGTGGCCTGGGGCGAAAATATAAAAATTGAAGATCAACCGATGTGGGTAAATTCCTTGTGGGAGGGCCGGGAACCATAACCAACCTCTTGTTTTGGCTTTTCCTTCCAGCGTCGTGGCGTGCTGCGCAAAATCGTAAATTACATTTCGTTTGCTGGAAACGCGAACTTCGGTTTCTTCCTGATAAATATGAAGATCATCTATTTCATGGCTGTGCTGGATGCCTTCGGTATCAATGAGGCTCATTTTATGAGTTTCTACGTCAATGCGGTGATCCCAAATATTGGAGAAGAGCACCCTGATTAAAGTGAATTTCCCTTTTCTGATCTCATCATAGAAATGTCCCGTGATTGGCACATTGATCAAAACCTTCTCAATGCTTACGCTCATATAACGTCCAGAACAAGAGGCTTCAGTGATGTCTCCTGCCCTTTTCAAAAAATGCCGAGCGTCCTTTGCGTCCGACTCCATAGAAAGAATTATTAGACAGAATTTTTCAATTTCAGCGGAAAGCTAGAATCGTTCGGATCTAATACGATGCCGAATTTTCTACTGGTGGTGTCTTTGCTAACAATTCTGATGTGGCCTTCATATTTTTTCGTTTTTAGAAACACGCGAGAGCAAGTTTTCTTGCCTTCAGCGCGCCGCGTTCCCCAGCCTTTTTCCGAGGGAATTTGAATCCAATTCCCGGCAGGGTCGATTTCACAAATGTCCAGCTTTTGCGATTCTCCAGCGTAAATATCAACTGATGGTGGATTCTCTTCCGGTGTTGCTACCGCCCAACACAACCGGTCTTCTTGAAGTGGTCGGCGGTGAGATGGATTGATGAAGGCGCAGACATTTGCTGGCGGGTCTGCAATGTCGGTATCCATATCGTATTTCAGAGCTATGTATGCCCAAGCATTGGTAATTGGATAAATGTCCTTGTTTTCTATGCGAACGCTCACTGTTGCACTGTCAGGCACCTTTCTTTCGACAACAAATCCCAAATTTTCCGAAAGCTTTTTGATTTTACGTTTAGCAAGGTAGTGAGTTAACCATGCAGCAGTGCAAGCGCCAGCAACACCTCCAGTAAAAAGAGAAGTCAAAACAGTCAGTAGGATTCCAAGTTTCATCGGTCGAAAATTTGCGCTCGGAAACATACCATTGTCCAGATGAATCCCGAATTGAATAAGTTAAACCAGCACTGCGTCCATGTTCATCCGCAATTAAAATTCTTTGCGCCTTCGCGTCTTTGCGTTGAAAGAATTGATTTTATTCCTCAAACAGCGCCTGCGCGAATTGTTGCGCGTCGAAGGGCTGCAAATCATCCGCCTGTTCGCCGAGGCCGACGAATTTGACGGGCAGGCCGAGTTCCTTCTGGATGGCCACCACCATGCCGCCCTTGCTCGTGCCGTCGAGCTTGGTCACAACGAGGCCGGTCAGCGGCACGGCCTTGTTGAACTCGCGCGCCTGGTTCAGCGCGTTCATGCCGGTCGTCGCGTCGAGCACGAGCAGGATTTCATGCGGTGCGCCGGGCAGTTGCCGGCCGATGACGCGGTGCAGTTTTTGCAATTCCTGCATCAAGTTGTGCTTGGTGTGCAGGCGGCCGGCAGTATCAATGAACAAAAAATCCACCTGACGCGCCAGGGCGGCGGTCACGGCATCATGAGCCACCGATGCCGCATCCGCGCCATACGCGCCGGCTATGACTTCGACTTTGAGTTTCTGGCCCCACAATTTGATTTGTTCGATGGCGGCGGCGCGGAACGTGTCGCACGCGGCGAGCAACGCGGTTTGTCCGCGCGATTGAATGGCGTGTGCGAGCTTGGCGGCCGTGGTGGTCTTGCCCGTGCCATTGACGCCGACAACGGAAACAATCGTCGGGCCATGCGCCGCCTTGACCAAATCGGTTTTATTCGAGCCAAGGCTTTTTCCCACTTCGGCGCTGGCGATGGCAAAAACATCCAAGCCGGCGCCACCCTGGGTTTCGTAGGCGTGCTTTACCGTGGTAACGATTTGCGCGGTCACGGCCATGCCCAGGTCCGCGGCGATGAGCGCAGCTTCGAGTTCTTCGAGGGTGGCCGCGTCGAGCTTCGGCGAGCGCGTGGTGATGCGTTTAATTTCGTGTGCCAGCCGGTTGTGGGTTTTCTGCAGGCCGGCGCGGAATTTCTGAAACAAGTTCATTCGTTGAATCGTTGAACCGGTTTAACGATTTAACGGTTCAACGGTTTTTCGGCTGACGGCTTCCTTTAGTTTTTCGACGTGTTCGTAAGGCAGCTTGACGGTGCCAATGAGCGGTTTGCCCTTGCTGAAGCCGTGGCAATCGGAGCCGCCGGTCACGAGCAGATGAAACTTGTCGGCGATTCCCAAATAGCGCCTGGAGGTCGCAGTTGAGTGTTTCGTGTGAAAACACTCGATACCGTCCAGACCCGCGTCCACCAGCACGGGGATGACATCGTCCGTGCGATTCAAACCGGGATGCGCCATCACCGCGAGGCCGCCGGCCTGATGAATCAATTCAATACCCTCGAGCGCGGACACCTTCGCTTTCGGCACCCACGCCGGGCGGTTTTTTTTGAGAAAACGCTCGAACGCCTCGTCAAGCGATTGGCACAGCCCGGCCTTGACGAGCGCGCGGGCGACATGCGGGCGTCCGGGCGATTTGCAGTTGGCCAGCGCAAAAACGGTTTCGGCTTCCAGGGGTATGTTCAAGGCGTTGAGGCGCGCAACCATTTCACGAATGCGGTTCTGCCGGGTGGTCTGGAATCTGGCGATATCGGCGAGCAACTTTTCATTTTGCGTGTCCACGAAATAGCCGAGGAGATGCAGCTCGATGTCGTTGTGTTCGGCGGTGAGTTCCGTGCCGGAAATAAATTCAATGTCCGCCACGCCGCAAGCCTCCGCCATGCGCGGGCAACCTTCGACCGAATCGTGGTCCGTCAACGCCAAGGCGGCAAAGCCGAGCCGCTGGCCATGCCCGGCCAGTTCTTCCGGCGAAAACGTGCCGTCGGAGAAATGCGTGTGCAGATGTAAATCCGCGAATTTCATTTGACGATTCGCGCCGGGCGCATCAATTCGCCCTTTACCTTGTCCAGAATGCCGTTGACGAATTTCCCGCTGTCCTGCGTGGAAAATTTTTTGGCGATGTCCACCGCCTCGTTGATGCTGACCACAGGCGGGATGTCTTCACGATAAAGCATTTCGTAAATCGCCAGCCGCATGATGTTGCGGTCCACCGTGGCAATGCGGTGAAACTCCCAGTTTTTCGCGTGCTGGCGGATGCGCGTGTCAATTTCCTCGCGGTGCTCGACGACGCCGCGAATGAGCGGGTCGGCAAACAATCGCGTCTCGGCCTCCTCGGCGGTCGGCGGCGGCAGTTCGACCGGCTCGCCCCACGTCGCCGGGCCTTTTTCCCCGGCAATGACGGCCGCGCGCTGCGTATCCCAGAATTCATCCAGCGCCCGGTCCAAATCCTCCGGCGGATTCAAATCGTGCTGAAACAGAAACTGGACGGCGCGTTCGCGCGCTTCGCGGCGTTTGCCCATAAATCAATTCCATGATGCCGCAGAAAATCATGGCGGGAAATGAAAAATTGCCGGTGAATTTTGGAGACAAGCCGCCAAACCGGCTGTCGGACTTTTTATCTTGCGTCTGCCTGCGCCCTGCGGAACAATTTTCGCGTGAAAAACAAAATCCTTCTTTTTATGGTGGCCATCGGCTTGATGTTCATCAGTGGATGTGTCTCAATCGGCTAAGCACCGAGACGCCGACGCGCAATTTTACCCTGGCCGCGAGCATGAAAAAACTGCGGGTGAACAAACTGCTGCATACGCGCTACCGCGTGAACGATCTGGAACGCACGGTGAAATTTTACCGCGAGGTGTTGGGCCTCGAGGAAATCCAGCGGCACAAATCGCCGCGCGGTTCGGAACTGGTATTCCTCAAAGCGCTCGAAAGCGACGAGGAAATTGAAATCTGTTTTTTCCCCGGCAGCGATTCCGTGCAAGTCCAACCCGACCTCACCCACCTCGCGTTTGAAGTGGACAACCTTGAGGAATTCGCCAAACACCTGGCCAAACACGGCTTGAAATATTCCGACGGCCCGACGACCACTTCCAACGGCACGGTCTTTGCCTTCATTGACGCACCCGAAGGTTACGAAATTGAATTGATTCAAAAAGGCAAAGGCGGTTACTGAACGGACGTTGATTGCTGGAATAAAAGATGTATCGTCCGCAATGCGAATGTTCTCACATTTGCCTTCTGTAAAACACCGGGCGACGGGGCTCGGTGGATTTGCCGGTTTGATTCTGGTCTGTGCCGGACTTTGCGCCGGCTGTTCAACTCGCCGGGCACAGGCGGACTTGCAAACCGCCTTGCACACAAGGCCCCCAAACTCTCACCGGATGTTTGACTCATCTAAAATAGACGAGGCGATTCAGAAATTTAGTAACAATCGCGAAGCGGCCTTTGCCGTTCTCAAAGAAGCCAGCAACGAGACAAATATGCTCGTTAATGCCGGTAGGACTATTGACACCAACAATTTCGTTCGCGCAGGCGCGCTTTATGGAATGGGTCAATTGGGCAAATCCGTTCCTGAAGTTCAGCCCTTGCTCTGGGCTGTCATTTATTCTCCATCAAGAAAGTATATTGATCGTTCGATGGCGTTTGCCGCTCTCAAAAAAATCGGTTTCCAAGCGCAGGACATTCCGGCACTGGCCGAATTAATTTCCTCGCCGGCTTGCGATCGAAATATTTTGACCAAAGAAGTTCCTGAAACCATCTCCGCGTTGATTGAAAACAATCCGCCAGCGGCGCAATCATATCTTCCTTCAGTCGAAGATCTGCTGGAGGATTCAAATCCCGACACACAATTTCGCGCCGCGCTGGCGCTGGTTAAAAATGAAGGGGCAAGCAATCCAAAAATTTTCTCCGCGCTGCACGCGCTTTTTCAGCGTCCGAACAACCGTGACAATGGATACTACAAAAGCATGGCGGCGCAAGTTCTCGGTGAAGCCGGTCCGGCAGCCAAACCACTTGTTCCCGACTTGTTGGAATTCGCCAAATTGCCGGATGAAGCTTACACCTATCAACTCGTCGCTAAAATCGCGCCGGAGGTGGGTTCACAGGTGCCTGAAGTGGCTCAAGCGCTGAAAGAACAACGACACGAGCAGATGTGGGCGGAAAAATGGAAATCCGGTTTATACACGCTGGATGATTTGCGTGCCGCTTTGAAAGAGCCGAATCAAACGTTGATCGCGGCGAAATATCTGGCGGAAATGGGTGCTCCCGCAAAAGCTGCTGTGCCCGAGATGATTCAAGCCATTTGGGGAAAGGATGAAGACACTCGCGATGATATTTTGGCTGACATTCACAAAATTGATCCGCAAGTGACCGTCACAAAAATTGATTTGAACAAGGAACGGATTGATGTCGGGTTGGGATCCGCTCATTCAGTTCTGGAGAAAATGCCGGCTTCACAACAGAACAGGGCCCTGGCGAATTCCTGCTTCAAAATGTATTTTGGGGGTGGCTGGGTTTTGCCGGATGAATTGGCAGCCCTCACAAACAGCTTGGCGGACCAAGCCCCGAAAGCATATCAGGCATACCTCGAAGGATTGAAACCACCAACTTGCCCGAAACCTGCCGATTCAAACCCCGTGATTTCTCCAGCGGGGGTGCAGTCAAAACAATAAAATCAAATGAGCGTTCTCATTGTCGGTTCCACCGCCCTTGATTCCATCAAAACGCCGAGTGCGGAAAATCCACGTCTGCTCGGGGGGTCGGCCAGCCACGCCGCGGTCGCCGCGAGCTTTTTCAGCCCGGTCAAATTGATCGGGGTCGTCGGCAACGATTTTCCTGGGAAATACCTCCAGCTTTTCCGGCGGCACAAGATTGACCTTGACGGTTTGCAGATTCGCCCCGGCAAGACGTTTCATTGGTCGGGCGAATACGAGGAAAACATGAACCACCGCCGCACGCTCGAAACCGAACTCGGCGTGTTCGAGACATTCACGCCCACGTTGCCGGAATCGCATCGCCGCGTGTCGTTCGTTCTGCTGGCGAACATCGCGCCGGCGCTGCAGCATCACGTGCTCGACCAGATGGCGCGCCCGCGTTTCGTCGCCGCCGACACCATGGATTTGTGGTTGAACATCGCGTTGCCGGATTTGCTGCGTCTCCTCAAGCGCGTGAACCTGTTCATTCTCAATGACAGCGAAGCGCACCAGTTGACGAAGGAAGACAACGTCATTGCCGCGCTGCCGAAGCTCCACCAACTCGGCCCCCGCTATGTCATCATCAAAAAAGGCGAGCACGGCGCAATTCTATCGTCGCCCAAGGGCATGTTCGTGGCGCCCGCCTATCCGCTGAAAAAACTCGTGGACCCGACCGGGGCGGGCGATTCGTTCGCCGGCGGTTTGATGGGCCATCTCGCCACGGCGCGCGGCCCCATCGAGGCAAACCTCCGTCGCGCGATGATTTACGGGAGTGTCGTGGCGTCGTTTTGCTGTGAAGGTTTTGGTCTGACCCGAACCACCAAAATCAAGCGCGCCCAGATTGACCGGCGCGTCCGGGAATTGGAGAAACTGACGAAGTTTTGACCGCGGATGATGAGGATGGCGCAGATGGTATTAAACGTCCCGCTGTGAAAAATCCGTGTTCATCGGTGTCATCCATCCTGTGCAGGATTGCTACGGAGGACAGGTCCGTGGTTAAATCCCTGCCCGTGAAAGCGGTCATTCTGGCTGCCGGCAAAGGCACGCGCATGCGGGAACTCACCAACGAGTTGCCCAAACCCATGCTCCGCGTGCAGGGCAAACCCGTCCTCGAACACATCGTCGCGGGTATCGTCGCGGCAGGTATCCGCGACATTTTCATCGTCACCGGCTGGCGCGCCGAAGTCGTCGAGAACCATTTCGGCGACGGCAAAAAATTCGGCGCGCATATTTCCTTCGGGCGGCAGCTGGTCCAAGATGGCACCGGCAAAGCCCCGGAACTGGCAAAGCACTTCGTCGGCGACTCGCCGTTTCTGCTGACTTACGGTGACATTCTGGTGCCGCCGGAAACCTATCCGCAAATGATTAAGCGATTTGGCGAAGGCGATTTTGCCGGTGTCATCACCGTCACCCGCGGCGAGGACGTGGCGAAAGGCGGGCTGAATTTTTTCGACGAACAATTTTGCCTGAAACAGCTCGTGGAAAAACCATCGGCGGCGCAGTTGAATCAATTGCGCCGCGACGGCTGGCTCAAGCCGGGCGAGCCGGTCTGGTACAACGCGGGCATTTACATTTTCCGCCCGTCGTTGTTCGACTTCACGGCCTGGCTGCAAAAATCGCCGCGCGGCGAATATGAGTTGACCGCCGCCATCGGCGCGATGGTCGCTGCCGGACAAAAGCTGGCCGGTCTGGAGATTCAAGGCCGCTGGGTGGACGTGCGCGACCCGGAAGTGCTGGCCAGATTGGAAAAGGAGTCGTCAAGGTGCCAACGGTCTTAACTGGCAAGGTTTGGTTGTGAGAATTCAAGGAGGCAACGGCCAACAAGCCGGCTCGCGAGGACGCTCGCCCCACCAAAATTGCAACTTACTCCAACGCTCGACAGCCTGCGCTCTGATTGCTAGCGTTCGGCCATGAATTTTCTGGTCACCGGCGGCGCGGGCTTCATCGGCTCGCACGTCTGCGAACGCCTGCTGCACGACGGCCACAAAGTCTGGGCCTTCGATGACCTTAACAATTTTTACGACCCGCAACTCAAACGCCGCAATCTCCGCGAAGTCCAGGCGCTTGCCAAACCATTTGAATTCGTCCACGGCGACATCACCGACCGCGCTGCGCTCGACGAAGTTATTTCCTCCGTCAAATTCGATCAGGTCATCCACCTCGCGGCGCGCGCCGGCGTGCGGCCCAGCCTCGCTGACCCGGCGCTTTACCAGCGCGTGAATGTCGAAGGCACCGTCAACGTGCTCGAAGCCGCGCGCACGCATCGCGTCAAAAAAATCACCATCGCCTCGTCGTCATCGGTCTATGGCGTGAATTCCAAGACGCCGTTTTCCGAGAGCGACCCGATTTTTTCCGCCGTGTCGCCGTATGCGGCGAGCAAGCTGGCGTGCGAGGCGCTCGGCCACGTCTGGCATCACCTTTACGGCCTGGACGTGGCCGTGCTGCGCCTGTTCACCGTCTATGGCCCGCGCCAGCGGCCCGACCTCGTCATCTACAAATTTGCGAAGCTCATGAACGCCGGCAAACCAATCCCCGTTTTCGGTGACGGCAGCGCCGCGCGCGATTACACGTTCATCACCGACACGCTCGATGGCATCATCGCCTGCACGCAAAAAGAGTTTGGTTACGAGCTTTTCAACCTCGGCGAATCGCAAACGGTGAAGCTGAATGATTTGATTCGGTTGCTCGAAAAATCACTCGGTAAAAAGGCCGTGATTGACCGCCAGCCGGTGCAACCCGGTGACGTGCCCATCACATTCGCGGACATTGCCAAGGCGCGCGCCCGGCTCGGCTATCAGCCGCGCGTCAAGATCGAGCAGGGCCTCCCGAAATTTGTGGATTGGTTTTTGAAAAGTGGTGGATAAACTATCTTCATGACTGTCGCCGCCACGTTTACGCGTCCAACCCTGGAGGAAGCGCTGACCGCCTGGAAACAGGTCCTCGCCCAGCGTGGTTTCTCGACGAATCTGCTCTGGGTTTTCGAGGAAAATTTGTGCTTCGAAAAGATGCGGGCAATCCCGGGCGGTTTTCACTTTGGCTTTCAAACCCGGTTCACGCCGCCGCCGGATGACGCGTTGGACATCGCGTTTGGTTATTTCTCCCGAACGAAGGCGCACATGGTTTTTTACCGTGTCGGCATCTGTCGCGGACAATCCGTTTGCGTTCTGCTGTGCGATTCGTGGTTTGACAGCAAGGGCGAAAGCGAAGGTTATCTGCGCCGTGATGAATGGCACATGTCATTTCATCCCGCCTTCGACGATGAAATCGAGGAAATCACCGACTTGAGCCGCTGGTTGCGGCGGGTCAAACACGGGCGCAGCTTTCACGACCTCGATTTTTGCATGGCCCTGACGGCAATCGAGGAGATCAGAACCTACGGCCATCCCCTCGCCCCCTACGAACGTTTCGCCCGATTCATGCTCAACCGCCTGCGCCGGTTTTTGGGACAGCCCGCGTGAACTTCACGCGCCCCGGCCGTTCGCATGTCAAATCCCAGGACTGTTTTGTTCCAATGCAAGTCGCCTGCGCTGGGACGCGGATTGGCCCAAGCGATGCTAAAAGGCCGGCATGGCTAGAATTGCCTTCAACGTGAACAGAAAAAGCGGTGTGAATTTCATACGTTCCACGCTCGTTCCGGCCAACCGGTCCGAGCAAGCGCGGTTCGGTTTGCTCGACGGCACGGTCATCGCTTTTTTTGTGCTCCTGTGCGC